>Ga0272441_10009510_pt1 | contig 14991 bp, 12 predicted proteins | sample SSMProp6N_FD_193582 | JGI IMG/M metagenome (GOLD analysis project Ga0272441, IMG submission 193582) | Marine sediment archaeal communities from Little Sippewissett salt marsh, Falmouth, MA, United States - SSM-Prop-6N | ecosystem: Environmental > Aquatic > Marine > Wetlands > Sediment ... | reverse complement strand
GTCGACTGTGCGCGTACGGTGGTGTGTCAGGTCAACCGATTCATGCCTCGAACCCACGGAGACAGCTTCTTGCATGCGTCGGACGTCGACTATCTGGTCGCGCACGACGAGCCGCTTCTGGAATACCCGTACACCGCGGCCGACGAGGTCAGCCGCGACATCGGACGGCATGTCGCGCGACTGGTGGACGACGGCACGACCCTCCAGGTGGGCTACGGCAAGATCCCCGATGCCGTCCTCGAGCAGCTCGGTGGGAAAAGCGATCTCGGGGTGCACACCGAGCTTCTGAGCGACGGGATCGTGAAGCTGATGCAGAGGGGCGTGATCACGAACGTGCGCAAGACGATCGATCGCCACAAGACCGTGGCCGCGTTCTGCATGGGAAGCCAGTCGACCTATGAGTTCCTCAGCGACAACCCGTCCGTGTCGTTCCGCTCGGTGGACTACACGAACTCCCCGACGATCATCTCCCAGCACCCAGGAATGACGGCGATCAATTCCGCGCTGGAGATCGACCTCACGGGCCAAGTGTCGGCAGAGTCGCTGGGCAAATCGTTCTACAGCGGGATCGGAGGGCATGCCGACTTCATGCGTGGAGCGACGCTCGCGCCGGGTGGACGCACGATCCTCGTGCTGCCGTCGACCGCCAAGGATGGGGAGGTGTCGCGGATCGTCCCATTCCTTCGGGAGGGCGTGGGCGTGACCCTGACACGAGGCGACGTGCACTATGTGGTGACGGAGTTCGGAATTGCGTATCTCCACGGGAAGAACGTGCGCGAGCGGGCGATGGCGCTGATTGACATCGCGCACCCGCGCTTCCAGCCGTGGCTGATGAAGGAAGCGAAGGCCCACCGGCTGATCTACCAGGATCAGGCGTATATCCCGGGACGCCGGGGTCGTGCCCCGCTGGATATCGAGGTGCGACGGACAACGAGTGCCGGCATCGAAATCCTCCTGCGACCGGTCCGCATATCGGATGAGCCTCTACTCAAGGAGTTCTTCTATTCGCTGTCGGATCAGTCGATCTACAAGCGATTCCTTTCCACGCGGAAGGACATGCCGCACGAGCGGTTGCAGGAGTTTGCCGTCATCGACTACACGCGGGAGATGGTGCTCCTTGCGACGACACAGGAGGGAGACACCGAGCGTGTGGTCGGCGTTGGGCAGTACGGCATCGACGAGCAGATGCACGCGGCAGAGGTCGCTCTCGTCGTGCGTGACGAGCTACAGCGGAGAGGGATCGGGTCGGAGCTCCTCAGGCAGCTCACCATGCTCGCAAAGAAACAGGGGCTGCTCGGTTTCACCGCGGAGGTCCTCGTGGACAACCACGCGATGATGCGCCTGTTCGCGTCCGGCGGCTTCACCGTGGAGACGCATCGGGAGGGCGGCGTCTACGAGCTGGCGTTGCGGTTCTAGACGCCGAGGGGCGCGTCGCGGCGCGTCGTGCAGAGCCGAGATGTCACGCCACAGAGCGCAGCATCGCGGCAAGGATCGCGACGTGTTCTCTTTCCTCGCGCAGGATCTCATCCAGTCGCTCGCGCGTCGCGACGCTGGCGACGAGCTCGCGTAGGCCCAGATAGAAGAGGATCGACTCCTTCTCGAGTTCGATCGCCACCTTGAGTAGTGCCTCCAGCGAGGCGTTGCTCCGGGCGAGCTCCGTCGGGTCGATGGAGCGATCGAACGAGGAGGCGTCGGCCATCGCTCGGAGGTAGGGGCCGACGTCTTCGCCGCTCTTGGCCGCCGCGTCCTTCCGGGCCGGCGGCAGCGCGCCGCGGATGGCGGCAAACGCGCGTTCGTGAGCGTCCTCCATATCTGCTAGCTCATTGAGCTTCAGCCGCAAAGCGGCATTGTCAACGAGGTCGGCTGCGGCGCGATAGAAAGCGGCTCCATTGCGCTCCATCCGCTCGGCGATGTCCAGGATCTCCTCCGCTGTGAACGTCAGTGTCATGGCACCTCCTGCCAGGGATGGTACACAACCGCTGGGCGAGCGCGAGGGGCGGGTCACGGACCGCCGCGTCCTGCGAAGAAGCGCCGTGCGATCGCCGCCACGGCGCGGCCCACGGCATCGCCCACCGGCGGCGACAGGCCCTCGCGCAGCTCCTCCGAGAAGGACGAGACCTGGCAAGCGATGACATCGACCTGTACGCCAACGCTGTCGTGCAGCTGGTGAAGCAGCGTGGCCGTCGGAGGATGATGCGAGGAGAGGCCGAGAGCTCCTCCTCGTGGCAGCTGATCCAGGCCCAGCTCGAGGATCTCCCCTGGCACTCGGCCGGCATCGATGGCGTCGACGAGAACCACTCGACGCAGGCGCGCCGTGCCGAGGAGGAGGTCGAACAGCAGCTCGCGCACGGAGGTGCCGGCATCGATGACGCCTACGTGCTCCGGGATACCTCCCTCGTGGAGGAGACGCTGGGCGACCGCCGGACCGAAGCCATCGTCACCAAACAACGGGTTGCCGCAGCAAAGGACGAGAAGCTCCTTGGTGCAATGCTCCGGCAGCGGCGGATCCGGGGTTCGATCACTCATGCGGTGCAGCTCCCGGGGGGCGTGGCGTCGATGTCGGCTGCCATCTTCTCGGCGCAACGGGTATGCCCGGACGCGGCCGGGGCGAGGCGGCGTTGCCGCACCTCGATCTGCCGCGGTGTGTTGAGGTTGACGAACGACTCCAGGTCGGGGTCGACGCAGCGGAGAGCGACCTCGGGGATGCGGCGTACGGTGACGAGATCGTACAGCCCCCGCACGGCCAGGCGCTCCTCCTTCATGAGCCGCCGGGCGGCCGGGATGCACGTCTTCCGGTAGGCGGCACACAGCGGCTCGTCGTAGCCGTGAACGACGGGAATGGCGACGTCGACGCCGCGTGCCTCGTGCAGGACGAGCCGGGCGAGCTGCGGCGCGACGTCGGGCATGTCGCAGGCGAGGATCAGCGCGAGATCGGTCGAGGCGGCATCGAGGCCGGTGGCGATGCCTCCCAACGGCCCGCGACGAGGGTCGCGATCGGGAAGCGACCGGCAACCCGCAGGGAGTCCCGAGATTCTGGCGCCGATGACCAACGTCTCCACGAAACGTTCGCCGAGCCGTTCGTGGAGCAGTTCGAGAACGGAGCGGCCGTCGCTGTGCAGCGCGTGCTTCGGCACGCCCATGCGGGATGATCGCCCACCAGCAAGGATGATCAGCGTCGCCGGCTCGTTCATCGGGAAGCGACCCGCCATGCATGGGTGTAGACGTTGGCCCGCTCCTCGCGCACGAACCCGCACAGGCAGATGTCGAGACGATCCGCGAGGCGGGCCGCATCCGCCGTCGGCGCCGATACGGCGACGACGATGGGAAGCCCCATCCTGGCCGCTGCGCGCACGGTGCACCGCGAAACGCGGCCGGAGAGAAGGAGAAGCTTGTCGGCGCCCGGCAACCCGTCCATGAGCATGCGCCCAGCGATCTTCTCCAGTGCGCAACTGCGGCTGATGTCCTCGAGCAGCGAGTGGATGCCCTGGCGGTCGGCGAGCGCCGCGTGATGCGTGCCACCGGTGCTGCGAAACACGGTTGCCTGCGCCGATGCCGCGAGCGCCAGCTCGAGCACCCGGGGCAACGGGACGCGCAGCGACGAGGCGACGGGGACCGGCTCACCGGGGATCTCCCGTTGCACGCGGAGCCCGATCGTCAGGTACCCGTCGTCCATGCGGAGCGTGCACACCTCGTCGACCGAGGAGATCAGCCCCTCCGTCCAGAGATGCCCGTAGGCCCACTCCGTGAGATGCGATGGGGAGCAGGAGGTCGTCAGGGTGTGTCGACCGTCGATCACGAGCCGCAGCGGGTGTTCCCTCACGAGCAGGTCGTCCAGTTGCCGACAGACACCCAGCCGGTGTTGCTGCACGGGCCTGGGCTCCGTCAGTGGAGGCAGCGGGGCGGGTTGGTGAAGCTCAGGAGGCGTCGCGCTCGACATGGTTCCGTTCGGGACGTTCGATGCGACACGCAGCCACCTTCAGCTCCGGGATCTTCGCCTTTGGGTCGAGCGCGTCGTTGGTCAGACGATTGGCCGCGCGCTCGGCGAAGTGGAACGGCACAAACACGGTGCCCCGAGGAACGCGGGCCGTGGCCAGAGCCCTGGTGGTGATGGCGCCACGTCGCGTGATGATGCGCACCAGTTCGCCGTTGGTGGCGTCAATCCGGTCGAGATCGTCGGGGTGGATCTCGGCGTACCCCTCGTTGACGTAGGCGTTGAGCGCGTCACTGCGACGGCTCATCGAGCCCGTGTGGAATTGATGCAGGATGCGCCCGGTGGACAACACGAGGGGGTAGTCGTCGTCCGGTGGCTCGTCCTGCGGCCGGTACTCCACCGGGTGGAGCCGGCCAAGCCCTCTCGAGAATCGACCCTCATGGAGGTAAGGCGTTCCAGGATGATCGGGATCGGGGCACGGCCACTGGAGTCCGTCAGGCGACAGCCTTCCGTGCCGCACGCCGCCGTAGATGGGCGTCACCGCGGCAATCTCCTCCATGATCGCTGCGGGGCTGTCAAACGCCATCGGGTACCCCATTCGAGTCGACAGGTCGCAGACGATCTCCCAGTCGGGCCGGGCCTCTCCCGGCGAAGGCGCGGCTCGGCGAACCGGCAGGACGCGACGCTCGGTATTGGTGAACGTCCCGTCGGTTTCGGCGAACGAGGCGGCGGGAAGCACGACATCCGCCAACTGCGCGGTCTCGGTCAGGAAGATGTCCTGGACCACGAGGAACTCCAGCGCGCGCAGCGCTTCCTCCACGTGAGCGAGGTTGGGATCGGACACCATCGGGTTCTCGCCCATGATGAGCATCCCCCGTACGCGGCCCTCGGCTGCGGCGTGCATCATTTCCACCACGGTCAGCCCCGGTTCTGCAGGCAGTCGGACGCCCCACGCCGCCTCGAACCTGCCGCGGCAGGCGGGGTCGGATACCGACTGGTATCCCGGATAGACGTTGGGCAGGGCTCCGAGGTCGCACGCTCCCTGGACGTTGTTCTGCCCCCGCAGGGGGTTGACGCCGGAGGATGGCTTCCCGATGTGTCCCGTGATCATCGCCAGGTTTGCCAGCGAGAGGACATTGTCTGTGCCCGTCACGTGTTGGGTGATGCCCATCGAGTACACGATGGAGCCGCAGTCGGCGGTCGCGTAGCGACGCGCGGCATCGATGAGCAATGCCTCTGGAATCCCACTGATGTCGGCCGCCCTCGATGGCGGGTACTTCTCGACGGTCGCGCGAAGCTCGTCGAGTCCCTCGGTGCGGTCGGCGAGAAACACCTCGTCGTGTAAGCCTTCGGTGAGGATGACGTTGAGCATTCCGTTGATCCACGCGACGTCGGTTCCGCCCCGCTGCCTCAACCACAAGGACGCGTGGCGGGTGAGATCGATGCGGCGCGGGTCCACGACGATGAGATCCGCTCCGTGTTCGCGCACAGCGCGAACGATCAGCGAGGCGATCACAGGATGGGTCTCCGTCGTGTTAGAGCCGGTGACGAGGATGCAGTCCGCGAATTCCAGCTCGGCGATGGAGTTGGTCATGGCGCCGGAGCCGAACGCCGCGGCGAGACCGGCCACGGTCGATGCGTGGCACAGGCGGGCGCAGTGGTCGACGTTGTTCGTCCCGAGCGCGGCGCGCATCAGCTTCTGGAAGAGGTAGTTCTCCTCATTGGTGCAGGTGGCAGACGAGAGCCCGGCGATGGCGTCCGGACCGTGCTCCTCTCGGATCGAGCCGAGACGTGTGGCGACCTCGTCGAGCGCCTCGTCCCACGTCACGGGGACGAACGCTCCATCTCTTCGGACGAGGGGCTGTGCGAGGCGATCGTCACGATGCACATACGTGTGTCCGAACCGCCCTTTCACGCACGTGGAGCCGAAGTTGGGCACGCTGTCCGCGCCGCGAACGTTGACGATGCTTCCGTCGCGCATCCACAGATCGAGCTGGCAGCCGACGCCGCAGTACGAGCACGTGGTCTGCACCACGTCGACGTCCCAGGAGCGCGGCCGGTCGGGGAGCTTCTCGCTGATGGCGCCTGTCGGGCAGAGCTGGATGCATTCCCCGCAGCCGTCGCACTCCGACTCGCCCCATCGACCCAGCCCTGCGGTGACGGTGGTGTCCATCGCGCGGAACGCGTAGCTGAGCACGCCCTTGCCCTGAATCTCGGCGCACGCCTTGAGGCAGCGGCCGCAGACGATGCATTTCGCCGGATCGTAGACCAGGACGGGCGAGGAGTCGTCCACTGGAGGGAGTGGCCGCGGGAATGCTGCGAACCGCCTGCTGCGGCTATCGAGGCCGTAGCGATGGGCGAGCTCCTGGAGCTCGCAGTCCCCCGCGGAAGCGCAGGTGAGACAGTCGCAGTCGTGCGTCGAGAGCAGGAGGTCGAGGAGGGTTCGGCGGGCGTCCTCCAGTTCCCCGTCGAAGGCGATGACATCCAGGCCGTCTGCGGCCTCGAGCGTGCACGCGGGGATCATCCCCGGGCGATCGCCGACCTTGACCACGCACAGGCGGCAGCCCCCGGTGACCGTGAGCCGGGGATGGTAGCACAGCCCCGGGATGTCGAAGCCGTGGCGCCGCGCGACGTCAAGGAGGTTCTCGCCGCGGCGGGCGCGAACGTCTGTCCCATCGATGCGCAGGGTGATGTCCTCTCCCGGCTCTTCGCCTCGCCATCGCGCACGCCGAATGGTCGTCACGATGCGTCTCCCGATGGTCCGCGGAGGATCGCGTCGAAGGGGCAGACGTCGAAGCAGGCACCGCAGCGGGCGCAAACGGCGGCGTCGATGCGGTACGGAGGCTGCCCCGGCGTTCCAGTGATGGCGCCCGCCGGACACGCCTTCCGGCATTGGTCACAGGCGCGGCACAGCTCGGGGTCGATGCGGTATCCGCCGATCAGCGCCTTGCACACGCCCGCAGGGCACATGCGGTCGGCGATGTGGGCGACGTACTCGTCTTCGAAGTAGCGCAGCGTCGACAGGACGGGGTTCGGAGCCGTCTGCCCGAGGCCGCAGAGCGACGTGGACTGCACCAGCTCCGCGAGTTCGCGTAGCCGCGGCAGGTCCTCCATGAACCCTTCGCCACGGGTGATGCGATCGAGGATGTCGAGCATCGCCCGGATCCCTGTACGACACGGAACGCATTTCCCGCACGACTCGTCGGCGGTGAACGCGAGGAAGAACTTGGCGACGCTGACCATGCAGGTGGAGTCATCGAGGACGATGACCCCGCCCGAACCCATGATCGCCCCGTGTTCCTTGAGCGACTCGTAGTCGATGGGGACGTCCAGCAGCGATTCGGGCACGCAGCCGCCCGACGGTCCGCCGAGCTGTGCGGCCTTGAATCGGTGCCCGGGCCGCATTCCCCCTCCGACTTCGAACACGATGTGACGCAGCGAAGCTCCCATGGGGACTTCCACGAGACCGTTGTTTGCCACCTTGCCCGTCAGCGAGAAGATCTTCGTCCCTTTGCTCGTCTGGGTCCCAATGCCGGCGTACCAATCCGCGCCGCGGAGCAGAATCGGTGGAACGTTGGCCAATGTCTCCACGTTGTTGATGTTGGTCGGACAGCCCCAGAGCCCACGCTGCGCCGGAAACGGAGGCCGAGGGCGAGGCATCCCCCGCTGCCCTTCGATGGATAGGATGAGCGCCGTCTCCTCTCCACAGACGAAGGCTCCCGCGCCCTCTTTGACATGCACGTCGACCGACAGATCGGAGCCGAGAATGCCTTCCCCGACCAGGCCGTAGCGCTCGGCGGCGGAGATCGCCTTGCGCACGTGGTCCACCGCAAGAGGGTACTCGGCGCGCACGTAGATGTAGGCGTCAGCAGCGCCCATCGCCCGCGCGGCGATGAGCAATCCCTCGAGCACCGCGTGCGGTGTGGCTTCGAGAAGACTGCGGTCCATGAAGGCACCGGGATCGCCTTCGTCTGCGTTGCAGATGACGTACTTGAGGCTTCCCGCGGCGTCTCGGGTGAAACGCCACTTCTTTCCCGTCGGGAAACCGGCGCCACCGCGGCCCCGCAATCCCGAGCGTGTGATCTCCTCGATGATCTCCTCGGGTCCCATCTCGTGCACGGCTCGGGCAAGTGCGTGGTAGCCCTGATGGCTGATGTAGTCCTCGATCGATGTCGGATCGATCTCGCCGTTCAGGGCGAATACCGTTCGCTGTTGCCCGGCGTAGAAGCGTGCTTCGGATCTGAGGCGGACCTTCTCAGCGGTGATCGGATCCTCCAGAAGAAGGTCGTCGACCCACTCCCCGCGCTCAAGCGCTGACACGATGCGCGGCACATCGTCGGACCGAACCTGTTCATAGAGGACATCGTCGGGGTGGATCACGACGAGCGGACCGCGCTGGCAGTACCCCTGACAGCCTGTGGCCATCAGTTCGATCGAGCGATCCAGACCCCGCTTGGCGAGCTCGAAGGCGAACGCCTCCGTGACCTCGGCGCCGCCACACGCGCGGCAGCCGGTTCCGTTGCATACGCTGATCCGCTTGTCGTACTGCGCACGACGAGCGATGACGGTTTCGCGGATGGCACGAAGGTCGGCGAGCCCTCGGAGACGATCGTTCACCTCGGCACACCTTCCGCGCTGTCGGTCAGCTCCTCGAGGATTCCCACTGCGGTCGCCTCTGAGAGATGCCCGTGGTACACGCCGTCGAGCACCATCACCGGCGCGAGCGCGCATGCGCCGAGGCAGGCGACGGTCTCCAGCGTGAAGAGGCGGTCCGCCGTCGTCTCTCCGGGGCGCACGTCGAATCGTCTCCCGATGGCCTCGAGGATGGCCCCGCTTCCGGCGACGTGGCAGGCTGTGCCCTGGCACAGCCGCAGGATGTGCCGCCCCCGAGGTTTGGTGCTGAACAGGTGGTAGAAAGTGACGACGCCGTAGACGCGTGCGGACGGGATGCCCAGCTGCACGGCGGTGAGCCGCTGGGCTTCCTCGGGGATGTACCCCAGGCGGTCCTGAACTGCGCGGAGGATCTGGATCAGATTCGTCGGGTTCGCGTCGTGCGCGGTGCAGGCCTCGGCTACAGCATCGGCGATCTGCTCGGCCAATCTGCCTCCTCGTGCGGCACGCGAGCCGCCTGAAACGGGTCTATGAGCCGAACTTCGGGCTCCAGTTGCAGTATCCGAGAAGCATCGGAAGCACTCGCCCGGCGAAGCGCCCGAGTCCGCCGTTTCCTGCGCTGCGCTCGTCGAAGCAGTCACACACGTCAGGCATGACGTTCGGTCCGACGAACAGCACGGGAACGGGATCCGCTACGTGATCCCCGAAATCGATGGGGGTGGTGTGATCACCGGTGAATGCGATGTGGGTCGAGCCGACATCGAGCTGCTCGATCAGCGGAGCGAAGAACTCCCCGTCGATGCGCTCGATGAATCGAGTTTTCGCGTCTGCGTCGCGATCGTGGCCGGCGTTGTCGGTGCCCTTGATGTGGACGAAGACGCAGTCGTGGGCCACGAGGGCTTCGACCGCGGCTGCCGCCTTGGCGCGAAGATCGGTGTCCAGCCCGCCTGTGGCGCCGGGACATGGGATGCTCGCCATCCCCGCGGCCAGCGCCACGCCGCGGTACAGCGCGCCGCCAGCGACGACCGCACTGCGCACCCCATAGAGTTTCTCGATGGACGCGAGATCGGGCAGCTCCGCTGCCCCGCGCAGAAGCAGCACGTTGGCTGGCGGCTCGCCCGCCGCGCGTCGATCGCGGTTGACGGGGTGATCGTCCCACGCCTCGAAGCTCTTGCGAGTCAGCTCATCGACCAGCGAAGCGGTCCGCTCCGCGGCCTCATCGTTGATGAGGGGTCTCGAGTCGGGGATGAGTACGCCGGCCTCGTGTGGGTCGTTCTCAGACACGTGGCGTGAAAGGCCGGGGCCGCGAAGGACGAGGGCACCTCGGTGTTGCGTGCTCGCGCGGAACTCGAACGTGATCTCCCGATCCGATCGCAGGGCGATGCCGTCGAGCGCTTCCGCCAACAGCTGCTGGCCGGCATCGATGCGGCCGGCCCGCCGATCCAACACGCGGAGCCCGTCTGAGACGGCTTCCGCGGTGGCGAAGTTCGCGCGGAAGCAGACGTCGCCACAGACGACCTTCATCCCTATCCCCAGGCACTCAAACGCCCCGCGCCCCGTGTACACCTCGTACGGGTCGTAGCCGAGCAGAGAGAGATGTGCGGTGTCGCTTCCCGGGCGAACACCGTGGCGAATGGGATCGACGAGGCCGACGGCCCCGCGATGTGCGAGCTCGTCCAGTGTCGGCGTGCGTGCGGCCTCAAGGCAGCTTCTTCCTTGACAGTCGGAAGGGCGTCCCCCGAGTCCGTCGGCGATGACGAGGACTGCCTTCACATTGCCTTCCTTTCCGCGATCTACGGTACTGATCCCGTCTAGGGAAATCAAGCACAGGACCGTCGCTGCACCGCTCGCCCAGTCAGGGCGCGACACGCTGCGCTTACACCTTGCGCCGTTGCCCGGGTTCGCTACCCTTGTCCTCGGCGTGGCGCAAGGGGGTCTCATCCGGTGAACATCCACGAATACCAGGCGAAGAAGCTTCTCGCATCCTTCGGCATCCCTGTGCCCGAAGGGGCGGCGGCGGCATCGGGCGCGGCGGCGGCGGACGTCGCGGCGGGTCTCGGGCCTCCGGTGATGGTCAAGGCACAGATCCACGCGGGAGGACGCGGCAAAGCGGGAGGGGTCCGCCGCGCGGAGACCGTGGCCGAGGCGCGAGCGATCGCCGATGGCCTGCTCGGGCAGCCGCTCGTGACGGCGCAAACCGGGCCGCGCGGGCGCGTGGTGCAGACCGTGCTGATCGAGAAGGCGACGGAGGTGGCCGACGAAGCGTATCTGGGTGTGGCGGTCGATCGCAGCCGTCGATGTGCGGTGGTCATTACCAGTCCGGCAGGTGGAGTCGAGATCGAGACGACCGCTCGCGAGGCGCCTCAGCTTGTCGCCAAGGAGTGGGTTGAGCCCGCTGTGGGGCTGCGCCCGTTCCAGATCCGCCGCCTGGCTCGAGCGATCGGCTGGGAGGCTGCGGCCAAGGGCCTCGATAGGGCGATCGCTGCACTGCACCGGGCGTTCTCCGAGACCGATGCGCTGCTCGCCGAGATCAACCCACTGGTGTTGACGACCGATGGCGATGTGCTCGCTCTCGACGCCAAGCTGAACCTCGATGACAACGGATTGCCCCGGCACCCCGACCTCGCGGCGCTTCGCGACCCGCACGAGGAGGATCCGCTCGAGGGGAGAGCCCGCGCCGCGGGACTGAACTACATCAAGCTTGACGGCAGCATCGGATGCCTTGTGAACGGGGCCGGCCTGGCGATGGCGACGATGGACCTGATCCAGCATGTGGGAGCGAGGCCGGCGAACTTCCTCGATGTCGGAGGTGGGGCGACTCGCGAAATGGTCGCGGAAGGGTTCCGCATTCTCGTGGAGGATCCCGATGTGCGTGCGGTGTTCATCAACATCTTTGGCGGGATCCTGCGCTGTGATGTGCTCGCCGACGGCGTCGTCGCCGCGGCGCGAGAGGTCGGGCTCGATCTGCCCGTGATCGTGCGCCTGGAAGGGACGAATGTGGCGCGCGGACGGGAGATCCTCGATGGGGCAGGCCTGTCGCTTCGAACCGCGGCGAGCCTCTCGGAAGCGGCGGAGCTTGTGGCGCAGGTGGCGGGGGAGGGGCCGCGATGAGCATCCTCATTGACAGCGGGACGCGCGTCCTCGTGCAGGGCATCACGGGAAACGAGGGGCGGTTCCACACGGGGCAGATGCTTGAGTACGGCACCCGCATCGTGGCCGGGGTTACCCCCGGGAAGGGCGGAGAGGCCGTGGACGGAGTCCCGGTCTTCGATGCGGTGGTGGATGCGCTTCAGGAGACGGAGGCCGACGCGTCGGTCGTGTTCGTCCCACCGCGGTTCGCCGCCGACGCGATCATGGAGGCCGCAGCCGCAGGCATCGGTCTTGTCGTCTGCCTGACCGAAGGGATCCCCGCGCACGACATGATCGTCACCAGGCGTTACCTCGACCTCCGGGGGACGACGCTGATCGGTCCGAACACGCCGGGGATCATCAGCCCGGGGGCGTGCAAGCTCGGCGTCATGGCGGGCTACATCCATAGCGAGGGTGAGGTCGGTATCGTCTCTCGCAGTGGGACATTGACCTACGAGGTGGTGCACCAGCTCACGACACGGGGGGTTGGGCAGTCGACGTGTGTCGGGATCGGGGGCGATCAGATCATCGGCCTCTCCTTCCCGGAGATCCTTGACCTGTTCGAGGCGGACCCGGGGACGCGAGGGATCATCCTCATCGGCGAGATCGGCGGGAGCGCCGAAGAGGAGGCGGCGGAGCGGATCGCCGACGCCGTGTCCAAGCCCGTCGTCGCGTTTGTCGCCGGCCGCACTGCGCCACCGGGGCGACGCATGGGCCATGCCGGGGCGATCATCACCGGTGCATCAGGAACGGCGGACGCGAAGATCGGTGCCCTGCGTGAGGCAGGGGTTACTGTGGCCGAAAGCCCAGCGCGGATCGGCGCGATCATGGCCGAGCGCCTCGCCGCGTGATGGAGGATGTGGGGAGGCGCTGAGTCCCTGCGGCTGCTCACGGCGCCGCTCTCGGCAGCTTCGCAAGGCAGCCCATCGCTGGGCTTTTCGGTCGTTGCGGGCTGTCGCAACGATTGCGCGGCGGAACGCGAATCCCTAGGATGGACGATGCGGCCGGTCGCCGGGCTGGAGCGATCACCGCGAAGCGCAGGCCAGTGCCTCGTCTGCTGCGCGCAACGCGGCCAGGGATCATGCCGCGGCTTCGCTGGAGATGTTTTTTCGCATCGCGATGCTAAGGAGGATGAAGATGAAGCCCACGCGAAACGCCACGTTGTTGAGCCTGACGATGATCGGGCTTGCTTTGACTGTCTGCGGCTTGTCGACGTCGGCAGAGCCGACGTACGGGGGGCTTGACACTCTGCCGGAGCCCGACGTGCTGCTCACCGACCGACTCCGCGACATCGACGTCTACGGCGGCTCCCGGCTGCGGCTAACGGATTGGGAGGACATCCTCGAAGTCCGTGTTTACGTCACCGAGGTCAGCCTCATCTTCGTGGTGCGCACGAGCGGGGAGCTGCCGATGGCGTCGAGCCTTCTCAGGAGCGGCCTGCTGCTGGTGTTCGTGGACATGGATGGTTCGCCGGGGTACCTGCCGTTCTCGCCGTACCTGTTCGACCTGGATGCTGTCGATCGAGCCGGGTACGAGTTCGCCATCGGGCAGAACGGCCCGGTCGGGCTACGCCGAGTGAGCACGATGGGCGGGACAACCTCGCCGCACACGAGCATCGAGCACTGGCGGGACGGGTCCACCGACTACTTCGAGGTCGGATGGGACCGCCTCGGCGGTCGGCCCGATCACGCCATCTCGTTCTTCGTGTTCACCGCGCGGGTCAGCCGCAACGGCCTGGTGGTGTACATGGATCGGGCGCCGAACAACCGCCCCGAATCGATCCCCCTCCCGTAGGCCGGCTCCCTGGCAGAGCGGAACCGTTCGACACGCGAGGGCAGTTCGCCTGTGTGGGACTGCGCGGTCGAGCGAGGCATTGCGCGCAACCTGAGGCAGGCAGGCCCCACGCGACCCCGTTCTGTGAAGGACCAATGTCTGCCTACATCGGCATTGCTGTTGCCGAGTGGCTGTGGTATGGTGCGCGGAATTCCAAGGAATGGAGGGCGCCTCTCGCATAACGAGAAGCGCGCGCACATGAGAACCGAAGTACGGTTTGCGGGCTTCGGTGGGCAGGGGATCATCTCGGCGGGGAAGATCACGGGGCGCGCTGCCGCCATCTACGATGGCAAGGAAGCCGTGATGATGCAGTCCTACGGCCCGGAGGCACGAGGCGGCGCCTGCAACTCCGACCTTGTTGTGTCCGACGCGGCAATCGGTTCGCCGCAACTCACCATCCCCGGCGTCGTAGTGATCATGTCTCAGGAGGCGTTTGATAAGTACGGCAGCGTGATTGCCGAGGGCGGCACGCTGATCACGGACGAGGATCTGGTTGACGCCGCCGGCGCCGCGGGTGCGTCACGAACGTACGCGGTTCCCGCGACGCGGATTGCCGACGAACTGGGGCGGAAGATCGTGGCCAACGTGGTGATGCTCGGGGCGCTGTCAGCGATCACCGGGCTCGTCAGCCGGGGCGCGATGCTCGAGGCGATCCTCGCGTCGGTTCCGCCACGGACCAAGGAGCTGAACGAACGGGCGTTTGACGCTGGCTACCAGAAGGGGCAGGAGGTAGCCGGTGCCTGAGACGAGGATCGGCGTCTTCGTCTGTCACTGCGGCCTGAACATTGCGCGGACGGTCGATACCCATGCAGTTGTCGAAGCGCTGCGAGAGGTGCCGGGCGTCATCGTTGTCGATGACTACGACTACATGTGCTCGGATCCCGGACAGCAGATGGTCGCGGACGCGATCCGCGAGCTGCGCCTGACGGGTGTTGTTGTCGCAGCCTGCTCGCCGGCGATGCACGAGCCGACGTTCCGGCGTGCCGCCGAGGAGGCGGGACTGAACCCGTATCTCGTGGAGATGGCCAACATCCGCGAGCACTGCAGTTGGGTTCACGATGACCGCGATGCGGCGACGGCGAAGGCGATCCGCATCACCAAGACGATGGTCGAGAAGGTTCGTGGGGATCAGCCGCTGCACGCGCTGCAGATCGACCACGTCGACAGGTGCCTGGTGATCGGCGGTGGCGTGGCGGGAATGCAGGCCGCCCTGGACGTGGCCGAGAGCGGGTTTGAGGTCATCCTTGTGGAGCGGGAGCCGTCGCTCGGCGGCCACATGGCGCAGCTGTCGGAGACCTTCCCCACGCTGGATTGCTCCCAGTGCATCCTCACGCCGAAGATGGTCGAGGTGTCGCGCCATCCGAACATCCGCGTGCTCACGTACAGCGAGATCCGCGAGGTGTCAGGGTATGTGGGCAACTACACGGTGAAGATCCAGGTGAATCCGACGTACGTCGATCCCGACAAGTGCAACCTCTGCGGCGACT
>Ga0272441_10009509_pt1 | contig 14991 bp, 15 predicted proteins | sample SSMProp6N_FD_193582 | JGI IMG/M metagenome (GOLD analysis project Ga0272441, IMG submission 193582) | Marine sediment archaeal communities from Little Sippewissett salt marsh, Falmouth, MA, United States - SSM-Prop-6N | ecosystem: Environmental > Aquatic > Marine > Wetlands > Sediment ... | reverse complement strand
CTTTCCATTATCAATACCGGTATGGATACCGATTGCAATTTTAGATGAAATGTTTTGGCGATTATTTGTTTTAACTTCTTTGATCTTTTTTATTAGCAATAAAATATTAAAAGGAAAGCATTATGAAAAAGTCTTTTGGGGAGTAGTGATATTTGAGAGTCTCATTTACATGTTTATCCAATTTAGTCTATATTCTAAAATGGTTGGTGTTATTACTCCATTTGTAATCCTGCAAATTATCTTCATTTCAGGCGGGTTTGTTATTGTTTCATGTTATCTTTATAAAAGAGGTGGTTTTTTGGCACCAGTAACACTTCATCTTACTCAATATTTATTATATCATGGCCTTTATGGCGGAATCAGGGTACCACTGTAAAAGAATTGGGATTGGATCTTGTAATGCAATAATTTTATAATTAGTTGATTTTATGACCGTCTCCTGTTTTTAGATAAATTTCTCGGGGTAAGCTTACGTAATACTTCCTTTCCCTCTCCATGGCGCAGAGCTTCAAACACAGTTCTTTGACGAATTATAATAATCTCTGACTCCGGCAATTATTGCTTGTAAATTAGATATTGGCGTAGTGAGCGGAACTGCACATTCTGGAGCAATCATTTCAATCCCTGCATCAATATTTTCAAATACTGATTTTTTTACATCATCTGGTGTACCAAATAAAAGAACTTGGATATTATCAATATTCCCTGCTAAGATAATCTTATTTCCTACTGCTTTCCTGGCTTCTTGTGGAGCATTTTTGGACTCAAAGTGGAACACCTTGAAGCCAGTTTCCGCAATATCAGGCATTCTATCTACTGTACGACCACATATATGCAGTATTAATGGACCGTTTATCCTGGCTGTAATTTCTTGATGGATGGATTTTAAAAACTTGGCATAACATTTTGCGCTGACCAGATCACCCGTAGCATGGTCTGCAACCGTTACTAAGTCTGCACCTGCTTCAAATTGTGCATTAGCAAATTTAACCGTGACTTCTTTTAGACGATCCAAAATCTCATGAACCATATTCGGAGCCAGGATAGTATCCATCAAAAATTTTTGCACGCCAAACAGGTGATAAGCAAGAGTCCAGGGACCCATTACCTTCCCTATTAGGGCAACTTCATTATTATATTTACTCTTTAAAATTTTTAAAGCATTTAATACAGTTTTAATAGCTATATGGTCTAAAAAATTTTTTGGAATTTTAATTTCGCTCGGTATATGATAAAGAGTCCCTTTTACATCAGGCATTTTATCCTTTTTTCCCCAATCAAGTTCACATCCAAATGCGGCTGCTTCTTGTTGTATACTAAAATAAGGAGCAATGCTGTCAAAATTTAATATTTCGTAACCTGTAGCTGCTAAAGTTGCCATCTTTTCTGCATCTTTATGTACGTGAGGGAAGTATGTATTGCATCTTTCCATTAATTCAACATTTGCTATTGAAACTGGATTAATGACTGGATTGCGGTCAACTTCTTCTCTTTTTAAAGCTGTAAAAACTCTTTCTTTTGATTTCATTTTTTCATTTTTAATATAATTAACCATTCTTATAATCCCTTCTTTGTATTTCTGTGTTTTCTCACGAGACTCGAAAATATTTGTCTAATAATGCCTTACAAGCATATACATTTTTAACCTATTTGTTTTAGTTAATCATATGTTTCTTTATCTTATCTAATCAAGATTTCATGCAAAATTTATACCCGTTCTTAACGAAATCTCTTAACTGTGATTTAATTAATTGGCTATCATTACAATTGGGATAAATTACGATTAAAATATCAAAAGAATATTTTCAAAACAATATTATTAATATTTTATTCATTTTTTGTAAAAAAAGCATTAGTAATATCCCTATGACTTTTAAATGATTATATTCAAATAAAAAGTTATTTAAATTATAGATGAGGTTTTTTAAAGAATCAAATGGATTAGATAAAAAATTCCTGATTAGCAATTCATTTGAGGGTTTCAACTTGCTGTTAAAAATATTGGGGTCCATGATAAAAAACCAAGTAATATTTATTAGAATATTGTATACTTTATTAGGACGATAGGTTTGGGGGGGGGTGAAGAAAATGAATAAAGATATTAAAAAGAGGCTTATTCAAGTAGTTTCTACATTCATCATTCAAGGCATCCTGCTTTTTGTTTTCGCCGGAACTATCCGATGGTACTGGGCTTGGCTATTTATGTTTTTAGGAATTATCATATTATGCATCAATTATTTTGTTCTACCAGCTGAGGTGATGGAAGAGAGGGGCAGGAAGAAAGAGAATGTAAAAAAATGGGATAAAATTTTAACTTCAATCAATATCATTCCGATCCTGGGTATTTTTATATTTTCCGGACTGGATTATCGTTTTCAATGGTCAATCAATCAAGCTATTTCAAGCCATGTTTTAGGATTGCTTTTTTATTTCCTTGGGTCAATGCTTTTCACCTGGTCGATGGTTTCAAATAAATTTTTCTCCACTATGGTAAGGCTTCAGAATGAGAGAGGGCATAAAGTAGCAACCAGCGGTCCATATCGTTATGTGCGTCATCCCGGATATGTCGGTTATATTTTAATGGTATTAGCTATACCTTTTGCCTTGGGAACTTTATATGGCTTATTCATGTCCGGAGCAGTTGCCATCTTGTTTATCATCCGAACGGTCTTAGAGGATTTGACCTTAAAAAAAGAATTGAAGGGATATTTGGAATATTCCGAGAAGGTGAAGTATCGTTTAAGTCCTTATATCTGGTGATAGAAATAAAATTGAATCGATGTTGATGGGGTCGATCGATGGGGTCGGGTCTTGCAATGCAACCGTTCTTCCCTGAATTGAATTTATGGCGAAAATATTGGCATCATGTTAAAATGTTTGCCATAAGTAAATAAGAGACAGCCTTTTGACAACATACAAAACATACAAGGAGATTAAAATTGTGAATATTTCAATTCGATTGGAAAAGGAAAAGGATTACAGGGCTGTACAAAACCTGACAAGAGAGGCTTTTTGGGATTTATACCATCCGGGATGCAGTGAACACTTGATTGTGCATAAAATCAGAAAAGTGCCTGCATTTGTAAAAGAATTAAGCTTTATTACCTCTATAAAAAATCGCATTGTCGGTAGTATTATTTATTCAAAAGCAAAAGTCATTGATGATAAAGATAAAGAATTCGAAGTACTGTGTATGGGACCGATAAGTGTATTACCTTCTTTTCAAAGAAAAGGTATTGGTTCTTTGTTGATGCGCCATTCGATAGAAAAAGCCAAAAAGATTGGCTATAAAGCCATTATCCTTTTTGGTGACCCAAAATATTATCAACGTTTTGGATTTATCGATGCGAAGACCTATGAGATTCAAACCTCTTCAGGAGAAAACTTTGATGCCTTTATGGCCCTGGAATTAAGAGATGGTGCGTTAAGCGGAATATCAGGAAAATTCCATGAAAGTCGTGTTTTCAAAGTAGGTGATAAAGAGTTGGAAAAGTTTGAGCGGGAGTTTCCTTATAAGGAAAAACATATAACAGATACGCAATTCAAAGAGGAATGAATAAATCTATTAGAGAACTGCTTTTAGATATTCAGAATAATTTCTCAGATATATATTTATTTATATACTTTTCTTTTATTTGCAATTTTGAAATTATTGCCATATTAAATGATCAATCAGGAGGGTTGAAGAATGGAATATAGAAAATTAGGCCGAACAGGTCTTGATGTTTTAGTGATAGCCTTTGGTGGGATATTAACCGCACGAATCGGACAGGAGAAGGTTTTTACAGTGGTTGACGATGCTATTGCTCGGGGTGTTAATTTATTTGATGTTGGCCCGACCTACAGAGATGCATAAAATAAATTGGGGCCTGCTATCGAGAAATATCGTAACCGGATTATTTTAACCTGTAAGACTGAACCTGATAAAAACAAAGAAGAAGTTAGGACTGACCTGGAACATTCACTGCAATTACTGAAAACAGCTTTTTTTGATGTTTATCAGCTGCATGAAGTGACGGATGATGAATCCTTAAAAAAAGCAATAAGCCCGGGTGGAGCTTTAGAAGCTATTCTGGAGGCACGGGAAGAAGGTCTGGTTAAATATATCGGATTTTCTGCTCATAGTGATACCTATGCATTGAAATTGATGAAATACTTTGATTTCGATACAGTCATGTTTCCGATTAACTGGAATTACTGGATTAATTATTATCAGGGAGAAGCAGTCATTCAAAAAGCACAGGAAACAGATAAAGGAGTATTAACCATAAAGGCTTTAGCCCAGCGACGATGGAAAGAGGGCGAGGAAAGATATGATTATCAATGCTGGTACAAACCTTTGTTTGATAATGATGTATTAGCTGAACTTGCACTGAAATTTACTTTATCAAAAAAGGTTGCAACAGCTGTTTGTCCGGGAGATTATCGGATGTTGTCGAAAAGTATCGATCTGGTAGAAGCGCTTAACGGATCCTATGCTCTTTCCAAGTCTGAAGAAAAAAAATTAGTAGAATACGCTAAGAGTGACGGGGGACAGCTTTATCCGGTGGTATTGTGAATAAATAAAAGTTTTTTAATGTTAGGGAGATGAAATCATAAAATACCGTTGTGCTTTATTTGTGGTTGATGATATCGAAAAAAGTAAAGTTTTTTATGTTAAAATTCTCGTTCAGGTCATCAAATATGCTTTTGAAGAAAATGTCACCTTTGCCAGTGGATTTTAAATTCATGATAAAGAATACTTCAATAAACTAACCGGCAATTTGAAAATAACCCCGTCAAGGAGTTGGCATTATAAAAAAATATCTCACTCACATCAGTAAAATCATGATGAAAAGTAATAAAAATATTTTATTGGCAATTGTTATATCTTTTGCTGTATCGTAGAATATAAATAAAGTATCTAAAAAATAAAAGGAGTTTAATAGAATGAAAAAAACCTTGTTAGTCATGCTAAATTTTATTTTTACGCTACTCATCTGTGCTTTCCTCTTGGTCCAGCCGGGATTTGCTCAGGAATTTTCAGCTCAAATTAAAATCCAGCAACCCAAAGAAACCTATCTTTTCGATTATTTTGTAAAAGACCATCTATACCGGCTGGAAGGTGAAGACAGCAGCGGGGAACCCTTTGTGATTATTGTAGACCGACAAAAAGAGACCTATATCGGTATCCATCCCATTATGAAATTTTACATGGAATTCTCTAAAGAGGGGATGTTTTTGTTTAATCCCATTATCGGTTGGGAAATGATCACACAAGGGAAAAAAGAAGAAAAAGTTGGAACAGAGATGATTGCCGGTATTGAATGTGAAAAATATATTTATACAGCACCGGGCAATACAGAACCAAGCGCTGAAGTCTGGTATTCTCCTGAATTAAAACAGAGGATAAAAATAATTATTCCCCTGATTAATTCAGAGCAAAGTACCTTTGAACTCCTTAATATCAAGGTAACCGAACAAGATGAAGAAAAATTTAAGGTTCCCGAAGGATATCAAAAAATGGAATCACCGGAAGAACAAATTGAAACAGAAAAAGAGAAACCGGCAACAAGCACGACAACTTCTAATATCTCAAAAAGTGAAACTCAGATTGAACAACCCGTTCCAAAAAGAGAACTTTCCAAAGAAGAAATCAAACAACTCAACCAGGATATTATTCAAAATAATTTTATAAATGTTGATAATTTACTTGAATCTGGCGTCGATGCCAGTCTGATCGTCTTCGGTACAGACTCAATGCTCATGTCCGCCTGTGCCCAGGGAACACCCGATATGGTCTCAGTGATTTTGGATTATCATCCGGATATCAATTACCAGGATACCTATGGAAATAATGCCTTGACTAAAGCGGTTGGTAATTTTGGCCATTACCGTCAAATGGTACCTATGTTACTCAATGCCGGGATTAATCCCAACGCCAGTGTCGGAAGTTCTGGAAAGATTAATTATACCGCATTGTATAAAATAACCAACCAGGCCTTACTGAACCAGGATGAAGCTGATTATAATATCATACGCCTTTTCCTGGAAAAGGGTGCCAATCCCAATCTGGCCGATAAAAACGGTAAGACGCCGCTTATGAATGCAGCTTATAAAGGCAATTTAGCCATTGTTAAAATGCTAATGGAATTTGGTGCTGATCCAAATTTAAAAGACAGTAGTGGTCAATCATCCTTGGATAAAGCTAAAAAGAAAGGACACCAGAATGTCATTCAATTATTAAGCCAATAATAATAATAATGATTCTATAAATTAGAAATCATTATTCAAAAATAATAAAAAAAACTGCCTGATTCAAAATCAGGCAGTTTTTATAATAGATAAAAACAGAGGCAGATTATTCATTTTACAATAATCTGTTGTTAATAAAAAACATCAATGAGAATGGTTTTTATATAGAATATCATTATCGATTATCAAGAATTAAAAACATAACCCGAGAATATTTTTGCAAAAAGTAAAATCCTATTCTGAAACTGGTAAAATTCTTTTTTTATTTCAAGGTTAACCTTAGAATCTTATCATCATCTTCTCTGGGTCTTCCCCGGCCATCATAATTGCTGGTTAGGATATATAAGGCATTATCCGGTCCCACAACTGCATCACGCAAGCGGCCGTAAATGCCTCTATACCAGTCATCGGCAAAGAGCCGGTCGATTTCGGTGACTTCAAAAGTATTTCCTGATGGTTTAATCTCTATTCGAATTAATGCCTGACTACGCAAAGTGGCGACAAATAAATGGTTATCCCAGAAATCCATACCTGCAGGTGGCGTAGCTTTCGTCCACATGATAATCGGATCAAGATAGGGATCGATATTGGCATCTCCCAGTACCAGAGGCCATCCATAGTTACCGCCTTTAACGATGACATTAACGATATCCCGGCCATATAAACCGAATTCGCCAGACGGACCATGTTCAGAGGAGAACAAGTCACCGGTTTCAGGATGCCAGGTCAATCCCTGTGGATTACGATGACCCAATGAATAAACCGGTGAATTCGGGAAGGGATTATCTTCGGGAATGCTACCTTCGGGTGTGAGGCGCAATATCTTGCCGCCTAAATTATTTACATCCTGTGCTGTTTCTGCCTGCCAGATGTCTCCGGTGCAGATATAAAGCATCCCGTCAGGACCGAAGGCAATCCGTCCGCCGTTATGTACATTAGAGCCTGGTATTTTGTCAATAATAATCCGGTCAAATTCCAGAGTAGAGCCGGTATCGAAATAACGGGCGACTTTGTTGGAAATGCCCCCTTCATCCACATAGGTATACATGGCATAAAGATATTTTTCTTCCTCAAAATTGGGATGTTTGGCCAGTCCCATCAAGCCGCCTTCACCGATGCGTGTGGCTTCTTCAATCACTTTATACGGCTTTTCAATCAGTTGGCCATTTTTAATCAGGCGGACTTGTCCGGCTCGTTCGCTGACCAGGGCTTTATCCTCAGAAATAAAAATCAGTGACCAGGGAACCCGCAGATTTTTTATCCATTCCTCAATGTCATATTCAGCGGGTTCGAGAACAAAATCATCTTCAACAGTCTGGGGTGGATTAGCTACAACCGGATTACCAATACTCTGACATTCTGCAATAATAGTCAGCAATAAAACAAATACGAAAAGCATAAAACAAGCGAAAGCAATGAAAGAGATGTGTTTTGAATAATTCATTTTCATTGATATACCTCCAAATTTTCACATTGGAAATAATTGCTTAAAATAAAATGTATGTCTCAATAACAATGCGCCTAGATTCTTATAATTTTTTTTAGAATAAACCTATCCTTTGAATTTTATAAAATAAAAAAAATAGTATTGAGGACTTTTTCTTATATATCGCTAAAACGAATAGAAAAAATGCTTTGATGGCTGGAAAAATGAAAATACAAATATCGAAAGAACTCTTTTATTCTACTAATGACTATTTCGACATATTTAATTAGATTCCTTTTTCCTTTTCAGTTTAAAATAGTTGTTATCCGATAAACTAGTTAAGATTCTCTACGTGCCTAACATCATTTAAGCCCAATCGCTTCAAAAGCAATAATACAATTTTCAAAGATAACATGTTAAAATATGTAAAACATCGATTTGCTCATCAAGGCAGATATCCGAATTGACAGTCAATAAGTATTTTGTTTCAGGTAAAGAACTGCTTACTGCTATGAAAATATCGAAAATAGAATCAATGCGATTTCAAATACCCTTTATCCTATTTTCGAAATAGAATTTATTTTCTGAAAATATTTAAAAAATACCCGGCGCAAAGATGTAATCAATAGAGATTAAAATCTACATGGAAGAGATAAAGCATAGGAGAAATAAATGTCTATAAAAGATAACAGATTTGCCTTGGTGCAATATAAAGAAGCAAAGAACAGGAAGCGATGGTGGATGCTGGCATGTATGGCGACGTCACTTATCCTTGCAATGTCAACCTGGTTTTCGGCCTCAGCAGTCATTCCTCAGCTTCGCGAAGTGTGGAAAATTTCCTCAACTTCTGCTGCCTGGCTAACTATTGCTGTCCAAATGGGCTTTGTGTGCGGTGCACTCATTTCAAGCTTGCTAAATCTTTCGGATATCATTTCACCCAGGCACATTATCTTGGGCGGGGCAATAGGGGCAGCCATAGCCAATATGTCACTGCTTGGTACAAATGGGATAGTTGTTGCCATTCTGATTCGTTTTACCACTGGATTTTTCTTAGCGGGTGTTTATCCTCCCTCCTTCAAGCTAATCTCTACCTGGTTTCGGTCAGGTCGAGGATTAGCGCTGGGTATTTTAGCCTCAGCCATAGTTCTTGGAAGCGGAATGCCTCACCTGGTCAATGGATTAGGTGGATTGGATTGGAGGTTGGTTATTTATTTAACATCTGTTCTCACCATATTGGGAGGGCTTATTCCGGAGTTAATCGTAAAACAAGGTCCTTTTGCTTTTCCTGTTGCGAGATTTGATCCCTGGCAAATAGCGGGTGTATTTGCAAATCCCGGTGTTCGAATGGCCATTATTGGATACGTTGGCCATATGTGGGAATTATTTGCCCTTTATGCCTGGTATTCGATATTCCTCAATGATATGTTGTTATCTCATGGTTTTTCAGCAGGAATGACATCTGCATATGCAACTTTTGCGATATTTGTTGCAGGAAGTCTTGGCTGTTGGCTGGGCGGCATTTTGGCAGACCGTTGGGGAAGAACTAATTCAAACATCCTCATGTTATCGATTTCCGGAACCTGTGCTTTTGTCATCGGCTTATTCTTTGACACATTCCCATGGATAGTCCTTTTGATTGGACTTGTATGGGGCTTCACGGTTGTAGCAGATTCAGCACAGTTCTCAACCATGGTTACGGAATTGGCCAATCAATCTTATGTGGGTACGGCTTTGACGATACAACTTTCTGCCGGTTATACCATCACAGTGATAACCATTTGGTTAATCCCGTTATTAAAAGAAGCTTTTGGATGGAGATGGGCATTTGCATTCCTGGCACCGGGACCGATTCTCGGTGTACTGTCTATGCTGAAGTTGAAGTCTTTACCGGTAGTGTCTCGGATTGCGGGTGGCAAAGGCTAATAAAAAGACAGGATTGGACTATAAGATGTTAAAAAATCTACTCAATTTTTTCAATTCATATATCAAAAATATAGGATAACTCTTTACTTTAAGTCTACTGTAAAACGATATCCAATAAAGCAGTTATGAGTTTTTAATCGATCACTATCATATAAACTTAACTACACTGCAAGGTGCAGGGTACATATATTAAAGATAAAATGTTAAAATATGTAAAATACTGGAAATTTTTTCACTAAAGCGGAGTTCCGGATTGAACGAATTGACAGTCAAATAGACTTTAGGTGGGCAACGAAGAATGCTTCACTATTTTTTTACATATATGAGGAATATAAAGATGAAAAAAGAGAATTTATGGAAATTAGGTTATTTCGGATTATTTGGACTTTTTGGATTATCGGGTATTCCCACCGAGAATTACGGATTATTTGGGTTTTTTGCTTTTTTTAGTTTTTTTATTTTTTTTGGTTACAGGAAAAAGGCTGATTGAGACTTGAATTTGTCTTGAAATAAAAGATATAAAATTAATACAGGGGAATGTAATGGTTGCATTTGCTGGGATGATGTTTGCTATTATTATCATAATCATTGTTTTGTTTCAAATGGGTTTGGCCATCGGTATGCCCTGGGGTGAATATGCCATGGGCGGTTATTCCCCGGGAAGATTTCCCTGGAAATTGCGGCTGTTAGCTATTGTTCAAGGGATACTACTTATCATTTTTGCAGTCATTGTTCTGGATAAGGCAGATTTATTCCGTTTTAAATACGTTTCAATCCCTTCTATTACCATTTGGTTTGTTGTGGCATTCTCGATATTAACTGCTATTCTCAATTTCATCACCAAAAGTAAAAAAGAAAGAAAAATATGGTTTCCCACTTCTTTGCTTCTTTTGATAACCAGCTTGATTATTGCTCTAAGTTAGGGGAATACCACGGTGAAATTCTTTTTTTTCAGTATTTCTGATATTTATTTGGTGTGTTTCAATAAGTCACGAATATTACTTCGACCATATCTTATGATTTTATTATTAAATAAGTGAGCTAACTATCTAAGCTATTTAGATGAATCTGCTATTTTTTCGAAAGGAAGATTTTTGGCCAAGCAAATAGGACTCTAACAATCTTTATCCATGCAAAGATAAGGAGTAAAAATAAAGGTAAACATATTTTTATTGATAGGTGACTGAATATAATTATTTGGATATTGCAGGATATTTTAATATTCACTATACTAATACTATTAGAATTAAAGAATAAAAAATCACAGTGAAAAATAAATCGATATAAGGAGTGCATGAATATGTCCGAAAAAAAAGCACTAATCATATGTCAGTCTGTCCATCATAACAACACTAAAAAAATTGCCGAAGCGATGGCAGAAGTATTAGGTGCAGAAATCAAGAAGCCTTCTGAAGTTAATATTGAAGAAGTAGGAAAATATAATCTCATTGGTTTTGGCTCAGGAATATGCTGGGGCAGGCACCACCCCAGCATCTTTAAAATAGTTGACCAACTTACGGAATTGATCGGCAATAAGGCATTTCTTTTCTCCACTTCCGGAACGAGTAATGCAGGGAATTTTTTACATAATATTCGACATCTTGTTTCTCACTTTCATGTGCATCTCAGAAGAGAATTAAAAAAGAAGGGTATTGAGATAATCGGTGAGTTCTCATGTAAAGGATTTGATACAGCCGGACCGTTAAAGCAGATTGGGGGAATAAGTAAGGGGAGGCCAAATCAAGAGGACTTGGAAAAAGCAAAAGATTTTGCCCGGAAAATACTGAAAAGCATTTGAATATAGATCTTTTAGGAATGGTTATATACAAAAAGTTTTTGAATTGAAAGGAAGACAACTATGAAGATTAACATCATTTCCACCCGTTTCATGTTGAATAATTACGTTAATTGCTACCTGGTTGAGACTGATGATAGCTATGTCATGATCGATACCGGTATGCCTAATAAGCGTCAGAGCGTTGAGAAAGAGATTGAAAATGCCGGATGTCATCCGGGAGAACTTAAGCTAATCATCCTGACCCATGGGGACTTGGATCATACCGGAAATGCTGCCTATTTTCGCAAAAAATATGGTGCAAAAATTGCCATGCACCCTGATGATGTCGGTATGGTTGAACATGGGGATATGTTTTGGAGTAGAAAAAATCCTAATTTTATTATGAAGGCATTATCGAATCAGTTTTTCGGATTAAAAGAGGCGGATAGATTTAGTCCTGATTTAGCTATAGAAGACGGATATGAATTTTCGTCATTCGGTTTTCAGGCAAAGGTATTGCATCTTCCCGGGCACACCAAGGGCTCCATCGAAATCCTTACCTGTGATAGCGATTTATTTTGCGGTGACTTGTTAGGAAATATCACCAAACCGAGTCGTTTTTCATTAATTGATGATCCAGCGGGAGCAGAAGCGAGCATCAAAAAATTAAAAAATATAAATATTAAAATTGTTTATCCTGGCCACGGTAAACCTTTTCCCATGAGCTCCTTGATGAATTGAATGATTCAATTATTTTTAGCTTCAGGCCTTGAAATATAACAAAAATAAAATTACATCCACAGTATCACAAACAATTATAAATAGAATTTAAGTAAGCTGTTTATCATGTCATCAACATTTTAAAAATGCTCGCCTTTAGCCTTCTTCCAACTAATATTTTTTTACCTCTTTTTCTCTTCTTTGTTGTATATTTACTATTACTCTGCAAATGCAAAGATTTACAAGGAATTTTATAAAAATATTGAACTTTACATCAGCTTTTATAGTAACATTGACAAACTTTCTTAAAGATCTAAAATAAAAAAAAGACCTTGAGTTTGGTATATAATAAGTTGACAATAATTATAAAAAAAAGAGGTAACAATTCAATGAATCAAATATCAAATAGAGCAAGAATAATCCTTAATGATAGTATTGAGAAAGTATTTCCTTTATTTAGCCCATTAGAAGAAAAAAAATGGGATAGTAGTTGGAATCCGGATTTTCTTTATCCTCCAAAGGGTAAGTTTGTAGAGAATTTAGTCTTTAAAACGAAATCAAGTAATGAGATTGAAAAAGAGTTCAATTGGATAATATCTTATCTAAACACTAAAGATCATTTGGTCATTTATACAGTATTTACAGAAAACAGGGTTTGGACAATCAAGGTACAATGTATCGATATTGAGAAAAATAAAACAGAAGCTGAAATAAAATATATCTTTACAAGCTTGAATGAAAAGGGAAGTGAAATCAATCGTGAATCACTTGAAATCATGTATGAAAAAAAACTAAAAGATTGGGAAATTGCAATAAATTATTTCCTGAAAACAGGTAAAACATTTTATCATTAAAAAAAGGAAAGAATTGAGGTTGGAATTCACAACTTTACATTTTCTCTTTTTTCTTTTTATATCTAAGAGAAAATACATCGGTTCCTGTCTTGAATTTAACAAATATATTTTTTATTGACAGTAAAATTAGGCTATTTAGATAAAATGTCTTAGAAAAGAGGTGAATTATGAAAAGAAAAATAATCATCGTTGGTGGTGGGATAGCAGGTCTTTCAGCAGGTGTTTTTGGTCAGAAATATAAGTTTAATACTGAAATTTTTGAAATGCACACCGTTCCCGGTGGTCAGTGTACTGCATGGAAAAGAAAAGGATATATGTTTGATTACTGCATCGAATGGCTTATGGGTTCATCTTCAGGGAGTATAAATTTACTGTGGAGAGAACTCGGTGCATTATCGGAGGATGTCAAGATTATTAATCCGGAAATCTTTATTAGAAATGTAGATGAGGAAAACCGGGAATTTTTAATCTATAGAGACATACGAGAGTGGGAAGACTATTTGAAAAAAATTGCTCCGGAAGATAAAAAAGCCATTGAAAAGATGTTTTCTATTATCAAAAAATTCTCTTTTTCCGGTGATATAGATGAATTGCTCAAACCCAAGCAATTAAGAAGGACGCTTCCCCTATTAAAGGTTTTATTAAAGATGTGGCCATCACTGGTTCCTATGATGAAATATAGTAGAAAAAACTGTCGCCAGTTTATGGAAGAAATGGGATTTAAAAATGAATTTTTAAAACATTTTTGGGAGAAATTATATGAAGATGAGAATTTTTCTATAGTTGCTTTTTTAATGATGTATTCACTCTTTAAAGATAAAAATGCCGGATATCCTATAGGCGGTTCTCTTAATTTTATACTAAGAATCGTGAATAAGTATAAAGAAATGGGTGGTAAACTATCAATCGGCAAAAAAGTAAAGAAAATACTTGTCGAAAACGGAAAGGTGGTTGGTGTAGAGCTTTCTGATGGCACTATCCATCATTCGGATTATGTTATCGCTGCCTGTGATTTACGGACAGTTATCTATGATATGCTTGACGGTAAATATATTCCTGAAGACATAAGGGATGCATTTAAGAATTGGCCGCTTTTTAAATCCCTGGTCCAGGTTTCGTTTGGGATAAAAAAAGAGATTAAAGAAAAACAGATGATGAACCGTTATTATATGGCAGGAAAAATTGGAGCCACAAGTGTTAATCATTATACAATACAGAATTACAGTTTTGATACGGAAATGGCACCAAAAGAAAAAACAACCATTGTTCTTAGATTTGAAAGCCCTTATGAGATATGGGAACATCTTAAAACTGATGCATATAAAAAAGAAAAAGAAAAAATAAAAGAAAATACTATCACATTGCTTGAAAAGGCATATCCCGGCATAAAAGATGATATTGAAGTTGTAGATGTAGCAACACCCGTAACCAATATAAAATACACCGGGGTATATAAGGCTGCCTATGAAGGTTTCATGCCGACAAAGAAAAATACGAATACAATACTTAATCCAATTATCGAAGGGCTTGATAATTTTATGCTTGCCGGACAGTGGCTTTTCCCTGGGGGTGGGTTACCGCCTTCCGCTCTTTCAGGTAAATGGGCTATAGAGGAACTTTCTAGGCAAGAGAAACATAAATAAGTCAGCTACTTCGATAGTATTGACGATATAGAAAAATAAAACTTGTGAAATTTTTATTTTTGTACTTCGATTTAAATGGACGAGTAATAAGATTTTGACTGCCGATATTTTTTATAATTTGAATAAAAACCAAACAGCAACAGCAGCAGGGGAAAAATAATACCCTAATGTTGTTGCTGTTATATTGTTTTTGTTAGTGTGGAAAAATAATAGAAATAAATCTTTATTCTTGACAGTCGGTCTCTTATAAGTTATTCTTTATAAATATTCCGGGTATTAGAATTAAGCATAAAAATGCCTTATATTGTAATATCTCTAACAGTATAGATGAAAAAAATAAACAGAATTGAATACGGTTATTTCAGAAGTCTAAAAGTTGTTTAAATAAAAATAATACACAATCCGATATGGCTC
>Ga0272441_10009508_pt1 | contig 14992 bp, 13 predicted proteins | sample SSMProp6N_FD_193582 | JGI IMG/M metagenome (GOLD analysis project Ga0272441, IMG submission 193582) | Marine sediment archaeal communities from Little Sippewissett salt marsh, Falmouth, MA, United States - SSM-Prop-6N | ecosystem: Environmental > Aquatic > Marine > Wetlands > Sediment ... | reverse complement strand
CCAGGGAAAGGCGGTGTCCTTTGGTTTTTTTATACCCAACAACCAGGAGTGGAGCGGCTTTACCAACTTCTGGAGCACAGGTTCTGAAGGTGGATACGTGTGGGATCCCAGCTTTTTGCCGGGGACTGCCTGGGTTGAGTATGAAGGAGTGGGTCATGCCGTTTTATGCGTGGGCTACGACGATTCAGATCCCAACAATCGCTATTGGATAATGCTCAACAGTTGGGGCGCTCCATCCAACAGACCCAACGGGCTTTTCCGCATGGAAATGGACATGGACTACGACTGCTACTTCTACGATCCCTCTGACGGCAACAACTACTACTCATTCTACTGGCAGACGCTGGATATGAGCTACGATGCTGTGGGTTCTGGATATGTTGGGGTTGTGGCGGGGTCTACCACGCCAGGAGCTACGAATTGGGTACAATATTACGACAGTGTATATGTAGATGTAGATACGAGTGCGGCCGGATTTACCGAGACGCCAATTTACATCACGTCACTGGGAGGCAATACACATCATTGGCGAACAACGGGCGTGACTTCTATTTACAGTGCTACGCCTACAGGGTTCCGAGTGTACGTGGTTTATGAAGGAGGCTCAATCACACCTGCGGAGGCTAATTCACGAGGATGGTATGTCAATTGGGCGGCAGTTACAACGAGTGGGAATTAAGTAGTTTCCCGCAATGTATCAAATTTGGTACCAAAACCTAAGGTTCAAAGTTTTCTCGCTTATATCCACATTGGTAATTGAAGAGACCGTGTGTATCTTATGCCTCTATGGAATTCCCACATTAAACTTCACTTTGTCTAAGCCGCAAATATAATATTTAGTCAAGTTATACACGCTCTGTCATAGGAGGACATTTATTGTTGAAAAACAAGCTAATCGTGATCACTGGTGGGGCAGGTTTCATAGGGTCCAACATCGCACGCTCGCTGTGCGAGAAGAACGAGGTCACCGTGATAGATAACCTTTTCACAGGGCGATGCGAGAACATATCTGATATTGCAGACCGTATCAGGTTTATCAAAGAAGATGCGACGAATCTCGACATGTTAATGAGGGAGTTTCAGTTCGCTGATTATGTCCTCCATCAGGCGGCCCTACCCTCGGTCCTTCGGTCTGTGGAAGATCCTATTACTACTAACCGGAACAACCTGGACAGCACACTGAACGTGCTGATCGCTGCTAGGGACTGTGAGGTGAAGAGGTTGGTCTTCGCATCATCATCTGCTATTTATGGTGATGCTTGCCAAATCCCAGTTCCAGAAACTGCATCACCAAAGCCGCTAAGCCCCTACGCGGTGACTAAGCTGGCGGGCGAGCATTACTGTAAGGTATTTTACGAGGTATACGGGCTAGAGACGGTATCCTTGCGCTACTTTAACGTATTTGGCCCGGGGCAGGACCCACGTTCAGAGTACGCCGCTGTGATTCCGAAGTTCATAAACGCCATCAAGAATGACGGGCGACCCGTGGTGTATGGTGATGGGATGCAAACCCGGGACTTCGTTTTTGTTGAGGATGTCGTCAGGGCAAACGTGTTGGCATGTGATGCTCCCAAAGCAGCGGGAAGAATCTTCAATATAGCCACTGGGGAGGGCACCAGTCTGAACCAGTTTCTGGATACGTTGAGAACGATTACCGGAAGGGTGATTGAGCCTATTTATACCGATCCAAGGCGAGGTGATATAAGAGATTCCGTGGCAGATATTTCCCAAGCGAATAATATCTTGGGATACGAACCCCATGTTAAGATGGAAAAAGGTCTTAGGGTTATGCTGTCATGCTAACGCTGTTGATTTATAGTTATGGGTTTGGACTTGAAGACCTGATGTTGCATACCAAAAGTCATCTGCTACAAGGCAGCTGGTTTTTCAGGTCAGTCTCGATCAAAGATTCGTATAGCTGAGTAGTCACGAACCGATCCGTATGAATACCATTCAAAATATAGCAAAGAATGTTGGCGTGCTGACAGTCTCAAATATCACCTCTTCGACATTAGGTTTCTTCTTGCTAATTTATATTGCAAGATTTCTTGGAGAAGAGGAGTTCGGAAAATATAGTTTTGCGTTATCATTTACGGCACTATTTTTAATATTTATAGATCTAGGAATCAGTCAGTTAACAGTCAGAGAAATCGCACGACGAAAATACAATCTAAACAAATATTTAGCTAATGTATTAATAATTAGAATTATATCTTCTTTGTCAATACTTACAATTATTGCTATAATCGTAAGATTAATGATTCACAATCCATACGATAGATATGTAATATTTATTTTTAGTGTTTATGTAATTATAAATTCATTTACACTTCTATTTAGGTCAATATTCCAAGCGTTTGAAAAAATGCAATATACTTCAATCACTATGATATTAGAAAAAACGTTGCTTGCAGCGCTAGTTTTGTACGCCCTAGTTAAAGGCCACGGGTTAATTGGAGTTGGATATTGTTATATATTTGCAGGACTTATGACCGCAGTCCTTAGCTTTGTCATTATAGCAGTCGTATTTACAAAGCCAGCTAAAGCAATTGATTTTGCACTTTGGAAGGCACTCGTAGTTGAATCCATACCTTTTGGATTAAACATATTGTTTAGCACATTATTTTTTAAAATAGATACAATTATGATATCAACATTCAAAGGTGATGCAGCTACGGGGATATATAATGCCGCATACAACCCACTACTCGCATTGAGTGCCATCATATCTAGCGTTGCTGTATCTGCACTATTTCCTGTAATGTCACGGTATTTTATATCCTCAAAAGATTCTCTGAATATTCTTTTAGTTCACTCCTCTAAGTATATGGCAATAATTGGGTTTCCAATTTCTGTGGGATGTTTTATACTTGCAGATAGGTTTATAGACCTATTTTATGCTGGCAAATATACTGCATCCGTAGTACCATTTCAGATTCTCGCCCTTTTCATCCCTGTTAGACTTGCAAGTATAATTTCCGGAACTCTTTTGAGTTCTATAAACATGCAAAAATTTCGCACATTCAGCGTTGGGATCATTGCCTTTTTTAACATAGTTCTCAACGCATTGATGATACCACATTTAAGTTATGTTGGCGCAAGCATTGCGACAGTTTTATCAGAGGTGGGACTATATATGATGTTTATATACATTATTGGTAAGTACTGTGTTAAACAAAAACCACACCAATACATGATGAAACCATTAATTGCTTCTATTGCGATGGGGGGGTTTTTACATTATTTTTATTATATTAATCTATATCTGCTGATAATCACAGGGGCTATTTTATATTTTATATTGTTGCTATTATTACGAACATTCACATCTGATGATAAATTTATCTTACGCAGTATAATTCACAGGGGTACGAAGCATGGCAAATAAAACGGTTGAATTCGTCATAAGGGCCGGATTATGCACTGGTTGCGGGACCTGTGTTGCATTATGTCCAAAAGAAGCTATAACTATCACAATAGATAAAAGGAAGGGCACCTACATCCCAAAACTTGACAGAGATAAATGCAACAATTGTGGCACTTGCTATAAAATCTGCCCCGGACACGAGGTAAACTTCAGAGAATTGAACTTTGATATATTTGGAAAAGATACGGATGATGCATTGATCGGGAATCATATTAATTTGTATTCAGGTCACTCAACAAATTCTAATATCCGGTATAATTCATCATCTGGAGGGCTTGTTACACAATTTTTAATATTTGCCCTCGAGGAACGCATAATCGACGGGGCACTTGTTATAAGAATGAATAAAGATAACCCACTAGAGCCGGAACCATTTATTGCGAGAACGAAAGAAGAAATCATCAAGGCATCAAAGTCGAAGTATTGTCCAGTTCCAGCAAATATTTCATTGAAAGAAGTTCTAGAGGCAAAAAATGGTGAGAAATTTGCAGTTGTTGGTTTGCCGTGCCACATTCAGGGAATTAGAAAAGCAGAACAGATAAATAAATATCTAAAAAATAATATCCTATTACATATCGGTCTGGTCTGCAACCATAGCCCAACCTTCTTAGCGACAGAATTCGTACTCAAAAAGAAAAAAATAGATAAGGCAGACATCAAAGGATTAGAATATCGAGGCAACGGATGGCCAGGTGAAATGAATATATATAGGAAAAATAAACCGGATGTCCATGTACCCCAGTTTTCTTCGGATTACTGGGGTCTCATATTCAGCTCGTTTTTCTTTCCTTTTCGATGTATGTTGTGCTATGACAAAGTATGCGGATTGTCGGATGCGTCATTTGCAGACGCATGGACGAGAAAGTTGATGAAAAATGATAATATCGGAACTTCGTTGGTTATATCTCGAAATGAAACGTTTGAGGATGTATTGAATTTGGCAATATCAAAGGGAAAAATAGAACTTAAAAAAGTAGATCGAAGTATTGTTGTTCAATCACAAGGGCTATGTTCAGTTAAAAAGAAATCGAGTGCTCGTATAAAGATAATGAAAATCATTGGGAGAAAAGTCCCCGAATATCACCAAAATTTACAGGAGGCAAGTTGTGTTGACTATATCAGTGCATTGTCGTTATATATCAAAAATTCACTTTCCTCCAAACGTGATTTGTGGTATTTGGTTGAGTTGTATCAAAATCTGGTGGAAACAAGAAAATATTTTAAACAAAAATTATTTTGATTTTTCACCTGAACTAATCGGAGGATAACAACCCCCTGACCAATTCACCGCTATGCCACGCCAACCTCTTTTGTGTTTCTACATTGATCTTCAACTCATTTATTATGGATTCTTTACAGTCCCACAAATCATCTACCTTTGATCTCAGTTCCTCAAAGTTCATTGTTTTAAAGTCACAAACGTATTTTTCTTGACCCAATGTTCGCATTATTCCATAATATTTGTGACTCCATGCAGTTGCTATTGTAGGAACACAGCTTGAAACTGCTGCAATATTTGCGTGCATTCTCCCTCCGATAAATAAATCACACATCCCAATAATTGCCTTTAAGTCTCCAGGGGAATAGTCACCTTCAATGAGCTTAACATTTGATTTATTTCTTATGATATTATAAATCTGTTCGCCCATGACCCGATCATCTCCCTTTCCGTATGCAATCAGCGACACAACATGAGGTACAAAAACGACGTATGCATCGAGTTTTTCGATGATGTAGTCAATCAGCTGGGCCATCAAACGTGCATAATTGCCCTCCGTATCGTTGAGCATTGCATTTGCAGATACTCCAATTAACGGTCGTTTGGAGGTGTCCACGCCCTCCTTAGATAATATTTCGTTGACGCGTTCACAAGTTGCAGGCTTTAAAAGAAACGCACAATCTGTAGTAAGATGGATTGTTGGCCTGATGCCAAGGTCATATAAATAATCTCTTGTTATTTCTTCCCTCACAATTATCAAGTTTGATTTATTGAGACAGTACCTGGCTAGAAAGGATACCGATCGTTTGAAAGGACCGACAGACTGGGAATATATTACCAAAGGCTTTTTCGATGACAAGCCAAGTAAAATGGAAGTGTCAGTAGCAATAGATGAACCGCCTTTTCCATCACTGAATGAATCACCACTGAGATCTATAATCACATCTGCTGAAGCATATTCTTGAATTATGGGTGATTTAACGGCCTTCGGATTTAAGCCAATCCTGAGCAGTATCGCCCACAGTGCATTACCATACGAATGAACGATTTTGTAATAGAACCCTCGACAGATTCGAATCTGTGGTAATCTCAGCCACATAGCACTTACCACATTTATATCATAGGAACTACATAATTCGGTGTCATGTTCAGGATATCGAGAAATTAACGTGATATCCAAATTAGGAATCAAAGCCCTTAGGGTTTCACATGTGCTAATAACTTGAGCAGCGGATCCTTTATTCACCGAGCAATTCGTATTTGTAAAGAGTGCTTTCACCATATTATACAACCTCGTTTCAATATAGTTTATTGAGTTTGTCCCAACTTTTTGTCTAAGGGACTCGTTATTTACCAGATCTATAACTTAGGATTTACGCAGTTATTATATGAGATAATATGCGACGCTGAGATTCCGTATCATTGCGTATAACTTTGCGCGTAATTAATTCCCCTTGTGTTCTCAAACTGGCTTCCAGTCCAGTTTCAAGTTTTCCATTTCTAGTCTCATAAATGCTCTAATTGTGATCCATATATGTGTTCACTATGACGGACGTTTTTTTGCTTGGCACCGTCCAACATCAAATAATTGTTTATGCTTTAAGGGCAGTCTCAGATTTCCAAAAAATGTATACTCCATGAAGCGAAGTGCCACTGATTGCAATATCAAACGTATCTATCATGCCCTCGTAACCTCTATTTCAAATCCCATATCGCAAAATCAATATTAGCATAAATCTTATTCTTTTTATCACTTACGGAATTAAAGAACGCACTTTCGGGTAATTCTCGCGGACTTTCTTTTTTAATTTTTTTAACATAATCGATTGCATAATTCAGATTGAATTTCGAGATTACGTTAGTTGTCCAGGGATCGTCACAATCATAATTCATCAGTGGATACCAATAAGAGTAGCGTATTTCCTTTGGTTCTAAAACGGCAAAAGGTCCATCATCTATCCAGGTATAAAAAGGTTTTAATTTAAGTTTTATGGGTCCTTGGACTAAACCATAAATATGATCATAGGAACCTTGTTGTGGAATCGCTTGAATTCCACTGACTGCATTTATCCTTCGTGCAAGTGTCTCGCCATCAGCGAAAACTCTCTCATCGTTATTAAGATTCTCAGCTAGCCATTTTGCACTCACTATTGTGGAGTCGCACATATATTGCACTTTAGAAGAACCCCTCTCACTAATAAGTCCTGGATTCCATGTTTGGTCTAAAGTAGACCAACAAATGGCAATTAATACAATCAATATAAACACATTTTTTGTTTTTTCTTTTGTCAGAGTGCCTGTTATTTTCAAGTAGCCCAATCCGACTAAGATTGATGACAAAGGAAGAATGCCAATAGATGCATAAGTTACAGCTGCCATCATAGGAGCAAAAACAATAAAAAATATAATCAAAAAAAAGTCAAATTGAGTTTTATTATGTTTGAATAATATGTATAAAAAATAGCTTAAACTAATAAACCCAAGAATCCCAATTTTATATCCATAGGTTAAGGCGATCGTTATTATTGCAGACATTCCTAAGCTGTTAAACCCATAATATGAGAGATAATATGAACATATATCAGAAACATGAAATGGTAATGAAACTAGTAGCATTAATCCTATAACCAATAGGAATCCGATGCTTCGATCTGAAATGTTATTTCTTTTTAAAAAGGATGATATTGGATTATGAAATACTAAGCTCGCACAATACGAAACAACTATTGCAATAATTATAATATATAAATTATGTAATGTCGTAAGTAAAATTAACATCATTAATAATAAATATTTCATTTTTAAATTCATTCTCATTTTTAACAAAATATATATAACCAACACAGTAAATATTATAATTATGCCTCTTGCTGTTGCAGTCCAAGTTGTATACGATAGTACACCAGGTGATAGTGAAAATGAAAGTGCTAATATAAATTTAAAGAATTTATCATCATTTATTTCTCGTGCCATTGTGTACGCAAAAATAGAGGCGATAATTCCTTCGCTTGCACAAAAACCCCATATTGTCCACTCCATTGCTAACCCACTTAACTGGGACAATTCCGATAGAAGTAGCGGAACACCAGTTGCATATGAATACGGATAGTATCCAATGATTGAAAGGGGATTCAAAATCCAAGTCACATGACCCGTATTTGATATTGTATTCGCAAGTCCATGAATATAAAAAGAATCCCATCCGAGTTCATGGGCTGAAATTGGATAGCGAATTGCAAGATTTATCGCACATAATATAACTAAAGAACTATATTCACATCTTTTTGCACGAGTCATGGTCATGTTTTGTTCCCTTAGTATATACACTGATTGTATCTTTTAGTCCGTATTTCCTAAAATAAGCTTTTATAACTTCATCTTCAGTTCGAGGCTGTTTTAAGACAAAATCTTTCAAATATCCATAAAAATATGCAAACGATAAATAAAATTTTGGTTGCATTAAATATTTAACTCCTCTAAATATAACATGAATAGGATGATAACATAGATAATAAGTGGTTTTCCCCCTAATCTTATATCCTTTCCACAACCCCTCAGCGGAGCTTGTGGGCCTTATTTGGCGCGACATAATATTTCCAAATTTTTTAGTATCCCATCCTTGTAATTTTGCTTTGATATTTGAAACTGTATCAGGAGCATATGTGATAGTAAATCCATTAGTATCTTCAAAGCATTTTCGTCTCCAAATTCTGTTTGCACCTCTTGGTAGGTCTTCTCTATGATAATCTATGTAAAACTCATTTTCATTTTGACAATAAATATCACCACTTGCAATGCCTAATCTTGGGTTTTTTTCGAATTCTATCATCAAATCTTCAAAGTAATTTATCCCAATTATTATGTCCGCATCTAAGAGGGCAATGTAATGCCAGTCAATTTCCTCTTTTGCACATAGTTGAATAACATGTTCAAATCCAACCTTGCAGACATAAGAATACTTTAATCCAAGGTCACGTTTTCCTTCAGGTAGCTTAAATCCTTTAATGTAGGCATATTCTTTCTCGGCATTTTTTATTATTTCAGATGTATTATCAGTACTTCCATCATCAACAATAAGCCACAAAATAGGCACTACTGTCTGTTGTACTATAGATCGAATCAGGGCTGGGAGGGCATGGGCCTCGTTTTTGGCTGGTGTTACTAGTAAATACCGATTTCTTCGCATTATTATCACATTGATGAATCACTGATCGACATCAATATTTTTTTCCCTGAAAGTCCATCTCCAAACGGACATGGATCAGTAAATATGATTGACGTGTCAGGATAAACAGCTAATCTTACTAAAACTCTTTTAGGCTCCGTCCCAATCACTTCCACATATCCTGCCTCCACAGCTTCAGGTCTCTCAGTATTATCGCGTAAAACGAAAACCTTCTTCGTGATATTTGGAGCCGTCGCCTCTTCTTGTATTCCACCCGAGTCCGTCATGATGAAAGAGCAGCGTTTCATCAACACCAAAAAATCGAAATATCCCACTGGATCTATGAGCTGGACGTTATTGTGGCTTGCCAGCTTGTCATAAAGGCCGTGCACATTTAGCTTCTTTTTAGTCCTTGGATGAAGTGGATAAACTACTGGTAAAGGACATTTTGTGAATATCGTGACTAAGTTTTTAAGGACCTTAGGGTTGTCTACGTTCTCGGCACGGTGGGCCGTGACCAATACGAAGTCGTCGAACTTGATCTCATCAAGGATCGTAGACGTTTTCTCTGCGATTGGAAGATAATCCACACACGCATCGATCGCCGTGTTTCCCGTAACAGATATCTCGCCCCAAACGTTCTCTCTCCTTAAAGTCTGGGCGTTAAATTCGGTAGGTGCAAATAGATATGATGAAAGATGATCTGTAAGCCGTCTGTTGTGCTCTTCAGGCATCCTCAAATCATGGCTCCGAAGCCCTGCCTCAACGTGTCCCACTTTAATTCCAAGTTTGGCAGCAGATAAAGCCCCAGCAAGAACCGTGTTCGTATCACCTTGTACTAATACGACGTCTGGCGACGTTTTGAGAAAAACTTCTTCCAGCTTTGTCATGGCATTTGCAGTCTGTTGAGCTTGGCTTCCCGAACCGACGTTCAGATGATAATCTGGTTGTGGAAGTCCCAGTTCATCGAAGAACTTCTGGCTCATGTTAAAATCGTAATGCTGTTCTGTATGAATGACGTCATAATCGTAATTTCCACGTTGGAGATGCTTTATGATCGAAGACATTTTTATAATCTCAGGACGTGTCCCCAATACCACTGAAATTTTCATCTTCCGATCCCTCTGAATATGAAACCATTTGAATCGTTTATGACATTTCTTCCGTCAACTAATATTGGTTTCTCGTTCATCATCTCTTTTATCTTTTTTAAATCCATCTCCTTAAACTGCTTATGATCTGCAAGAATTATCAACGCATCGGATTCAAAAATTGTTTTTTTGAAATCTCTTTCGATCTCAAATTGAAAATATGTGACAAATGGATCGTATATGGCAACTTTTGCACCCATATTTTTTAATTTTTGAATCACTGATATTGCAGGGCTCTCCCTTGCGTCATTTACGTTGCCTTTATATGCAACTCCGAGAATGGATATTTTTCCCCCATTTATTTCTTTTTTTGCTTCTGAAAACGCATCTACTATTAATGATATTACATGTAATGGCATATTTTCGTTAATAGTCATCGATAATGGAATTAATTTTGATTTATTAATAGCCTTTTCCACGATAAACCAGGGGTCGATCGGTATACAATGACCTCCAACGCCAGCACCTGGTTGTAATATATCAATCCTTGGATGTTTATTCGCCAAATTAATCGCTTCTAAAACATTCACCCCAATTTCATCTGCAATTAGTGCGAATTCATTGGATAACGCGATATTTACCGCTCTTGTGGCATTTTCCATCAATTTCACGAACTCTGCAGTAGTTGAATCGGTTAAGTAAATGTTGCCCTCTACAAAGGTCTCATATATTTTTTTGGCCATCGTTTTCGAATCTTCGTCGATACCACCGATTATTCTGTCGTTCTTGATGAGTTCATTTAACAAGTTGCCAGGTAGAATCCTCTCAGGACAATAAGCCAAATGAAAGTCCTTTCCAGCTATAAGGCCCGACTCTTCGAGTATGGGCCTAAGTACGTTGTTGGTGGTTCCTGGCGGAACCGTGGATTCAAGTATAACTAAATTTCCCTTATGAAGTTTGGATGCTATTGCCCTTCCTGCTGCCTCAACATAGCTTAGATCCGCTTTCTTTTCTGGTGTTATGGGAGTTGGCACGCATATTATAAACGCGTCAACCTCAGCAACATCTTTTTGACATCTCAGCCGTCCAGATTTCACAGCTGCGTCGACTATAGTGGACAGACCAACCTCCTCAATGTCAGTTTTTCCGCAGTTGCCATTATCTATAATTGTTGGATTTGTGTCCATCCCAATGACATTAAAGCCACGTGTGGCTAAGATCGAAGCGGTAGGCAGTCCAATATATCCTAAGCCAACCACGCATATTTTCATATATTACCTCCCCCAAAATTTATCTCATTAAAGATATTTTTCATGATACAAAAGACATCTCTTTGCACATTTTTACTTCTACTAGTGTCCACATATCGTTTTTTGCTTTTCAGTACATAATCTACAATATCTTCAGGATCTCTTGAATGAAAAATTCTACCGTCATCAACCATATTTTGGTCGACTGCCAATAATTCTTCCGGGAAAAATGAGATTGCTGGTGTACCAATACAAGCAGCCTCTCTCGCAAAAGTACCAGAACCTGTTAAGATTGCATTTGAATAATAGCAAACATCCAAACCATTTAAAGCACTATCTGGAACAAAAACATTCATACCTTTTACCAGATTATGATCTGAGTCGTATCGTGGAAGGTATAGAATATTTATATTTTCTTTATTGAATTCTCTAATTAAATCTGAAACTATACTATGTTTGTCTTTTACATAAGCTGCTTGGAGTGCTTCAGGCCTTATCGTAATAAAATTATCAAAGGGCAAAAGAGATGTGAATTTAGGATCTGGTTTATAATCAGCTACATAAATATCCTCTTTAAAGCCATTATATTGGATGATATTTTCTTCTTTTGCACCTTGCTCAATTAAACTGCCTACATGAAGTGCTTTTGGTGTTATTAAGTAATCTACAAATCTCAGCAAGATTTTGTTTGCAAATCCTGCCTTTTCGTTATCTATAAAGCTTATCGTTTTCTTTGACCGTATTTTTGCGACATGTGCGGCATGTGCACTGCCATGACTTAAAGATACATCAAAATCTGGCGTGTTTAATAGTAACAATGTTTCTCTTGCAATTAACCCCCACAGTTTTTTAATTTTGTTTCCTCCATAATGTCCTCCAATAACTTTGTTTTCTATTTGCATCTGATGTAATAATTTCTGAATTTCGGCATATTTTCTAGAACTTATAAAATATTCATAATCATTAAATTTATTTATGAATGGCTTAAAAAACGCGGGTTCATGAGAATTTTTGATGTCAATCCATATTTTTGTCATGTTATGATAGATACTCCTTAAATTGAACATATAATTTATTTAAATACATTAGTTCCGTACGTATAAAATCCTTTTTGACTTTTTCGTCCGCAGTGTCCGTTGTTTATGAGATTTTCCAGCAGATCGTTTGCTTTATACTTTTTCTCTATTGGCATGGTATTTAAGTTTCCAAGGATTTCTAAACATAGATCAAGGCCTATAAAATCTGCTAATTCAAAAGGACCCATTGGGTGTCTTGCACCTAATTTTATAGCAGTATCGATCTCTTCAACACTTGCCACGCCCTCTTCCAACATATGACAAGCTTCATTAATCATGGTAAACAATAACCTATTCACTATAAATCCCGTGCTGTCGTTTACTATAACAGGCGTTTTGCCTAGTTTAAGGGCCAGTTCATGACATTTTTCGATCACACTTTCAGATGTTTTCTCCCCTTTAATGATCTCTACTAACTTCATTTTTGTAATTGGATTAAAAAAATGTAAACCTGCTGTTCTTTCTGGATAACACAAGCAATTCGATATTTCGGATATTAAAAGCGAAGATGTGTTGCTTGCTAATATCACATCGGTCTCGCAAACAGATTCTAAAATTTGGAACACGTCTCTCTTTATATGTAAATCTTCTATTACAGATTCAATTATTATATTTGCCCCTGAAAGTGACTCGTAATTCGTTGTAAGTTCTAATCTGTCCAATGCCATTTTTACCTCTTCAGGACTCATGTCCTTTGACAATTTTCCTGAAATTATTTTCAACGCATTATCAAGTGAATCCACACTCCTGCTTTTAAATATAACCTTACATCCGGATCTAATGGCAAGTTCTACTAGGCCTTTACCAGTAACCCCTGTTCCAATCACGCCTATCGTATACTTACAGTCTTGTTTCATTCTTAGGCCCATGTAATTATATAAGTTTTAAATGTTTTTAGGTATTTCTAGTTTTTTGACCACCCTTGCAGGCACTCCTGCAGCTAAACATAGGTCTGGAACATCTTTTGTTACAACAGAACCTGTAGCGATGACTGAATAATCTCCTATTTTGGCACCAGGGGCAATTACGCAATTAGGCATTATCCATACACCTTTCCCTATATTAGTTTCCCTAACCATGCGCGGATATACTAAACGAAGTGGGGAGTTTGAGGGTATGTTTGCATGAGCAGTGATTATACATCTATCACCTATACTAGTATCATCTCCAATCGAAATTTTTCCAGGAAATATTCGATCAAATATGACATAATTTCCTATAAACACGCCATGTCCTATTTTAACATCCATATTTTTGTAGCAAAAAACTCGAAAGTTGTTAATAGGAGAGAAATATGCTAATCGCTCTAATAAATACCTCTCTATGAACTTAAATACAAATCTTATACGTCCAAACCTTTTTTTTTCACCAGATAACCTTAATATCTCGTCAATCTTTTTTGCATTCTCATTAATCATATTGTCCTCACATTGAAACATTTTCTCTTATAAGATGAGACACTTTCAAATTCAAATCCATAATCTATTCCATCTTTAATTATTTCTTCTAATAATCTTATACTATATGCCCCTAGATTTTTCAATTTCAATTGTTGCCGGATTGTATCTCTAAAAATTGAAGAGAATCCACTCGCGTTCTTCATCCGTTCTACTGTAGTAAAATCAAGACATTCATTGGGGTGAAATAAAAATACAATCGGTTTTTCCATTTTTGCTTCCATAAATAGTATTTTCTGGATTAATTTAATGAAGGTGGGCATCATTCTCATTGTAGTTCCTATATATGGAATTAGCAATGCTGAAATTGGAATTTCTAGGATTTCAGAGTCACCTCTTTTAAAAGGAGATTTGTAAGACATATAATATGGTTTTCGAGGGGCAAATAACCATTTCATCTTTTCTTTTGTCCCAAATGAAAATGGACCATCAAATCTTTGTGATGCAACAGAACTATCAATTTTAAATCCTGTTTTTTCCAATGCTCTTACAGTATCTTTATTAATTCTCAGTTCTGGCGACCTAAACGCTTCAATTCTTCCAGCAACATCTTCTATAATTTTTTTTGATTTTTTCATGTATTTAACTTGCGTCTCATAAGAAACGCTATCAAAACCCTCCAAAGAGCTGTGATGATAACCATGACAACCTACCTCATGGCCATGATCTTTAACCATGTCAATCAATTCGGGTTTGACTTCAACTATATTACCTGTAAAAAAGAATGTAGAATGTATGTCATATCTTGAATATAACTCTATTAATCTCGGCAATCCACACTCATATATTTCGTCGGCTATAGATAAAGATTCACGATTAAGTGGAATTGATGTTAATTCTACATCATTGGTTAATAAGAAATTCATCGTCACCAACTCAATACTCAAATATTACAAATACAAGATCCATATCAGTCCCGCTATAATAATTTCGATTCCAAGTATAAACAACACAACATCTCGTTTATATACCTTCGATTTAACTTTCTTTAATAAATTTATTGCCAGATGAGACGTGTCGTATATCTTATCGTAGGGCATATCCAGACTGCCATCGCTGTTGACTTTAGCAAAGGCCTCCACGTTAAGCCTCTTTCTCAGAGGCAATATAAAGTCCACCACATACGGTATGAACAAAATAACTGCGATCTTTTCCATGTTTCCCAATATGGCAATACAGGCCACAAGAGCCCCCACCGAGTATGTCATGGAGTCCCCTGGAAACACCTTGGCCGGATACCAGTTGAAATACAAGAAGGCCAAAAGCGCTCCTACCATGCATAAGGCCAGAATCAAGGTCGAAGACGA
>Ga0272441_10009507_pt1 | contig 14992 bp, 12 predicted proteins | sample SSMProp6N_FD_193582 | JGI IMG/M metagenome (GOLD analysis project Ga0272441, IMG submission 193582) | Marine sediment archaeal communities from Little Sippewissett salt marsh, Falmouth, MA, United States - SSM-Prop-6N | ecosystem: Environmental > Aquatic > Marine > Wetlands > Sediment ... | reverse complement strand
GGGATTTATCCCTAAGCCTGCTTCGCCACCTCGAAGGGACATTTTACCCAGACTCGATCTGGAGAGCATAATATGCGCATACCTGTCATGGACGCCAAGATGCGTCAGTTGATGCCAACCACTCCAACCAGGGCTAGGTTACTTCTGAAAAATGGCCAAGCCAGCCCTTACCGGAACAAATTAGGAGTGTTTTGCATCATCTTGAAAAAAGAAGTTGAACCTGATAACCAACCCATCGCGTTAGGTATCGATCCTGGCAGTAAGTTCGAAGGATGGTCAGTAGTCGGCACACAAGAAGTTGTGTTGAATGGAATGTCAGAAGCACCGCATCACATTAAGAAATCGTTGGAAGTTAGACGCAATATGCGACGATCTAGACGATTCCGTAACTGTTGGAGACGACCCGCCAGGTTCCACAACCGACTTCGAAACAAAAAATCGTTGCCACCTTCTACTCATGCCCGATGGCACGCTAAACTGAGAATACTCGATCAACTCAGGCAGATCATACCGATAACAGATGTGGTCGTTGAAGATGTCAAAGCTATGACTAAGAAGGGTGCAAAACGGTGGAACAAAAACTTTTCACCATTAGAACAAGGCAAAACGTGGTTTTATGCCAAGATCGTGGATCGCGATCTAAGGTTGCACCTGAAACAAGGATTCGAGACGAAAGGTTTTAGAGACGAACTGCGTTTGAAAAAGACTTCGCAAAAATCCAAAAAAACGTTTAGTTCGCATTGTGTAGATGCGTTTGTTCTGGCCAAATCTGTGGTTGGTGGTGCATTGACAGAACGTGGTTTGTATTATTGGACCATCATTATGTTACATAGGAGACAATTACACAGATTCCAACCGAAAAAAGGCGGTATTAGATCGTCATATGGTGGGACTAGATCGATGGGATTGACAAGAGGGACATTAGTAAGACATGCCAAACATGGTTTGAGTTATGTAGGCGGATCCTCGAAAGGGAATGTCAGTTTACATAACATCGTATCAGGGAAACGGATTACACAGGCTGCAAAAGTGTTGGATTTGACAATATTGACCGTCATAAGATGGAGGGCGCAATTCCTCCCCGCCCTGAAGGGCGGGGTCTCCTTGCGCATTTAAGATGAAGAGTGACGAGACGGAAGTGACGAAGAGAAGCGATCTCGACCAGAAAACTGCGCCGCCGAGAGTCTTATTCTCCACTGTCTACAGGAACGAGAGCGAGCCTTACGACTACATCGGCGCGAACTCCAAGTCGAAGTGGTTTCGGTTCCGCTGGCCCCGAAACCAGTCTTTCGGCCTTCGTTTCCTCAAGCAGAACATCCCCGAGCTTGAGATCATGGAGTTTCCAACCTTTGACGAGTACCAAAAGAGGCTTGAAGAAGGCTGGGACGTCGTCGGCCTCTCTTTCTACCTGAGCGAAACCGAGGAGGCCCTGGAGATGGCAGATTTCGCCCGGGCGAGTGGCAAAGTTGGCGAAGTCTGGGCCGGAAACTATGGCGCCCTAACCCCTGAGATCAAGGATCGGTTCGACAAGGTCTTCGTAGGCTACGCCGAAAACCAGGTCGCGCCTCATTTCCACAGAACGATCGAAAGAATCGTCCACCCGCCCCTGGTCGAGTACCTGGACACTCCCTTCGGGCTGAAGCTGAACATTTACGGCGCCCTATTCACCATCAGAGGCTGCAGCGTGGGCTGCAAGTTCTGCCAGGCACCATGCTTTTGCAACAAGCCAAGCCCCCTGCCTCTGGAGAGCATCGAGAACGTCCTCTCCTACTACAAGGACCACAAAATCAACGTGGTGGTGATCGAGGACGAGAGCTTTGGCTCTAATCGGAGGCATGCTGACAAGGTCGTCGACCTCCTAGACGAGTACGAGATGGTCTGGGGCTGCATGGCAAGAGCCGACTACCTCAGAGACAAGATCGACGAGTGGGCAGAGATGAGGCAGATGCCCCGAAAGCGAGGTAGCGGAGGGCGAAGAAATCCCGTCAGCGGCTTTGCGGGCGCTGCCATCGGGATCGAGAACTTTCACCAGGAGGTTCTCGACGACGTGACAAAGAGGGAGCGGACTGAGGAGATCCTGGAGACTGTCGAAAAGCTCCAGAAGCACGGCCTAGGCACCGTCGGCTACTACATGATCGGCTTTGCGAGCGATTCAAACGAATCGATAAAAGAAGACATCGGAAGGCTCGCTTCCCTCAAGCTCGACCTCACCCAAATCTGCGTTTTGACCCCCCTTCCAAAGACAGAGCTATGGGGGGAGATCGAGAAGAGGTACGGGATATTCGACCGCGATTACCACCACTACGACGGAAAGCACCTCGTTTGGAACCATCCCAAGATCTCTTCTGAGGAGATGGGGCAGATTCTTGACTGGTCCATGAGACAGGTCAACCCCAGGACGTCTCCCTTGAGGTCGTCGGCGAGGATCTGGACAAACGTCTACCGCTGCGCGGGCCTTGCTGGCATAAGAGAGCTGTTGTCTTACATTCCCAGGGCGAACAGGTTCGACTACGGCGAAGGTCCGAGGATGTTCGATGTGAAATTGGAGTGAGGCTTGCAGAAACTTAAAAATTGACTAGTGTCAATTGCCCCACAACGTCCCACACTATCTTTATCGCACTGGGGCCGACATCACTTGTGAGTGCGTTTCTCTGCAAGCCGTGTGGATGCTGGAAGCAGGAGGGGGGCTTTTCCGTAGCGGCTCCGCAAATACCCGCTCGGCGCCCAGCAGGTCTGCTGGGGTCACCGCGTCCGAGGACACCGATCTGCCGTTTTCGATGATGGTGACCTGCACCACCACCCTTGCGAGCCAGAGGACGTCGGGCTCTTTTTTTCGGAAGATCTGAAACTGCTCGCCCGACTTTACGAGGAAAGTGCCGCATTCGGAGAGGATTGTGCAAATCTATTTGGACATTCGCTTTCCATAGGTCGCAATCTGCAAAGGTGATGATCATGACACCCTTGAATAAGAGTGAATCAGTCCCCAATAAGATGCGGCCTGTCTATGACGAGATCTCTGGCCTGACTGATGCCATCTGTAGCGAGCACCTTGACGATGAGTATGCTGGGCTAGCCCGCAGGTTGGCAGCCGCGCTTTCCCGGAAGAGGCCTTCTCCGCTGGAAAGGGGTAGAACGGATGTCTGGGCCTGCGGAATCGTTTACGCCCTGGGCCAGGTCAACTTTCTCTTCGATAAATCCCAGATCCCACATATGAGCGCGGATGAGCTGGCCACCCTGTTTGGAGTCAGCAAGAAGACTGCTGCCAACAAGGCCAGGCAGATACGGGCGATCTTCAATATGGATCAGCTTGACCCAAATTGGTGGAGACCTTCTAAACTGGATGACAATCCGCTGGCATGGATGGTCCTCGTGAACGGCCTCGTTATTGACGCTCGCCAACTGCCGCTTGCAACCCAAGAGGAACTTGTCTCGCGTGGGTTGATACCCTACGTCCCGACCAGAAAGCATGCTGCACCTGAAGAAAAGGCACCCAAATGACAAATCCAAGTTAAATCCCACATTTCGCATTAACGCCCAGAACGGCTCAAAAGTACTCTTTTTGTGAAATATTTAGAGATATGAAACCTGGCATTTAACCCCATTGTGATAACGTTTATACTTTAAGGACGAAATGCGAAATGTGGGTTAAATATTGCCTAGAATCGATTTTCCTATAACGTCCCATACGATCTTTATCGCACTGGGGCCGACATCACTTGTGAGCGCGTCTCTCTGCAAACCAGGGGGATCCTGGAGGCGGGGAGAGGGGTTTTTCCGTAGCGGCTCCGCAAATATCCGCTCGGCGCCCAGCAGGTCTGCCAGGACCACTGGGCATCCGAGGACGATGCTGCGTTCGAAGAGGATTGTGCGGGCCATAGTTCAAGGCCTCTATTAACTTATTTTTGTACGCTAAAAACAATAGTAGGATCAAAAGCTCAAACCGAAAATTGGTGCGAGGAGTGCGGGGGAAGGGATTCGAACCCTTGAACTCCTGCGAGAATAGATCTTGAGTCTATCACCGTTGACCTGGCTTGGTTACCCCCGCACTTATTCGAAGTGCGTAACGCATGTCCAGTGGTAGTATCCGAGCATCCCTGTGCCGGTTACCTCATCGTACTCCTGGAGAGGCCGCCCACAAATCGAGCAGATCTCGCCATCCGGAACCTCGATCTCGGAGTCGTCGCAGATTACTACCACAACCATCACCGGAATATACCCTTCCCTGTTTTAAACTTTTTGCCGCCCGGCGCGCTGTCGAGCCCAAATCTCGCGCCATGACCCGGCAAGAATGACAACGATCGAAATGAGAATGTCAACGACCAGATGAGAACGCGATTGGCTGTATGGTCGCCAACAATCGTATGCGCCAAATGGCCGGAGAAAAAAAAGCCCACTAACTGGCGAGGAATTGAGGAATATGTCCTAATATGTCAAAATATGCTCGGCAAAGCTTTTTCTAGCCGTTTTTAGCCGTTTCTAGTTGGTTTCAGCCGTTTCTGGCCGGTTCAGGGTGGCAAAATCAAGATAAATCAATATAAGCCCGGGTGGATCTTGGCATGTCAAGAATGCGGATCTATCAAAAGTCCGGATCGACAAATAGATAACGACCCTTGTGAGCTTAACTATCCCTTTGTAAACGAGGTGTCAATCGTTGAGAATAATCGGCCTTCCTGACCAGGAGGTAGAGGCGAACCTACGCGGTGCAGGCCTCGGCCTTTCGGTCCCAGAAGCACGCTCCATAGCAGATAACCTGGGAAGAGATCCCACACTCACGGAGCTCTTCAATTACGATACGATGTGGAGCGAACACTGCTCTTACAAGAGCAGCCGCGCCACTCTGGATGAGTTTTTGCATACGACCGGCCCAAACGTGGTCCAAGGACCCGAAGAGGACGCAGGAATCGTAGCTATCGACGATGAATGGTGCATCGTCATAGCCCACGAAAGCCACAACCACCCAAGCCAGATACTGCCCAACGAAGGTGCCGCAACTGGAATTGGCGGAATCGTTCGGGACGTAAACTGCATGGGCGCAAAAGTTGTGGCCACCGCAGATCCCTTGAGGTTCGGCGATCCACACGGCCCCGATTCAAACCACGTCCGCTGGGTCGCCGAAGGCGTCGTGGACGGAATATGGCAGTACGGAAACGCCCTTGGCGTCCCTGTAATGGGCGGAGATGTCGTCTTTGACGAAAGCTTCGATACCAACTGTCTCGTCAACGTGGTCGCGGTCGGCGTCGTCAAGAAAAACGAGATCATCAAAAGCAGAGCTCCTGCAGGAGCTGGAGAAAAAGGCTACGACGTGATTCTGATCGGAAAACCAACCGACACGAGCGGTTTTGGCGGTGTCACCTTCGCCTCTGAAGAGCTAAGAGAAGAAGACGAAGAGGCAAACAGAGGCGCAATCCAGATCCCAGACCCTTTCTTAAAAAACGTCCTATTCAAGGCGAACCAAGACCTCTTCAGGCTGGCTCGCGAACGTGGCATAACCATCGGCTTCAAAGACCTTGGAGGCGGCGGCTTTACCTGCGCCTCATCAGAGATGGGCGCAAGCGCAGGTTATGGTATGGACCTGTCTCTTGACAAGGTCCACAAGGTGAGCGACGATTTGCCAGCAGAGGTCGCAAGCTGCGCCGAAACCCAGGAACGATTCCTCCTGATCTGCCCGCCCGAAATGACCCAAAAAGTCCTCCAGATCTACAACGAATACTGGGACCTTCCCAACGTCTACGAGGGCGCAAGAGCGACGGTGGTAGGAAAAGTCACCACCAACGGGCGGTACATCACCCGCTACAAGGACGAAGTGACTTGCAACGTCTCCATCGAACACCTCACAAAGGGGATCAAATACCAAAGGGAAGAACGACCCCGAAAGACCAATCTGTCTGAACCCACGATAGCACCACCCAAGGATCTAAGCGTGGCTCTCCTCAAGGTATTGGCGTCACCCAACTGTTCATCAAGAGAACACATCTACCGATACTACGACACCGAGGTTCAGGGCAACGCCATCATAAGGCCAGGAGAGGCAGACGCAGGCTTGATCGCCCCTATCAGAGGCAAGAAGTTCGGGATAGCTCTTTCAGTCGACTCAAATCCCTTCTACGGCAGGATCAGCCCCTACTGGGCCGGTGCCACAGCCGTTGCAGAAGCGATGAGAAACGTGGCTGCGATCGGCGCGACCCCCTGGACCATGACCGATTGCCTGAACTTTGGCAACCCCGAAAAGCCCGAAGCGTTCTGGGAGTTTAGAGAGTGCGTGAAAGGATTGTCTGACGCCGCAAAAGCTCTCTGGCTCAAAGGTTACGAAGACACGCCGGTCCCGATCGTATCAGGAAACGTCAGTTTCTATAACGAGTCTCCCGAGGGCTCAGTGGACCCATCTCCGATCATCGCCTGCGCCGGCTTGATCAAAGACGTCGAAACTGCTGTCGCAATGCATCTAAAAGAGCCTGAAAACAGGATCTATCTCTTGGGCCCGAGGTTCGATGAGCTTGGTGGCTCCGATTACTATCGCACCATATTCGGATCTCTCGGCGCGAACGTTCCCAACGTCAGGTTCGAGATGGAACGAAATATGATCTATGCGACCATCGACTCGATCGCCGAAGGCACGGTGGTCTCGGCTCACGACATATCAAACGGCGGCCTTGGCGCAACCGCAGCAGAGATGGCTCTTGCTGGAAAGGCAAAGTTTGGAATGAATTTGAGCCTTGATTCTGCAGGATCGGCCAACCTTGGCACTGACAAGCTGATCTTTTCAGAGTCTTCTGGATTCCTCCTCGAGTGCAGGAAGGGAAAAGAAGAGATGTTGGAATCGATCTTGAGAAAGTACAGTCTTGACGTTATCGACCTCGGTTCGGTGACCGACAGCCCCAAGATCAGCATGGCCCGAAAAGAAAAGGTTGCAGTAGATCTAGATCTCAAAGCCGCGAAGAATGCATGGACCAAAGGTCTGGTGGAGGCGATGAGATGAAGATAGCTGTGATACAGTTTCCTGGCACCAACTGCGAATACGAAACTCTCGTTGCTGCCAAGAGCGCAGCGGTAGACGGCGAGATATTCCGATGGAACAGGCCCGCCCAGGAACTTTGCGACTTCGATGGTTACGTCATACCCGGTGGCTTTTCTTATCAGGACCGGCTCAGGGCTGGCGCCATCGCCTCGAAAGAACCTGTGATGGAAACTTTACGAGAAGAAGCAGAGACTGGAAAGCCGATCGTGGGAATCTGTAACGGATTTCAGATCCTGGTGGAGTCAGGGCTTCTTCCGGGCGTTGGCGGAGTCGATGCGGCACTCGCCCAGAACGTGATGGTATCCAAAAACCAGATCGTAAGACGCGGCTTTTACTGCGCCTGGACGACTTTAAGACACGACGCGTCCCGGAATCGGTGTGCTGGAACCTTCCTCATCGAGAAAGGCGAACTTCTCCCGATCCCACTCGCCCATGCCGAAGGCAACCTGGTTACGGCTGATGAGAACCTGATCGATCGCCTGAACGAGGAGAACCAGGTGGTTTTCAGGTACTGCGACGAAGAGGGAAATTCAACGCCCGATTACCCTGTGAACATCAACGGAAGTGTCCAGAACATCGCGGGGATATGCAATCCTGAAGGAAACGTGCTCGGGATGATGCCCCATCCTGAAAGGTCTAATTTTGCATGGCAGCTACCAGCACACGACCCCGCCAAGAAAGGTGGCCTTGGCGACCTTGACGCGTCGGGCCCCGGAAGAAGGATATTCGAGTCCATGAAGCGATACATTGAGGTGAGAATATGAAGATCAACCTCAGGGTCTGGCTGAAGATACCGGACGCAGAAGCTGTAACCGTCAAGAACACCTTGATCCGGAGAATGGGTTACGGCGATGTCTTAGCCGATCTTGGAAAGGAGAGGCTATGGTCAATCGAGGTCGATGACGATGTAGAAGATCCGATAGACCTTGCCAAGAGGTTTGCAAAGGAACTTGTAAACGAGAACAAGGAAAGCTATCTTGCGTCGATGGATTGTCTGGTGTTCGATATGGGTTACGTCCCGGTGAAGGTGGCGCTGCATATCGAAGATGGCGAGGCCATAACGACGAGGGACCGACTTCGAAACCGGCTCGGGTTCGATATGGTAAAGGGAGTCGAAAGGTCGACGGTTTGGAAGCTTTACTTAAACTTGGAAGGTTCCCGCGATCCTCACGAAATCGCAAAAGAGATCGCAGAGAGGCTCTTGATCAACCCGCACAAGGACTTTTATGAGATGTTGGCCTAGTCAATGGCGATGACCTCTTACATTCGACACCCTCTTTTAATAGAAGAGAGTGTCGAAAGGCGACTTTTTCAGCTGGAGCTTGCAGCAAGCGCGCTCCAAGACTCTTGCCTCGTGGTCTTGCCGACGGGACTTGGTAAGACCATCGTTGCGCTCCTCGTCATGCTCGCCCGTCTCGACGAGGGAAAAATGCTTTTCATGGCCCCAACTAGGCCCCTCGTCGAACAGCACGCAGCTTTTTTGAAACGTGTCTTGAAAGATCCGTCTCTCGTGGTCAGGTTCACGGGCGAGACGCTTCCAGAGAAAAGAGAAGAGATGTGGCGAGACGCTAGAATAGTGATATCCACGCCTCAGGTGATCGAAAACGATCTTCTCTCAAGAAGGATCAGCCTCAAAGACGTCTCCTGCGTTATCTTCGATGAGGCTCATCGTGGCGTTGGGAACTACGCCTACGTCTACATAGCAGAGCGATATCAAAAAGAAGCGAACAATCCGTTGATTTTGGGGATCACGGCAAGCCCAGGAAGCAACATCGAGAAGATCGAAGAGGTCTGCTCGAACCTCGGACTTGACAGAGTAGAGACCAGGACCGAAGACGATCCCGATGTTGCCCCTTTCATTCACAAAAAGGAGATCGAGATCGTCAAGGTGAACGTCCCTAAAGACATTCTGAATATCAAAAACCTCCTCGAAGAGGTTCTTGACGAGAGGGCGGAGGTGCTCGGACGGTTTGAGGAGAACAAGAGCGGTCGATCCGCCAAATGGCTACGTCGTGCCTCAAAAAGGGATCTCTTAGATTATCAAAAGAGCCTGAGGAGAGACGTTGCAAGGACTCCTTCACCTGCTCTTTACCAGGCGGTCTCTGTGATGGCCGAGGTTCTCAAGCTCAAACACGCAGTGGAACTTGCCGAAACCCAGGGCACCGACTCGTTGGCTCGATATATGGAGCGGATCGAGTCAGAGGCGAGATCCCGAGGTGGGAGCAAAGCCGCCAAGAGGATCGTGGAAGATCCAAAGGTCAAAGAGGCGATATACGCCTTGGAGCGGCTGGACGTGGACCATCCAAAGCTTCTGGCAGTGAAAGCTTTGGCAGAAGAGCAGTTCAGGCAGAAAGACGACTCAAGGATCATGGTCTTTACGAACTATCGAGATACTGCAAGCTCGGTTCTTGAGTTCCTGGAAGGATACGAAAGCGAAGCGATCCGGCCAGTAAGGTTCGTGGGTCAGAGCAATCGCATTTCTGATGAAGGGCTCAGCCAGAAGAAGCAGGCAGAGGTTCTCGATAAGTTCCGGGAAGGTGTGTACAACGTCTTAATCGCAACTTCAGTTGGGGAAGAGGGCATCGACATTCCTTCGACTGATCTTGTTATATTTTACGAGCCTGTGCCAAGCGAGATTAGATCTATCCAGCGCAAAGGCAGGACCGGTCGGGCCCGGGAAGGTCGGGTAGTCGTTCTGGTGGCCAGAGGGACGAGAGACGAGGCTTATCGCTGGATCAGCGACCGAAAAGAGAGGAATATGCAGCAGCAGATCCGGGAGATGAGCTGGGAGAAAAAGCCCGGATTCGCGTCGGCAAGTTTTGGGGCAGAAGGCCGCGCGAAAGGTCTGATCGGGACATTGGGCGGAAATGGCGCTCTTGGCGCGCCAAAACAGCTTCAGCTTGGTGAATTGGCCCCCAATCCTGGTCCATCATCCCCAAACTCGTCCTTATCTTCACCCAATCACTCATCTTCCCTTTCTCCATCTCCTCCATCAGGTTTCGGTCCTGATCTCAATCTGTCGTTCTTGACAAGTTCCGATAGGCCCGAAGAATGCGAAGTTAGCGCCTTGGTTTCGGTAGATTCAAGGGAGCGGGGAATGGCAAAGCGGCTCGAATCCATGGGGATTGGTGTGATCCTCAAGAATCTGGAAGTTGCCGACTATGTCATAAGTGATCGGGTCGCCATCGAGCGCAAGACTGCAAACGATTTTGTCGATTCTCTCGTGGATGGAAAGCGAAATCTGTTCGCTCAGATAAAGGACCTTTCCCGGACCTATGAGCGAGCCATTCTGATCCTGGAGGGAAGAGACCTGTACGCAAGACAGATCCATCCCAACGCCATCCGAGGGGCCTTGATCTCGATAGCCGTGGACTTTGGCGTATCTGTAATCCCAACCCAAGACGAAGATGAAACAGTCTCGATGATCGCCCTGATCGCTCGTCGGGAGCAAGAAGAGCGGGGTGGCGCGCCCCTGATTCATGGAAAAAAGACCCATCGGACCCTTTCAGAACAGCAAGAGTACCTGGTCTCTTCGATATCCGGCGTCGGAAAAACCGTGGCTCAAAACCTGCTGCTTCATTTCGGGTCTGTGGAACGGGTATTTCGCGCTTCAGAAGACGAGCTAAAAGACGTGGATTTGGTCGGGCCAAAGACTGCAGAGCGGATAAGAGAAGTGGTGGGTGGGGTGTACAAAGGATGAAGCAAAACTGGCAAAGCGACAAGCTTCATCAGCTCTTGAATAACGGACAATAGAGCCCCACGTTTTTGCAGGACTTTTACCGTCATTATTTCTCATCCCCCCCTTCTTGTTTTTCCCTTTCAGCAAAGGCTTTATCTGGCTGCAGCCGTTTTCCCCTCCTATGAACTCGAAGTACACGGTTTGCGCAGCTTTCGTTGCCATGCTGGTCCTTCTTGCGCCCGGTTGCGTAAGTTCTGGCCCGAACGGTGGAGACGAAAATGCGGTCCCTGTGCCCACAGAGAACCTGCCCGAGGGTTTCAGTCTTCTTGCCGTGATTAACGATTCCACGCCTGGGGTCGACATGGAAGATGAGATCGCCGACTTTAAGGGCGAAAAGGAGATCGGCGATGTGGATGCCACCTTGGGCGTGTACATATGGGGCGAAATGGGGAAAGACTACGACGCCAGGGTCACTGTGATGGAATGTGAAGACGCCGAAAAGGCAAAGGCAGCAGAAGAAAACTACCTGACCCAGCCTGATTTCGAGAACCCGCCCTTCAAGGGTGTGGACCGCTTCAGCACTGCTATAGTAAACGGCCACCAGGTTACCGAGATCAGAGAAGAGGTCGAAAAACAGCTCAGATATCTTTACCTCTGGACGAATGAAAACGTCGTAGTGTTGGTAGAGGGCAATGGGGATCGGGCCGCAAGCATCGAGCTGGCCAGCTTAACAGGCCAGTAACCCCAAGTCTCATTTTTGCGTCGTCCCAAAATCCTCTAGTTTGAGATCGGTCTTCAATCGTACTCGATCTCACTTCATCAGCACTTTTCCACAAATTATATATTATTTTTCATATATAAGGGTCAGCTCGTCTTCGCCCCATTTGTAAGTGGGCTTGCTCTTTCTTGCAATTCCACATTCGTCTAGGGCATGTATCGCGATTGGAAGTGCAATGGTGGCATCGACGAAGACCTGGGCCATTCTGGCGCCCTTGTCGATCTTGCCCCAGGATACCCCTTCGCTGAAGGTGCAGCCAGAAAGCCCCCCAAAGTGAGGCGAATCTACTGTGTACTGTATCGCGTAGTTGTGCCCGCCTCTGTATTTTCCGCAGAGATCTGCGACCACTTTTGTCTGCTGGATGAAGTTTTTGGGAACGCCGCCACCCACAAATATGACACCGGTCTGGCTCGATTTCTCAGTAATCTGGGATATTTCGTCCACGTCTTTGATCTGGTCTACGATCAAAGGGTGCCCTTCTCTTCTGGCCAAGACCATCCCGATCCCGATGGAGCTATCGCAAAGGGCCGGAACGAATATGGGAACTCCTGCTCTGTAGGCGCTTCCAAGGAGGGTATTTGGAGGCATCTTCTCGCCCAAAAGCGCCATGATCTCGCGCGACGAATAGATCTTGTCAGGATCTAGCATCTTCACAAAATCTGCCACGTATCTGTCACCCTTCTGAAGTCCGGCTTCAGAGACGTAGACATCGAAGATTCTGTCGATCCCCTTTTCCCTAAGATAAGAGTCGTCTACAACTGGGTCGCCTTTGTAGTGGACGACGCCCAAGCCTTCGCACAGATCGTGGAATAAGTTGGCACCGGTGCTGACGATGCAGTCTACCATCCTCTGGCGGACTATGTGGGCCATCATCTCCCTTAGGCCTGCTGGTATCATCGCACCTGCCAAGCCCAGAAATATGGTAATCTCATCTTCTTTTAGCATGTTCTGCCACGCCTGGACTGAACGGCCAAATTCGCCTGCCTGAAACCCCAAGCGCGACATGTCCATGGCCAGCTTGTGCACGTTTCGGTTCTCCATGGGGAGCGTGGTAGCCAGAATTTCTGGTTTGCCACAAGGATGATCATAAACGTCGTCTTTCATCACCATCACGAGCCGGATGAGACGCGCCCAGACTTTTTAAGGGTTGTCTTGAGGGCGGCATAGTATCATTTTATAAAAATCTACCGTATTGAAGTTTTAAATACTGAAATGGCCCTTAGTCCCCGGCTCAAGATTAACCGTTGAAGATCAGGAAAGGTGTGTCAATCTCATGAAATATGTTGCCTATAATATAGATTTTGGTGGGACCGTAAGTTGCATATTCGGCGCGATTTTCCGAAGATATATTCAGGAGGGACGATCTGATGTGGTCCCTTGACGATTCCGCAAGCTTATACGGCGTTGAGAACTGGGGCAACGGCTATTTTTCTATAAACCGCCTTGGAAACCTAGAAGTCACGCCAAGAATGAGAAACGGCCATAGCGCAGACCTGATGGAGATCATCGATCACATCAATCGATCTGAGATGGCATCTTTTCCGGTGCTCTTCAGGTTCCCTCAGATTCTCGAAGATCGGCTCGAAGAGATCACTGGAGCGTTTCACACATCTATCGAGGAGTTCGAGTACGGTGGGGATTATCGGCTCGTCTATCCCGTGAAGGTAAACCAGAGAAGAGAGGTCCTGGATTACATAATCCAAGGAGGGCGAAAGATGGATGTAGGCCTGGAAGTCGGAACCAAGGCCGAGCTTCTTGCAGCCCTCTCCATGGAACGGGCTCCAGGTTCGTTGATCATTTGCAACGGTTACAAAGACGACGACTACCTGAAGCTGGCGATCGAGTTTGGCCAGCGAAACAACATAATCGTGGTCGTTGACATATTCGACGAGCTCTTTAACCTGATTAAATGCTGTAAAGAGATGGCGATTTTGCCTCGGATGGGCTTGAGAGTCAAGCTATTTTCAAGGGGGAGCGGCAGATGGGAAGAATCGGGGGGCGAACTATCCAAGTTTGGACTTTCCACGACCGAGATCGTGGACGCGATCGAGATCCTCTCTAAAGAGGGAATGATCGACAACCTCGAGATGCTCCACTTTCACATAGGTTCTCAGATAACCGACATAAGAAAGATCAAGGTTGCCATGAACGAGGCTGCCAGGATCTACGCCAAGGTAAGATCGGTTGCTCCAATCCAATACTTCAATGTGGGTGGGGGTTTGGGCATCGATTATGACGGGACCAATACCTCTAACCCTGCCAGCGTCGATTACACTCTTCAAGAATATGCAAACGACGTGGTCTACACTCTCAAGAAGGTATGCGATGAAGAAGATGTGCAGATCCCCACCATAGTTTCCGAAAGTGGGCGGGCCATTGCAGCATATCACTCTTTTCTGGTCTTCAAGATAATCGGGGTGAAAAATTCCAAAGAAGGCCGGGATTTCACGCCTAAAGAGGACGATCCGGTCCAGATCCTGGACATGCATCTTGCCCTTGAAAACATGGATCTCGAAAACTATGCCGAGTATTATCACGATGCTCTTCACTACCGAAACGAGCTGTTCAATGCTTTCAACCTGGGCAACATCGGGCTTGAGGAACGGGCGCGGGGCGATATGCTATTTTGGAAAGTCTGTCAGAAAGCGGCCATCTTCGCCCAGGGTGACGAGAACGAGACCGAAGAGTTTGAGAACCTAAAACGGCTCCTTAGCAAGAAGTACATAGGTAACTTCTCCCTGTTTCAATCGGTTCCAGACATGTGGGGTGTACAACAGCTCTTTCCCATAATGCCGCTACACAGGCTCAGTGAAGAGCCGACCGAGAAGGCGACCATTGCGGACATAACTTGTGATTCTGATGGTGAAATCAAGAGCTTCGTTGGAGAAAATCGCGACTTTCTTTCGCTCCATCATCTAAAGAGCGACGAGGACTATTATCTGGGCATATTCCTTCTTGGAGCCTATCAGGATACTCTGGGCGATTATCACAACCTCCTCGGTTCTGCAGACGAGGTTCACGTTTTGGTCGACGAGAATGGGTGGAGCATATTCGATGTGGTGGAAGGGGACCGATGTGGCGATCTTCTCAAGTTTTTCGACTACGATCCCGAGAGTTGTCTCAAAGGTGCCATTTCCGGGTGTCAACTTGCAGGAAAAGAGAGGGAGAAAGTTCTCCAAGACTTGAGACGGGCGCTTGCAGGTTACTCTTACTTCAAGAATAGGTACTCCAGGTAGCGTCCTTCCCACCTTCCTTCAATGGGGCCACGCCTTTTCAGACGTGGAAAGAGCGGCCATTTTTAGGGGTCTCCTGACCACGAAAAATGGCCATTTTCGAGAGGTCGGTTTTTATCCTCACTTTTCGCAGTAAGGCTATGCCAAATCCATCATTTTTCACTTGAGATAATGGGTGAAAATTGAGATGGGGTGTCCACTTATTGGCAATAATAATTTAAATTAAATTTGCAAATTCGACACTTGTGGTCGAATATTTTATAATATAGTATTTATATATCATATTC
>Ga0272441_10009506_pt1 | contig 14992 bp, 13 predicted proteins | sample SSMProp6N_FD_193582 | JGI IMG/M metagenome (GOLD analysis project Ga0272441, IMG submission 193582) | Marine sediment archaeal communities from Little Sippewissett salt marsh, Falmouth, MA, United States - SSM-Prop-6N | ecosystem: Environmental > Aquatic > Marine > Wetlands > Sediment ... | reverse complement strand
CCAGTTACAAATCGTGGGGCCTCAATGCCATCCCCATGGCGTGGAATGAGACCTTCACGGCGCTGCAGCAGAAGGTCGTCGACGGTCAGGACAATCCCTATCTGACCAACTACGTCATGAAATTCTACGAAGTACAAAAGTATGTTACCAATATCCGGTATATCTTTTCCTTACAGCCCCTTATTATGAGTGAAAAACTGTTCCAGAAACAGAGCCCGAAGATGAAAAAGACCATCCTGAAGGCCGGTCTGGATGCCACGGAATATGCCCGTCAGTTCAATGCCCTCACCGTCAGCAAGGTCCAGAAGCTCCTGATCGACAAGGGCATGGAGATCATGGATCCCGCCAACAACGAAAAAGAGTTCATTGAAAAGGCGACAACGGCGGTCTGGCCAATGTTCTACGATGAGATAGGCGGCAAGGAGAAGATCACCGAGGCCCTCAAGGCCATCGGACGATAACAGTCACAAATTAGTAACCCTGCGGGGGCAGCAATGCCCCCGCATATTCCCCAGGTTTGTTTGTAGTGTAATGGTTATATCTGTTGGTCTGTAAGCTGCTCTATGACCCCATCGTTTCTTGCAGACCAACAGAGAACCGGAAGATACCGCGTCTCTCCTGTTGCCACCATGCCGACTAAAGGACGTGTCCGGCACGGATGAGAGAACGCATGCAGCGTCAGCATGTCAGCTGGTTATGTACACTGTGTATGACCGGCAATAGCTGTAGAAAAGGCCACCATACCTTTTCACACCCGCCAGTTCCATGTTTTACGAATTCATATATGAGGTAAGGTAATGCAGGCAAAAAAAATCGCCATAAAGTTACTGGACAATTTTGAAAATTATATCTGTCAGGTGTTGTTGAGCATCTTCATCTCGCTGCTGTTTATTCAGATACTCGCTCGTGAGTTGTTCAACTACAGTCTCTCATGGGAGGAAGAGCTGGCCCGCTTCTGCTTCGTCTGGTTTGTCTTCCTCGGGGCTAGCTATGCGGCCAGGCTGGCTGCCCACAACCGTGTCACCTTTCAGTTCAAGTTCCTTCCGAAGATGGTGGGCAACTATATCGAGGCCTTCGCCGATGCCATCTGGGTCCTCTTTAATATCGTCATCATATACAAGAGTGTCTTTCTTATCGAATCCATGTTCGAATACCCCTATATAACACCGACGCTGGGCTGGTCCATGGCCTATGTCTATATGATCTTTCCCCTTGCCTTCACCGTCATGACAATACGCATCATACAGGTCAATTACATGAAACTGGTCATGCATATCGATATTCGGGACCCCGACAAGATAGAAATCGATGAGGACCTGTCCGTCGATGAGGATGTATCGGCCGATATTGATCCTGTCAGTGAGCAGAAAGGAGGTACGCCATGAGTGTAGTACCCCTTCTTTTCGGTTCCTTTGCCATATTGCTGATACTGGGTGCACCCATTACCCTCGCCCTCGGAGTGGCCTCCCTGTCGGCCCTCTATTTTCTGGGAAATGATCTCGTATACCTCGTACAGGTGGCCTATACATCGGTCGATTCCTTTCCCCTCATGGCCCTTCCCGCCTTCATCCTGGCCGGCGCCCTCATGGAATACTCGGGCATTTCAAAGCGACTGGTGACCCTGGCGGAGGCTCTGGTCGGTCCGGCAACGGGCGGTCTCGCCAGTGCAACCGTCCTGGCATGCCTCTTCTTCGGCGCCATTTCCGGCTCAGGTCCGGCGACAACGGCCGCCGTGGGCATGCTCATGATCCCCGCCATGATCAGGAGAGGCTACGACAAGGGATACGCCTCTGCCGTTACGGCATCATCGGGAGGTCTCGGGGTGGTCATTCCCCCCAGCATTCCCATGGTCATCTACGGCGTCTCGGGCAATCAGTCCATCACCAAACTCTTCATCGCCGGATTTCTGCCCGGTGTCGTCATCGCATCGGGCCTCATGACGGTGAACTATATACTCTGCCGCAGAAAGGGGTACAAAGGAAGCGGTATCGTCTGGTCCCTGGGTGCGGTGTTCAAGGCCCTGAAAGAGGGTATCTGGTCCGTTCTCGCACCCGTGATCATTCTGGGCGGTATCTATACGGGATTCTTTACCCCCACGGAGGCGGCGGTGGTGGCAATCTTCTACACCCTCTTTATCGGTTTTTTCGTCCACAAAGAGCTGCGATGGGACGGTTGTGCGCGATCGCTGGAGGCATGCACCTGGCTGACGGGACGGGTACTCCTCATCATGTTTACGGCCCGTGCCTTCGGCCGGCTCCTCGTCCAGTATCGCATCCCTGAAATCATATGCAATGCCCTGCTCGCCATGACCAACGATCTCTTCGTTATATGGGCCCTGGTCATCGCCTTTCTCATCTTTGTGGGCATGTTCATGGAGACGCTGGCAACCATCATGATACTGACACCGGTGTTGCTCCCCGTCATGACGAAACTGGGAGTAGACCCCATTCACTTCGGCATCGTGCTGGTCTGCTGCTGCGAAATCGGCTTTGAGACGCCACCCCTCGGTGAAAATCTCTTCATTGCATCGGGCATTGCCGATACCAGTCTGGAGGAGATATCCGTCAAGGCCATACCCTTTGCGGCCATATCCATTACGGCGGTCTTCATCATCGCTCTCTTACCGGAGATATCTCTCTGGCTCCCCCGACTCCTCGGGTACTGAGCCGGCTGAAAGTGAGAGCAGCACCGGACAGGGCATAATACAGACAAAAGGAGGACGATCATGATACCCGACATCAAAAAAATTCTCTTTGCTACGGACGTATCGAAAAATTCCTTCCACAGCTTTCGATATGCCCTGAAGATAGCCATGAAATTTGAGGCAAAGGTCACCATTCTGCATGTCCTCGAAGAGGCGCCTGAAGATGCCCAGCTTGCCTTCCTTGCCTATATAGACAAGGAGAAGCGGCGCGAGCTCCTCGATGACAGGATCGACCACACTCGAAAGCGCATCAAAGAGAGATTGGAGGCCTTCTGCAAAAAGATTTTCAGGGACTCCCCCGAATGCGCCGAGACGGTGGAATCGATACAGATCATGGAAGGCTACCCCGCCGATGAGATACTGAAGGCGGCCAAGCGATTACACTGCGATGCCGTCATCATGGGCGCCCACAGGAAGGGAGTCACCAGCTACACCTATCTGGGGAGCGTCACCCAGCGGGTACTGCAGCGTGCCCGCATGCCCGTCTTTGTCATCCCCCTCCCCGAGGGGGATGAAGAAGATATATTCAGAGACTTCGCAGACCTTTTCTGACGTCGCGTTTTCATCGTCTCCTCTCAGCAGCACGGCGGAGACACACAAAAGCCGGAGAGATACATGAGTGCTTTTCCCACTCAGCGAAGTGGGGAGAGCATTCGTGTTTCAGTGTATCCAGTCTGGGCGGCGTTTTCTCCTCTCAGTCTCACCTGCTCATGGCACATAAAGGGGCATGTCAAATTTGTTCATCCTTTGATGTATGCCTTGCTGCACTCATTACCGGGATTTTTTGCTTGACAACAGGTCCCCTTTTTTATAGAGAAACCGCTTTCATTACGTTACAGAGGAGAAGGGATCACGGGGCATGAAGGCAGTCATTCTGGAAGAACCGCGTCACCTGACATACAGGGATATCGATGAGGCACCGCAACCCGGTACCGGCGAGGCACTGGTGGAAGTCCACCGCGTGGGCATCTGCGGTACCGATATCAGCGGGTATCTGGGGAAGTTTCCCTTCTATACCTATCCCCGCATTCCCGGCCATGAACTCGGCGTCACGGTACTCGATATCGGCCCTGACGTCACCGATATCGCACCGGGTGACTGCTGCAGCGTCGAGCCCTACATCAATAACCCCGCAAGCTTTGCCAGCAAACGGGGACACAGCAACTGCTGCGAGGACCTTGAGGTGCTCGGTGTTCACACCGACGGCGGCATGCGGGAACGTTTCATCGTTCCGGCGCGTAAGCTGCACATCTCTCGCTCACTCACCATGGATCAACTGGCACTGGTGGAGATGCTTGCAATCGGCTGCCATGCAGTGGACAGGTGCCGCCCCGCAGAGGATGAGACGGTCCTCGTCATTGGAGCAGGCCCCATTGGCTTGAGTGCCATCGAATTCCTGCGGCTCACCGGTGCAACCTTGATCGTGATGGACATGAATGAACAGCGTCTGCAGTTCTGTGTCGACACGATGGGGGTGAATCACTCGGTAGTCTTTCGGGGTGATGGACAAGAGATGGAGGAACTGAAGGATCTCACCGGCGGCACGCTCCCCTCCATCGTCATTGACGCAACGGGCAACAGCACATCCATGTCCACTGCCCTTCAGTACGTGTCTCACAGCGGCACGCTTGTCTATGTGGGTACCACCAACGACACGATATCCTTTCCCAACAGGCTGCTCCACGGCAAGGAACTGAACCTCCTCGGTTCCCGCAATGCCCTTCCTGCAGATTTCAGTCGTATTATCGAACTGATAGAACAGGGAACCATCGATACCGATCCATGGATAACACACCGGACGACGCTGCAGGATCTACCTGCGCTCTTCGAGTCATACACGAAACCGGAGACGGGGGTCATCAAGGCCGTCGTCGACATTCAATAGTCTCTTGTATCGGCCGTTCTTTAAAATTTTACTTGACAGATGTAACAGATTTTAGAATAGTGAAAGCGGTTTCATGGTTTGAGGCAGGTGTTACAACCGTTATCGCAACTTTCAGGCCGAGTCTGTTTTTTTCTACACAAGCTTATTGTATAAGGCATACCGATGTCCATAACGATCTCCGAAATCGCAAAACTGGTCGGTGTCAGCACAGCAACCGTCTCACGGGTGCTGAATAATTCCGATCTCGTAAAACCAGAGACGAGACAGCGGGTCCTGCGGGCGCTTGACCAGCACGATTATGTCTACAATGCCGTCGCCGGTGGCCTGACCAAACAGAAGACTGCAACGATCGGCCTGATAATCCCTACCATAAACAACCCCGTCTTTTCTCTCTCCACGACGGGGATTCATGAGGCCGCACGAGAGCGGGGATATTCCATGCTCTTGGGAAGCACAGACTATTCCTATGAGACGGAATTTGAACTCACGACGCTGTTCCACGAAAAGCGGGTGGACGGGATCATATTCACCGGTGCGCCGGGTAATCGGAAATCGGTTGAATTCATGAAGCGTCTGCAGATTCCCTATCTCGTAACCTTTGAACTGGCACAGGACGATAATGTGTCCTTCGTCTCCTTCAACAATATAAAAAGCGGTGAAATGATAACAGACTATTTGATATCCCTGGGACACCGCAGGATCGGCATGATCAGCGGTCTTTTCGCGGAAACCAGCCGTGCCTACAACAGATGGCTGGGGTACCGGCAGTCCCTCGTCAATCACGGCATTCCCTACGATGAAGGCCTTGTCCTGCAGCGGGAATACACCACTGCTTCAGGGAGACAGGCGATGAAACAACTGCTGGGCCGTACCGAACCACCTACAGCGGTATTCTGCGGAAATGACATCATCGCAATCGGTGCCATTGCCGCCGTCAAGGAAGCGGGATATCGGGTGGGGAAAGACATATCAATCGCCGGTTTCGATGACCTTGATATGTTCGAGGCAGTCGAGCCGTCACTGACCAGCATACGGATTCCGGGATACGAGATGGGCAAACAGGGAGCCCATGTGCTCATTGACATGATTGAGGGAAAAATTAAGGAACCCCGTCACTACGTGCTAGAAACGGAATTGATGAAACGGGAATCAACGGGTCCCGCACCGGGAAGCGACACGTAAAGGTTCTAATGTAGTAACAGGGCGTATGTCTCTGGATATGCCATGACAGGATACATGACAATTATGGGGAAAGGAGGTGATCGTACTTCATACAGAGCTGGTATTTGTCTTTGATATAACTATTTAAAACATTACTATGGAGGAAAAGATGAAAAGAGCAGCAAAATATGCAATCGTACTGGCCGTATCCCTGGGCCTGGTTATCGGCCTCGGCCTCGGTTCCACGGCGGTGGCAAAGGTGTACACCATCAAGTATGCCTCTGCAAGTGTGAAGGAAAGTTACCATGGCTATTGCGCCGAGCAGTTCAAAAAGCACGCGGAAGCACTGGGTAAGGGCCAGATAAAGGTGGAAGTATTCCATGGCGGCCAGATGGGATCGGAACAGGATAACGTGCAGCAGGTATCACAGAATATGGTGCAGCTCTCCACCATGGCGGTCAACAATGTGACCCCCTTTGCCCCCATTGTCGGATTCTGTACACTTCCCTATATCTGGACGACAAAGGATGAGGCCTATGCCGTCCTCGACGGTCCCGTTTCCGAAAAACTGAACACAATCATGGCTAAACAGGGTAACTTCAGGGCCCTCGGATGGCTCGTCGGTGGTTTCCGTGTCCTCACCAACTCGAAGAAACCGATACGTACCCCTGCGGATCTGAAGGGTGTCACCATCCGCGTTCCCAAGAATCCCATCATGATCGGCGCCTACAAGGCATGGGGCATCAACCCCGTCCCCATGGCATGGACAGAGACCTTCAACGCCCTGCAGCAGAAGGTGGTCGACGGCCAGGATAATCCCTACATCGTCAACTACACAAGCAAATTCCAGGAAGTCCAGAAGTACATCACCAATATCCACTACATCCTCTGGATCGGTCCCCTGCTGGCCAGCGAGGCATGGTACTCCAGTCTTCCCGCCGACATTCAGAAGGTAGTCGATGAGGCCGGCAAGATGGCCGTCGAAGACGAGAGGAAATTCGTTGAAAACCAGGAAGCCGCTGCACTGCTCGGTCTGGTCAATGCCGGTATGGAAGTACAGCAGCCTGCCGATAATGAGAAGGAATGGATAGAAAAGGCCCAGGCGATCTGGCCCGAATATTATGACAAGATCGGCGGAAAGGCCTTTGTAGACGAAGTCGTCAACTTCCTGAAAGATTACAGAAAAGGCAAGAAATAAACAATGAGACATGCTGTCGCGGGGGGTCGCAAGCTCCCCGCGGCAGTATGATATTCAAAGGATAGAGCAAAATTACCCATCATCTTGCTCTGACACAACCGGGGTGGAACTATGGTAAAAATCGCACTTTCCAATATATACGAAAATTTCGAGAAGTATTTTTGTGCCTTTGTCATGGCCGTCATGGTCATTTGTCTGGGGGCACAGGTCTTTTTTCGTTTTGTCCTCGATGCCGCACTGACCTGGTCTGAGGAAATGAGCCGCTTCGCCTTTGTCTGGGTCATCTATATGGGAGCAAGCATGGCGGCCATGGAGCGTGTCCATATTCGTGTTACCGTGCCGCAACTCCTGCTACCATCACAGTACCGGCATTATGCTACGGTGTTTGCCGATTTTGTATGGCTTATTTTTAATCTATTCTTCGCCTATCAGGGTATCCTGCAGGTCAAGCACATGTTTACCTTCACCTTCACCTCTCCCGCCATGCAGTGGAATACGGCCTTTGTCTACGCCATCATACCGATCGGGTTTCTCCTTATGAGTTTCAGGATCGTGCAGGGCTACTGGAGGGATTACAAGAGAGGTGGTATCAAGGCCATGGGAGTCGATCTCTTCAGTTCGGAACGATCCATCGGAGAGGAGGCGGGCCAATGACAATAGCGATCTTGACATTATCACTCTTCGTCTGCCTCTTTCTGGGACTTCCCATTTTCATGTCCCTCGGCATCGCCACCTTTGTATCTCTTACGACATCGAACATACCGCTGACCATTGTGGCACAGACACTCTACCAGGGTGTCGACAAATTCCCCCTTCTCGCCATCCCCTGTTTTATACTTGCGGGATCATTGATGGAGCGAGGCGGTGTCACACAGCAGATTATCGATGTAGTACTCCGATTCACGGGAAAGATAACGGGCGGACTCGGTATCGCCACGATCCTTGCCTGCATGTTCTTTTCGGCCATCAGCGGTTCGGGTCCGGGAACGGTTGCCGCCATCGGGACACTGATGATTCCGGCCATGGTCAATCGCGGATACGACCGGGGATATGCCGGAGCGGTCTCTTCTTCCGGTGGAACGCTGGGTATCCTGATTCCTCCCAGTAATCCCATGATCATCTATGGCGTCATCGCCAACTGTTCCATCGTGGGGCTCTTTATGGCGGGCATGGTCCCCGGTATCATCATCGGCCTGTCTCACTGTTTCGTGGCCTATTATGTGGCAAAGCGACTCAATTTCGGCAGCACGGGAGAACAGTTCAAAGTAAAAGAACTCCTGGTCATGTGCTGGCGGGGGAAATTCGCACTGGCCACTCCCTTTGTCATACTGGGTGGTATATACACCGGTGTCTTCACGCCAGTAGAGGCATCGGTTATCGCCGTCTTTTACGCACTTCTGGTAGGCGGCGTCATCAACCGGAAGCTCAACTTCACCGATATCCTCGAATCGCTCACCGATGCCGCCAGGATAACGGGAACGGTCATCATCATCGTGGGGACATCCACCGTCTTCGGACAGATACTGACGGTCAATCAGGCACCGCTCAAACTTGCCGCCTTCATCACCGGCATCTCGACAAACTGGTTCGTCGTCATGCTGATGATCATTGTCGTCTTCTTCTTCCTGGGCATGTTCATGGAGACGCTCTCGACGATCATCATTCTTACTCCCGTTCTCCTGCCCGTGGTGATGAAACTGGGGATCGATCCCATATACTTCGGCGTTATCTTTGTCGTGACGAACGAGGTCGCATTTCTGACGCCGCCACTCGGGGTAAATCTCTTTGTGGCGTGCCAGCTATCCGATGTCAGTATCGAACGGTTGAGTCTCCACGTACTGCCCCACATACTGGCCATCGTTCTCTGCATACTGGTACTGGCCTTCTTCCCCGACATCATACTCTGGCTGCCCAGACTGATGGGATATGCGGCATATTAACGTGACTGACGGGATTACGTCACGGTAAACCGCTCATGGTAGGCAGTCTTTGAAAACAACACGGGGTCTCTGTACGATACAGAGACCCCGCGTTACCGGGGAAAACCATCACTTCCTTAACAATTTGTTATTTTTTACTTGACATACAAAGATATTTATGCAACAAAATGTAACCGGTTTCATAGCGGTAATGGGCTTACCGCCACCCGGTAGATTGGTCACGGAACTGACACCGATCAGAGAACTCATCGGCGAAGCCCTCTGAAAGATTCACCAGATTTATGTGTTGCGTTATCGTTGGCAGGAAACACGGTACAAAGGGTAATCCACTACTTCAGTTCGGTGCCCTGACCCCCGAAGTGGGGTCAGGTTCTATGCACCCTATATACACATTGTTTCTGTTTATAGAGTTGTTATGTCAGGAACGCTCGTATGACGATTGCCATTTCTGAAAAAGCAAAGCCGCCAGATGTCAGCAGGGTACCTGTGACCCGCGTTCTGAATGACTCCATATTTGAAAGACCTGAAAGAAAACAAAACGGTTTACGGGCCCTTCGGAAACAGGGCTCTATGCAATACCTCGGCCGTTTCGTAAAAAGTCATTTTTATATCGTCACGTCATTCACAACTCGATCGAATTTGTTTCCTTCGCACACACCTGTTCCACCGCCTTTGTGAAAGTGAACGTTTCGTGACTTTTATGAATCCATCAATGGATGACGTCATAGGGGTAAACATTGATCTTGGAAAGGAGGTGTTTCTGTTTCAATCGGTTGCATTGGTTAGGTCGAATGTGAGAATTTTGGCTTTTCTCCCTTTCCAGTGATGGGCAGTCAGAAAATATAAGGTGTTGACTGAAATCTAAACACATAACGATTTTTGTTACAGGTGGTTACGGTAAGAAATGGCTACGCATATATGAGCGTAGCAACGGAGGACGCATGATGGCAAAAGGAGAAGAAGTCAAAAGGAAGAGGGGTGATGGTCGTACCAGCAGGCTCATCTGCGCAGTACTGTTTGCCTTGTATTTCTTAGATGTCCTGGTCGGCAAGGCCACCATCCTATGGGGATGGAAAGTATTTCATCTGGGCTATGTGGGAGAGTTCCTTCTCCTGTTTATCGCCACCACTTTTCTTGTTGTCGTTGCTTTGCACAGTGAGGCAAAGGAAAAGGAAAACAACCAATTAATAATTGAAAGAGGAGAATGATTATGTCTGATGAAGTAAAAAGAGATGGACTACAGTCGGAAGATCGCAGACGTTTCATGGAAGTTTCCACCAAATTCGGTTTTACCGCGGCACTGGTCGCCCTGACGACGGGAGTTCTCGGCTCTCGTGAGGCCTCCGCCCAGGTGGGCAAGGAGGAAAAGGAACGTCAGAAGGCAGCCAAATATACCATGAATATTGGAACCGCTTACATTATCGGGGCCTCACGAAGCTATCCGATCATGCAGCTGGACATGAAAGAAAACGTCCAGAACATGACGAACGGGCAGGTATATGTCAAACTCGCACCGGGCGGGCAGCTTGGCGCCGGCAGTGCCCTGGCGCAGAAGGTCCAGGCAGGGACGATACAGGCCGCACAGCATTCGATTTCAAACTTTGCGCCCTATGCACCTGCCGTCGATCTGATAAACATCCCTTACTGGTGCGGTGAAAATCAGAAATTTCAGAATCTGGTAAACTCGGACGTATGGAAGAGGGAGATCGATCCCAAGGTGGCGGCCAAGGGATTCAAGATCCTCTGGTATGTCAATATCGATCCCCGTACCGTTGCCATCCGCAAGGGAATCAAGGGACCCATCAAGACACCCGATCAGATGAAGGGCATCAAATTCCGTGTCCCCGGTTCGAAGCTGCTGGTACAGTTCTACACACTCCTGGGTGCCAATCCCACACCCGTGGCCTGGGGAGAGACCGCCTCGGCCATCAAGCAGGGCGTTGCTGATGCCCTCGATCCATCAGTCGAGGCCCTCTATGTCTTCGGCTTCAAGGATATCCTGTCCTATGTCTCCTTTACCGCGGCGGTACCGGACTCTCAGGTATATTCCTGCAACCTGAAATGGTTCAATAGCCTTCCCAAGGACATTCAGGAAGGCATCGAATTTGCCAGTGAGACAACGATGAGACAGAACCTCGCAAAGGTTCCCGCTGCACGCGCATTTGCCATGGCGGAAATGTCCAAGGCAGGGGTCAAATATTACGTGCCCACGAAAGAAGAAAAACAGCTATGGGTCGACAAGGCAGGCGCACAGTTACCCGCCTGGAATGACATCAAGAAGGAACTTGCCGGTTCGCTGTCTCTCTTCAACAAGTTTGTTGATGCAGCAAATACCCCCAGTTCATACTATGTCCACGATGTATAATTGAACACTAGGGTCCGGTGATTTCCCGTCAAGGGTATTACCGGACCCTATCCAAGACAGAACGGATGATACTATGAAAGCAAAAACGATATTTCAGATGATCGACCAGGACGGTGAACGCTGGCTCCTTCTCCCCCTCTATGCGTTGATCGTCATACTCATTTTTACAGAGGTATTCAGACGATTTGTACTGAGTTACTCGTCCATCTGGGCCGAAGAGGTTGCCCGATATGCCTTCATTTATGTCTCATGGATCGGGGCATCGGCGGCCATCAAGGAGCGGGCACATATACGGATTGACGTCATCCTACAGTTCCTGTCCGAAAGGGCTCGCGGGATTGTTATGATTTTTGGAGATATTGTAACCCTTGTACTTGCCGTGGCCGCCATATACTGGTCTCTGCACTCAGTGATGACATCCATCCATTTCGGTTCCGTCACCCATGGCCTCAGAATCAGTCTTGCCTGGTTTCTGGCGGCTGTACCGCTCGGTTTCGCCATGATGATGTTTCGTCTGATTCAGTCGTTAAAACGTGACTTTTCCGACGTAATGGCAGGAAGACCCATCTTTAGAGGGAAAAAGCTATTTGACTAGGAGGTGACCCGTGCTTCAGCAATATCTTATACATCAGCAAAGCCTGTCACTGGGGTGGGAATTTTACGTCCCCCTCTTTGGCATGATCTTGCTCATCATTCTGGCAGTTCGAATCTGGGTCGTTGTCGGCATCGGATCACTGGCTATGTTACTGACAACAGGTGTATTGCCGCCCACCCTCATGGGTGAGGCCCTTTTTGACGGCATTGACTCATTTGCCCTCATTGCCGTTCCCCTCTTTATCCTTACGGGAGACGTGCTGGTACGAACGGGGCTCTCCAACAAGCTCCTTGACGTTGCCGAGGCCACACTGGGCATGCAGCGTTCCGGTCTGGGGACGTCAACCGTCCTGGGGTGCGGTTTTTTCGCCTGCATCTCCGGGTCCGATGCTGCCGACGCGGCGGCGATCGGACGAATAACCATCGATCGCCTCGAAGCAAAGGGGTACCCCAAGGCCTATGCCTGTGCCCTCGTGGCTGCCGGGGCATGCACGGGAGTCCTGATCCCTCCATCTATCTCATACATCATTATCGGACTGGTACTCGGTATTTCTGCCGCCACCCTTTTTAAGGCAGCGGCAATCCCCGGTGTTCTGATCCTCGTTTCCATTATGATTACCAATGCCGTTGTCAACAGGATTCATGGCTATGAAAATTCCAGTTCCGGATTTAATCTGCAACACTGGTTGAAAACCGTCTATGATGGGCGCTATGCATTGCTCATCCCCTTTGTCATACTGGGCGGCATCTATTCCGGCGTCTTTACACCGACGGAATCCGCTGCCGTTGCGGCGGCAATCACCATGATTATCGGGTTCGCCCAGAAGACCTTCAAGCTGAGCGATATTCCCCACACCCTTGAGGTATCGGCCAAGGTGAGCGGCGTCATCGTTCCCATCATCGCCATGTCACTTCCCCTTGCCCAGACCCTCGCTTCACTGCAGGTACCGCAGTATTTCGTACAGACCATGGTCGGTCTTACCGACAACAGATACCTGATTATGCTTATCATGCTCGGTGTGCTCGTGGTAGCCGGATGCGTCATGGAGACGACACCCAATATCGTGATTCTTGCGCCCATACTCATGCCGCTGGCCATGGAAATCGGTATGGATGAAATACACTTCTGTATCTTCTTTGTCACCGCACTGGGAGTGGGATTTATCACGCCGCCCATGGGACTGAATCTGTTTGTCGTGTCGGGGGTAACGCGAACACCTGTGCTTGCCATATCCCGCTATGCCGTCTATTTTGTCTTTTCCATGCTCATTGTCACAGCGATTGTTATGCTCTTTCCATGGCTTTCGCTATGGTTACTGCATTGATGATATATAGTTTATTCACATTGACGTAACAAGGAGAATATGTATATATTATACATAAATAGGTAACGATGACTTTACATACCGATCGTGCATGTGTTGCAGTGTTCCCGTTCATGGAAACCATTGCAACATCAATGTGCACTGTGATGTAATGTTGCATTGTCTTGCCATGACAAAGGAAATATGTAGAAAGGACATTGTTTCCAGGCGGAAGCGATGTCTATTGATTGAACCGAGCGAGAGGCCTCTCTTCATTGTCAAGGGATGAGTCCCTCTGTTAAGCTACTGACTGAGTTCGTCTCTGGCAGTTGTATGAAAATTTTTAAAGGAGTAAGTACTATGCCCCATGGTTATAACGGAAAAATTCTACATGTCAATTTGACCAAAAACAGCTGGGAAATCGAGGAACCCGGTGAAGTCTGGTACCGCACCTATATGGGAGGATCAAACTTTGCCTCCTACTACCTGCTGAAGGAACTGAAACGGGATGTCGATCCCCTCTCGGAAGACAATGTAATGATCTTTGCCTGCAGCGTCGTGACCGGCGCGCCCATATCGGGATTTAACCGGTACTCGGTGGCCGCAAAATCTCCACTGACGGGCGGTTTCGGTGAGGCCGAGGCAGGCGGTTACTGGGGTCCCGAACTGAAATTCGCCGGGTTCGATGCCGTCATCGTCAAGGGACGGGCCCCCGAACCGGTCTATCTCTGGATCCACGACGGCGATGTGGAGATCCGCAGTGCCGCAAACCTGTGGGGAAAGGACAACTGGCAGACCCTCGAAACGATCCAGCAGGAGGTGGATGACAAACGGGTCCGTGTTGTGTCCATTGGCCCTGCCGGTGAACAGATGGTCCTCATATCAAATATTCAGAACGACCTGGAACACTTCAACGGACGAACCGGTCTGGGCGCCGTCATGGGATCGAAGAATCTCAAGGCCCTTGCCGTACGAGGGAAACAGAAACCCACCTTTGCCGACCCCGACAAGGTGAAGGAAATCTCGCGGTGGCACAATGACCGCATCAAGACACATCCCCCCAATGTGGGCCTGACAAAGTATGGAACGTCGGGTCTGGTAGACGGGTTGAACAACAACGGCATACTGCCGACGCACAACTTTCGTGACGGTGTCTTTGACGGCGTCGACAAGATAAACGCCAAGGCCTACCACGAAACCATATTCCATTCCTCGGGGACCTGTTACGCCTGTTCGGTCAGATGCAAGCGGCGTGTCGCCTCCGACGATGAAAAGTATCCCCTCGATCCGCGCTTCGGCGGTCCCGAATACGAGACACTGGCCTGTCTCGGTTCCCTGCTTGACAACGACAATCTGCCGGCACTGGCACGGGGCAACCAGATCTGCAATCTCATGGGGCTCGATACCATCGGCACAGGGTGCACCATTGCCTTTGCCATGGAGTGCTTTGAAAACGGTATTATTACCGAAGAGGACACCGGCGGCAGACCCATTCGCTTCGGCGATGCAGACGCCATGCTCTGGCTCGTCGAGGACATCGCCCACCGTCGGGGTTTCGGTGAGATACTGTCTCACGGGATCAAACGCGCCTCGGAAATCATCGGCAACGGCGCTGAAAAATACGCCTTTCACATCAAGGGGAGTGAACTGCCCGCCCACGACGGCCGCGGAAAGACAGGGATGGCCATGGGGTATGCCCTCTCCGCCACCGGCGGCGATCATGTGGAAAGCCCCCACGATACGGCCTTTCAGCAGAACGTGGGGAGCCTGGAATCCATGGGTATCCTCGAGCCGGTGAGACCGCTCGACACGGACCTTGACAAGGTCAGATACTTCTCCCT
>Ga0272441_10009505_pt1 | contig 14993 bp, 17 predicted proteins | sample SSMProp6N_FD_193582 | JGI IMG/M metagenome (GOLD analysis project Ga0272441, IMG submission 193582) | Marine sediment archaeal communities from Little Sippewissett salt marsh, Falmouth, MA, United States - SSM-Prop-6N | ecosystem: Environmental > Aquatic > Marine > Wetlands > Sediment ... | reverse complement strand
ATATCATTTGAACGATTTGATTATATGGATCAGGGCTTACCCAGGAAATAAGTACACGAATTATAATTATGAAATAGATTATGCTTATAACCATTTGCACAACATTCAAAAGGGCAAAAGAAAAAGCTCCCCCAATACCTGCAGCTGCAAATTCATTCATAGACTCTCCTCATTTACGATGTCCGAATATTGCGGTCCCTATCCTGACGATATTAGCTCCCTCTTCGATTGCTACTTCAAAATCACCTGTCATGCCCATAGATAGATATTTCATTGTGATATTATCAAGCTTCCATCTTTTAATCTCTTCCGAGAGCTCTCTTAGTTCCTTGAAATATGGTCTGGCTTTTTGAGGTTCATCAAAAAAAGGGGGCATTGACATCAAACCCATCACTCTGATATTTTTCAGTAAAGAAAGTTTTGACATAAGATCATATGCTTCTTCGTGACTTCTGCCCGATTTTGTTATCTCACCGGAAAGATTGAACTGAACGAGGACATGGATTTTCTTGTTAATGCCTTCAGCTTTGTTTTGGAGTTCATTAGCAAGTTTCAAGGAATCGAGAGAATGGATCATGGAAAAAAGATTTACGGCATCTTTTGCCTTATTGCTTTGCAGGTGACCGATAAGATGCCAATCGACAACTTCATCACCAATTGTTTCAATCTTTTTTTTGGCTTCCTGAATCCTGTTTTCACCTAAAATCTTTATCCCTGCATTGATTCCTTCCATTATTCTATCAACATCAATAAACTTTGAAACGGCAACGAGGGTAATATCTTCCTTTTTCCTGTTACTTTTTGATGCAGCTCTTGCTATTCTCTCGTTTATACTCTCTAAATTTTCTCTTACATCACTACCCATAACTAGTATTCTATATCATTCCAATTGATTGTCAAGCAAGAATATAGTATGTCAGGTTTTTAATTAAGCAATTTGGTTTGGAATGAAGATTATTAAGTAATCGGTTTTAATATTGGATAATTTGATATAATCTTATTTTTAAAGAATTGATTGAATTCTGTAATTTTATATCCTGATAGCAATTGTACTTCATAATTCTTTATTGGCGAATGTGTAACTGAAAAACTCTAATTTTTCACTTTGAAAATTATTCTTGACATTGTTTTTTAAAAATAGTACAATGAAGTTTTAAGATTTGGTTAGACATTTAACAAATATCAATCAGAAGAGAATATGGTTAAAACAGAATTTCAAAATAATAAGGATGTAAAAAAACAGTGGTATTTGATTGATGCATCAGGTAAGACAGTCGGAAGATTGAGTACAAGGATTGCAACAATTTTACGAGGAAAACACAAACCCGATTTTACATCTCACGTTGATTGTGGAGATAACGTTATTGTTGTAAATGCATGTAAAGTCCATTTTTCCGGTAAGAAATGGGATGCTAAGAATTATTATAAGCATACAGGTTTTATTGGAGGTTTGAAATCAATGACAGCAAGAGAGATGCTTCAAAAGAAACCTGAAATCATCATCAGACATGCTGTAAAAGGGATGCTTCCGAAAAACCGGCTTGGAAGGAAAATATTTCGTAATTTGAAGGTTTATTCCGGTTCAGAACATCCTCATGAAGCTCAACAACCGGAACCTTTGAATATTGAATAATGCAGGAGAAACTAAATTGGCAGTGATCTCATATTACGGAACCGGAAAAAGGAAAACGGCTACCGCTCGAGTTTATCTGAGACCCGGTGAGGGGAAATTTGTCATAAACAAGAAAGATTCTATTGAATACTTCGGTAGTGATGATCTTTTGAAATATGTCTGTAAACCCCTCGAATTGACCAAGACTCAAACAATATTTGATATTTTGGTCAACATCAAGGGTGGAGGTATAAACGGTCAGGCAGATGCAGTACGTCATGGAATCAGTCGTGCTTTGTTAAAATATGACGAAGGTTTTCATCTTATCCTTAAACAAGCTGGTTTTCTTACCCGAGATTCGAGGAAAAAAGAAAGAAAGAAATATGGACAGAAAGGTGCTCGGGCGAGATTTCAATTCTCTAAACGTTAGTATCAAATTTTTAACTTATCAACCTTTTGGGAGGTGATATTTTTTTGTCAAAAATCACAATGCGTCAATTGCTCGAAGCCGGAATGCATTTCGGTCATCAGACAAAACGCTGGAACCCAAAGATGAAAAAATACATTTTTGGTGAAAGAAATGGTATATGCATAATTGATCTTCAAAAAACTCTCTTGAAATTCAAGAAAGCCTGTGAATTTGTCAGAGATCTGTCTTCACGGGGCGGGAAGATTTTATTTGTTGGAACAAAAAAGCAGGCTCAAGAATGCGTAGTCAATGAAGCTAGTAAAGCGAACATGTATTATGTCGCTTATAGATGGCTTGGTGGAACCCTGACAAATTTTTATACAATTCAAAAGAGTATTTCCCGTCTGAATGAACTCGAAAAACTAAATGAAGCTGGGGGATTCGACCACCTGAAAAAAAAGGAAAGGATGACTCTCGAGAAAGAACATTTCAAACTTAATAGGAATTTATGCGGTATTAGAAATATGGAAAGTGTCCCTGATGCAGTTTTTGTAATCGATTCACGTAAGGAGAAAATTGCTGTCAAAGAAGCTAACAAATTGGGTATACCTGTTGTTGGTCTTGTTGACACCAATTGCGATCCCGATCTTGTAGATTACATCATACCAGGAAATGATGATGCGATTCGGGCAATCAAACTTACTCTGGAAAAAATCGCAGATGCATGCATTGATGGGAAAGATATTTATCAATCCTCGAGAGAGATTTACGAAGAAGAAAATCAGACTGCTGATGCAGATGAAACTGCTGATGAATACGTAAAAGAAAGTAAAAAAATTCCTCAAACCTGATATTTTCTTGTTGGAGTTAAACTATGGAAATAACGGCAGAATTGATTAAAAATTTGCGCTCTGAAACTGGAGCAGGTATTCTAGATTGTAAAAAAGCTCTTATTGAATCCAAAGGAGATAAAGAAAAGGCAATAGAAATTTTGAGGAAAAAGGGAATTTCCATTGCTGGTTCAAAATTTGGAAGAGAAACAGTCGAAGGTCTCATCGGATCTTATATCCATTTTGGCGGGAAAATTGGAGTATTGCTTGAAGTCAATTGCGAGACCGATTTTGTTGCAAGGACTGATGACTTTCAAGAATTACTAAAAGACATTGCAATGCATATTGCGGCCATGAATCCCAGATATGTCGACAAAAATGATGTCGAAAAAGAAGTTGTAGAAAAGGAAAGAGAGATATATGCTGAGCAGATGAGAGCAGAAGGTAAGCCAGACAATGTTATTGAGAAAATAGTTGATGGCAAGCTGAATAAGTTTTACAATCAGGTTTGTTTGCTTCATCAGTCTTATGCTAAAGAGCCAGATATTAGTGTTCAGGACAGGATAACTCAAACAATATCTAAATTAAGGGAAAATATACAAATACGAAGATTCATTCGCTGGGAACTTGGCAAAGATAAATAGAATTCGTGATAAAATGGATTCATCGGAAATCAAATATCGACGTATACTTCTCAAGCTGAGCGGAGAAGCGTTAGCTGGGGATAACAAATTCGGTATTGATCGAAAGATGCTTTCGTTTATATCGAAGGAAATTGCTGATGTTCAGAGAATGGGTGTTCAGATAGGGATAGTGATTGGTGGGGGAAACATCTTCAGAGGGATTTCAGGAAGTTCCGAAGGATTGGACAGAACAACCGCAGATTTCATGGGTATGTTAGCAACCATCATTAATTCGCTTGCTCTCCAAAATTCGATTGAACAAATGGGAATTTCAACCAGAGTTCAATCCGCTATTGATATAGATAAAGTTGCCGAATCATATATATTACGTCGAGCCATAAGGCATCTCGAGAAAGATCGTATAGTTATTTTTGCAGCGGGGACGGGTAGTCCTTATTTTTCTACCGATACTGCAGCAGCATTAAGAGGTGCTGAAATAAATGCGGAGGTAATTCTCAAAGCAACCAAAGTTGATGGTGTATACTCCAGTGATCCTGTCATAGATAGTAATGCTTCAAAATATGATCAGATTGATTATATGGATATACTGATCAATGATCTTAGAGTTATTGATTCGACTGCTATATCTATGTGCAAAGAGAATAAAATACCCCTAATAATTTTCAATATTTTTGAAAAAGGCAATATTAAAAGAATTATCACTGGTGAACATGTCGGAACGTTTATACGGGAGGCTAAGGTATGAATAATAATGTTGAGGATATTATTATCGATGTCAAAAACAGCATGGATAAGTCTGTTAATGCTCTGAGAAAGGGCTTGAGTACAATCCGTACAGGAAGGGCATCATTATCCATCATGGATGGGATTTCTGTTGATTACTATAACACAATGCAGCCTTTGAATCAGATTGCAACTCTATCTATTCCTGAAAGTAACATGATAGTAATACAACCATGGGATATTTCCATTATTTCAGAAATTGAAAAAGCCATTCAGAAGTCGAACCTTGGCTTGAATCCGCAAAACGACGGAAAGGTTATCCGGATTGTTATTCCTCCCCTGACGGAAGAGAGAAGGAAACAACTTGTCAAGGCGGTGAAAGCCAAAGGTGAAGAATTCAAAATTGCTGTACGGAATTGCAGGAGGGATGGGAATACTGCGATTAAAAAGCTTCAGAATGACAAAGAAATTTCAGAAGATGATGCCAGGAGGAAGAATGACGAAATCCAGAAGGTCACCGATGAATTTATTTCAAGAGTTGATGAGATAACCAAGGAAAAGGAATCGGAGATCCTCGAGTTTTAAATAATATAATTTCAAGATGGCTTATATAATAACAAACGAATGTATAAATTGCGGTGAATGTCTGGTTTATTGTGCAGAAGATGCCATATATGACGATGGTCAATTCTATGCTATTGACACAAATAAATGTACCGAATGCGGTTCATGTATTGATTATTGTCCAACTTATGCCATCAAAAATGTATGATTTTAAAATCGGAAATACAATTCCAAAATTTCTACCATTTTATTAATGAATAAAACAGAACCTGAATTAGTCAAGTTGATTAAACCCGATCTTCTACCCTCTCATATTGCTGTCATAATGGATGGAAATGGAAGATGGGCAAAAAAAAGAGCTTTGCCAAGAATAGCCGGTCACAAAGCAGGAATAAAATCTGTCCGTACAATTATAGAAACATGTCGGGAGATCGGTATCAAGCATCTAACTCTTTACACTTTCTCCAGTGAAAACTGGCAAAGACCTAAAAAGGAAATCGAAACCCTTATGTCTCTCCTTAGTGAATACATAGATAAAGAGATCAATAATCTCAATGAAAACAGGATTCGTTTTAATATTTTTGGAGACTGGGAATCTTTAAACTATGGTGTTACAGAGAAGATCAAATTTGCCATGGAGGAAACTTCGAAGAATGATCAAATGACCCTCAATCTTGCTTTAAATTATGGAGGTAGGCAGGAAATAATAAGGGCTGCAAGGAACATAACCAAAGACGTTGTCGAGGGTAATATTGTAATTGACGATATAAACGAAGTTTTATTTTCTTCATATCTTTTTTCAAAGGATCAACCAGATCCAGATCTCGTTATAAGGACAAGTGGGGAGATGCGAATAAGTAACTTCCTTTTATGGCAGCTTGCTTATACTGAATTCTGGATCACTGATATACTGTGGCCTGATTTTACTAAAAAACACCTTTATAATGCTCTGATAGATTACCAAAAAAGAAACCGCAGGTTCGGAAGTCTATAAATCCCAATTAAGTAAAAACATATTTGGAGATAACCAATGGATAATGAACAAGACAAAAGATTGATAAATATCTTGAGAAAAGCAATTCAAAGTGAGAGGATAGCTTATAAGAGATATATCCAAGCAGAATCATATGCTCAATCAAAAGATGAGCAAAAGATTTTCCATTCACTTGCAGAGGAAGAAATCAAACACGAAGAGATACTTATGGAGCGGATGAGAGAGATGAAAAAAGCTATCGGTCTCAATGTTATGAAAAAGGATGATAAGAAAGCTGCACCTAAAAAGGAAAAGAAAGCCAAGAAGAAGAAAGAGAAGGCTCCTGAATAATCTTACTCGTTTTAATTCAAAACGCTGATTTTTACTGATTATAGTTTAAACCATATAATCTTATTTATCTTATGAAGATACGACGAATATTATTTTTTCGAATTTGACAATTATAAGGTCAAAATTAGAAACCAAATATTTTTTAATATAAAATCAAAAATACTTTATTTCCGATCGAAATTAGTAGTATCCAAAAAGCAGTGTTTTATCCCTCCTTATCTCGAATATTTAATTTATTTGAAAACCTTGTAGACGTCAACCTTTTTTCACTCATCGAAACATCACAAACTAACGATGCTAAATTAGTATCCGCTTGATTCAGATTAAAAATCCGTATTTTTTTTTCATCAATATTTAAAATTTTGAGAACTTGAATGCATTTCCGGAAAATGTCAATATATTGTCTGTTTTATTCATTTGTCTTTATAAAAAAATAAGCTAAAAGAAACATGAACGCGAAAAAGATAATCTTTAAAAATTCATTTTATCTCATATCTTCAAGCCTTGTTTGTCGAGGATTATTGTTCTTGATAATTTATTACATGGCCATCAAGATGGGATCTGAAAGTCTTGGTATTTATGCGTTTGCCCAAAGCCTGCTTGTTTTTGGTATATACTTTAGTAATCTTGGTATGCGTTTGTATGGTGTAAGAGAGGTTGTAAAGAATCAGAACAACTATTCCAGAGTATATTCCGAGCTTTTCACGCTTGGATTTTTTATGAAGATATTCATGTTTATTGTTTTGTCTTGTTTCATTCTGTTATTTGGGTTTTCCAGGGAGAAGACAGTTGTTTGTATTTTATTTCTTGCAGCGGTATTTCCCGATATAATTATTGCTCCTGCCAATGTTCTTTTTAATGCAAAGGAAAAGCTGGGTTATCCCGCGATTATCGATGTTATTATCCGGATTTGTTATTCGATTTTGGCACTACTTATAATAAAATTTCACGAGGATCTAGTTGAAATAGCTTTGAGTAATCTCATTTGTTATCTCCTTGGTTCTTTCATTCTCCTATATTATTCCAGTCAGTTGTTTGAATTTCCTCGTTTGAGCATTAATTTTCATCATTTATTCGAGCGTTTCAAAGCATTAATACCATTTGCGTTGATTAATGTATTCGGGATTATTTATGTTGGAATAGATTTTATAATGCTGAGCCTGATGCGGGGTGACAAAGCAGTTGGCTGGTATAAAATAGGGGTTCTCATACCGCAGGAGGGGATGTTTTTGCTGAGATTTTTTTCTTTATCATTGATACCCTTATTGACCAGATATTATATGAAAAATAAGAATGAACTGACAAAACAGGTTTTGAGATTATGTAAATTGTATTCAATTCTAACATTACCGGTTGCACTGGTTGTTTCCTTTTATGCGAAAGAGATCTTGATGTTATTTTTTCCGCATGAATTTTTCAGGGCATCTTATGCTCTGATGATTCTTATCTGGTTTGTTCCTTTTCAGTTTATATGTTCTCCATTTCTAATAGCACTCCAGATAGATGACAAGCAGGTTATAATAACAAAGATATCGGCATTTTTGGCTTTATTAAATATAGTTTTGAATTGGGTTTTCATTTTTTTGATAGGAGGAGATCTTGTTTGCATGGGACCTGCAATTGGAACATTGATTTCAACTATTGTGGCAGTAATTTTGATAATCAGGACTTACAATTTGCAAGTAGCCAGGATCGAATTTTTTGCAGTTGTCCGGCGACCTTTGAATGCATTTATGATATCGTTAATTTCTTTGCTTTTAATATTCAAGTTTTTGAATCCGTTGGTTACTATATTATTGGTAATGAGTGTTTATTTCATTTTATTGAGGATTTATGGAGAATTTTCTTTTAGTAATATTAGGTTATTTCTAAAAAGATTTCAGGAGGATTGATAATTGATGGGATCGAGCTAATTGACTATATTGTAAGAACATTGTAATATTAGCTGATGTTTATAATCTATGGTTCTCTTGGAATAAATTAGACAATGAATGTAAATAAAGTAACTGTTTTAATTTTTGTAATAGTTTTTTCCTTATTGGTATATCATTCTTGCTCAACTTTTTTGAGTGGAGAACGAGTAACAGAGGTTGATACAGGGTACGAGGTTCAAACTCGAGATTTTGGGATAACGACAAAGAGTGATGATTTAAAGGATGAATCCTATCATTATGCACTAATGGGAAAGATGAACGAGCTTGATGGAGACTTGAGCAAGGCACTGGAAAATTATAAAACAGCACTGAATTATGATCCTGAGTCCTCTTTTTTATACAATAAAATCGGTGAGATTTATTTCGCAGTATTGGATTTTGAGAAAGCATTGGAATATTTCGATACATCAATCGACCTGAATTCAAATAATTACAATACTTTTTTATCAAAAGCCCAGGTTTATCTTAATATGAATGAAATTGACAGTGCAGAGTCCAATTTTTCTAAAGCTCTGGAGTTAGATCCGGATAACGAAAGTGCTAATGTCGAATTAGGAGAAATCTATTTTGATAGAAAAGAATATGAAAAAGCTATCGGGTATTTCAAGAAAGTATTGAAGATAAATCCCAAGTCATTTATTGCCTTGAGGAATTTAGGTTTTGTCTATCTGGAGCTTAAAATGCATGACAGTTCTATCGAGGTTTTAACTAAAGCAAGAGCTTTGAATCCATTTGATAGGATTGTTGTGAAGCTTTTATCATATGCATTCGAAGAAACGAAGAATTTAGTTGAATGTGAAAGGGTTCTGAATGATTATTTGAGGTTTTTCCCATCAGATTTCGAAATAACTACAAGATTGAATTATATTTTTTATATTGCTAACGAACCGATGCGAGCGATTGCAACATGGAAGAGATATATTAGTACAGGTGTGGAAGATGACAGAGCACATTTTCAACTTGGTATCATATACGAGAGATTAGGTCAATTTGCTTTTGCAGAGTCGGAACTGAAGAAAACAATAGAAATAAATCCCAGGAATTATAGTGCACAAAATTATCTTGGATACATGTATGCAGAGCGGGGAACTAATCTAGATGAAGCAATAAAACTGATATCCGGTGCTTTAAAAGGTGAACCTGATAATGGTGGATTTCTTGATAGTTTGGGTTGGGTTTTTTTCAAAAAGGAGGAGTATAAAGAGGCAGAGAAATATCTTCTAAAAGCAATTGAAAAGCTACCTGAAGACCCTGTAATTAATGAGCATCTTGGAGACTTATATATCAAAATAGGCAAATTCAATGATGCCATAATATATTGGGAAAAATCCCTTAAGTTCAATCCCAATAATTCGGATGTTCAAAAAAAGTTATTGAAGATCAAAAAATAGATCTCATGAAATCCCTTTTTTCTAATCTATTCTTATTTTTTTTGGCTATTACCTTTTTTACTGGTTGTGTTAAAAACAAAGATTTACTTTTTAATTCTTCCCGAAGTGGCGAGTTTGCTGAAGGGTTAAAATACTTCGAGGAATTTTCTGCATCAAATACTTTTACACTTGAATCTTTGGCTGCCACGGCAAAGATAACTTATTCTGACGATATGGGAAAGATTAAGTTGAAATCATTTATACTTATCCGTTTACCGGGAATGATGAGGATTGAGATGCTTAATTTGTTCGGGCAACCCTATTTCATTTTGAATTTTTTCAATAAAGAACTCCATCTCTATTCTACAGTTGATAACTTATATGATTACAGGAGTGATCGGGATGACAATCTCGGAGATCTATTTAGTAAATTTGATATGTTGATACCAATTATATTCGGTGATTTTGGATATTTGGAAGATTCTTCCTTAGAAAAAACAATCGTACATGATGACGGGAAATATATTGAACTCTTTTTGCAAAAGGTATCTGCTGAGGATAATGTTTATTTTGATTTATTGATTGAACCTTTGCACAGCAGGATATACCAATTAAAATGTCATGAGATGTGTAATGGATTAGAATCTAAGGAATATTTGATAACGTATAAAAAATTTGTTGAAATGGAATCTATTGTGGTTCCTGTATCTATTGAATTGGAATTTAAACAGATGGGTAAAAAGAGCATTCTTGAAATAAATTTTTCTGATTTTGTAGTCAATGAACCCATTAATCCTGATAAATTCAATTTCAAACATCTGGATAATGCAACAAAAGGATATATTCCAAGGGTATTCGATTGGTTGAATTAAAAGCCCGATCTTTTGCGAAGATAAATCTTTTCCTGGATGTTCTTGCAAAAAGGGATGATGGTTATCACGAAGTCGATACGTTAATTCAGATAATAGATCTCTTTGATGTCCTGAAATTTAAGGAAATCGAAGGTAATAAAATTGATTTTTGTTCCGATTCTGAGTTAATCGATCCTTCTGATAATACAGTAATTAAAGCAATTACTCTTTTAAAAGATAAAACAGGGGTAAATGAAGGTATTTCTGTTTCTTTAGATAAGGTTATACCGATTGGTTCCGGTTTAGGAGGTGGCAGCAGTAATGCTGCGTGTACCCTTGTAATATTGAATAAAATTTGGAACTTGAAATTATCTTATGATGAATTAATCTTCATTGGCAAGGAGATTGGTGCAGATGTTCCATGTTTTATTTCAGGAAGTTTATCATATGCGACCGGGAGAGGAGATGAGATAGTTCCTTTAATTAACAGGGAAATCAAGCATGTTCTTGTTGTATATCCCGGTATTTTTATCTCAACGAGGGATGCTTATTCATCGTTGAGCAATATATTGACAAAAAGGAATGAATATCATAAAATAAAAGGTTCATATATACAACCAGGTTGTAGATATGAGAATTTTAAAAATATATTCGAGGAAACGATTTTTTTAAAATTTCCCGAATTAAGGGAAATCAAGCGTTTTTTGATTGCTCATGGAGCTTATTTTGGCTTGATGAGTGGAAGTGGATCATCGATTTATGGATTGTTTGATGATGAAGATAATTGTGTTGAAGTTAAAGAAAAAATAGTGAATAAATTCGGATGTAAAACTTATCTTTGTAAATTCATGAAATTCGATCAATCTAAATTAACTGCTGTAATGTTGGATTTTTGATTGAGAATCGTGTTATTTTCCCTGATATGTAAAAAGAAAAAGATGAATAAAACCAATTTTTTTGGGGCGTCGTCAAATGGTAAGACACAAGATTTTGGATCTTGTATGTGTAGGTTCGAATCCTACCGCCCCAGCATTATAATGATTTTTTGAGGTCTTTAGAAATGCATAATCATTTGAAAATATTTTCTGGAAATTCAAACAATCCATTAGCAAATGAAATTTGTTCATTTTTGGATATTTCACTGGGAGATGCCTTGATCCGGAAATTTTCTGACGGTGAGATATTTACCCAGATCAAGGAAAATGTCAGGGGGAAGGATGTTTTTATAATTCAATCGACTTGTCCACCGGTGAATGATAACTTGATGGAACTTTTAATAATGGTTGATGCGCTTAAAAGAGCCTCTGCAAAAAGGATTACGGCAGTACTTCCATATTATGGATATGCAAGGCAGGACAGAAAGGTACAACCCCGGGTTCCTATTTCTGCAAAGCTGGTTGCTGATCTTATAACAGCGACAGGTATTTCAAGGGTTGTATCGATAGACCTTCATGTAGGTCAGATCCAGGGATTTTTTAACTTACCTTTCGACCATCTTTTTGCCGCGCCTGTGTTGATTGATTATTTCAAGAAGAAAAATATTGAAGATTTTGTTGTTATCTCTCCTGATGTCGGGGGTATTGAAAGAGCCAGGATAATAGCTAACAAGCTCAATGTTGGGTTAGCAATTATCGACAAACGGAGAAGCGGACCAAATGTGGCTGAAGTGATGCATGTTATAGGGGATATAAAGAACAAGAACGTTATAATTGTTGATGATATGATTGACACTGCTGGCTCTCTGGTTAACACGGTTGAATCAATAACAAATCAGGGAGCAAGAGATATATATGCATGTTGTACACATCCTGTTTTCTCGGGTCCTGCGCTTGAAAGGATTAAGGGCAGCAGGCTCAAAGAGTTAGTTGTAACGAACACGATACCAGTGGTAGACGGGATAAATAGTGAAAAAATAGTTGTTCTATCGATAGCTGAACTTCTTGGAGAAGCGATAAAGAGAATTCATGAAGAAACTTCGGTCAGCTCACTGTTCGAGGATGATTTCTTTAAAGATTGAGGAGTATAAAAATGGATATAGTAGAAATAAAAGCCGAGCCAAGAGAAACCAAAGGCAAGGGTAATTCAAGAAAAATGAGGCGTAGAGGTTTAATCCCAGCCATAATGTATAGTAAGGGTAAAACTACTCAGATGCTCTCTATTGATGGGTCCAAGTTTTCTTATCTTTATGAAAAAGGATTGAAAGAGAATCGTTTTTTGAAGATTCAGTTTGGTAAAAAGTCGAAATCTATTGATGCTCTTTTGAAGGAAATCCAGGTCGATCCTGTATCAGAAGAGATCCTTCATCTCGATTTATATGAAGTTGATGTTACCAAAGTCATCGATATTGAAGTTCCAATAAAAATTATTAATGAGGATATTTGCATGGGATTACAGGAAGATGGTGCATTGATAACGATTCATGCAAGAGAATTAAACATAAATGCTCTGCCTTTTTCTGTTCCAAAGGATATCGAAGTCGATGTCAAGGATCTCGAAGTTGGTGATTCACTATTAATAAAAGATATGCCAGTTATTGAAGGATTAAGGTATAACGATGAGCCTGAAACGAAGGTTGTTAGTCTTAATATTAGGAAGATGGTTGAGGAAGTAGAAGAGGTTGAGGAAGCTGAAGAGGGTGCTGAAGAAAAAGCAGAGGGAACTGAAGATAAAGAAAAGGATGAGAAATCAGAAGTTAAAGCTCCAGATACAAAGGATGAGAAAAAGGAAGCTTAAATTTACATTATGCCTTATTACGAGAAAATAATCATTGGATTGGGAAATCCGGGTAATGACTACAGGTTTAACCGGCATAATACCGGGTTTTTGTTTATGGAAGAGTTATATCGAGATAAAGGGATTAAATTTGGTTCCATCAAGAAGAAGAAATATTCTTTTTTGACAATCGGTGATTATGAAGGAATAAATTTCGCAATGATCCAGCCCCGTGTTTTTATGAACGGTAGTGGAAAAGTGTTATCTGAAATTGCAGATTTCCCGGAAGAGAAAATTCTTGTTATTCATGATGATATATCTTTCGAGATAGGAAGTTTCAGGTTTAAACAGAATGGAGGTGATGGAGGTCACAAGGGTGTTCGTTCAATAATTGAAACCCTAAATTCGAGAAATTTTTCAAGATTGAGATTTGGAATTTTAAATCTTGATAATCCAGTTGCAGAGCTATCAGATTATGTGCTTGGAAATTTTAATGAAGATGAATTCAGGATAACTAGCTCGGTTTTTCCCGTAGCTATAGAAGCTGTTAAATCCTGGCTAACAGATGGAATTGAAGTTTCCATGAATAGATACAATATGAGAAAGGAGTTACAGGTTAACAATGGGTGAGTTTTTAGCTTTATTTGCACCTATAATAGGTATAGTAGGTTTGTGGTATGCTCACAAGGTTTATAAGTCGATTATAGAGACCAAGATTGAATCAGAAGTAATGCGTGATTTGTCTAACTCCATTCATGAAGGGGCAATGGTCTTCTTGAGGAAGGAGTATTCAGTTCTTGCAATATTTATTGCTATAGTATTTTTCTTGTTATTTTTCAAGATCAGTGGTTGGACGGCGTTTGCATTTTTATTTGGTGCATGCTGTTCCATGCTGGCTGGCTTTTTTGGAATGACTTCAGCAACACGTGCTAATGTCAGGACTACCCAGGCAGCAGTCTCGGATGGTCAGGGTAAAGCATTTTCGATGGCTTTTTCCGGTGGAAATGTAATGGGGCTATGTGTAGCGAGTCTTGGACTTTTAGGGCTTGGGATTCTTTTTGAGTATATAGTACTCGGTAAAAATCCAATAGGCGCTGAGAATTTGACCAAATGGTCAACGGGTTTTGCATCCGTAATTGGTGGTTTTGCAATGGGTGCCAGCTCAATAGCTCTATTTGCTCGTGTAGGTGGAGGAATATTCACGAAGGCAGCTGATGTCGGAGCAGATCTTGTTGGTAAAGTTGAAGCGGGAATTCCAGAAGATGATCCGAGGAATCCAGCTGTTATAGCTGACAATGTTGGAGACAATGTAGGTGATGTTGCTGGAATGGGAGCCGACCTTTTCGAATCTTATGTAGGTTCAGTTGTAGCAACAATAGCCATTGGTGCTACATTGGTAACACCAATTAGATGGATGTCTTTACCTTTAGTACTTATAATGGTTGGATTGTTATGTTCTATTTATGGAAGTAAATATGTCGACAAGCATAAAGATGAAAATCCTCAGACTGCATTGAGAAATGCAACTTACTGGGCGGGTGGACTTTTCTTACTTTGTTCAATGGTACTAGTTGTATTAGTTTTAGGTAGAGCAAATTTTGGAGTATTCTGGGCTATAGTTAGTGGTATGCTAGCAGGAGTATTTTTGGGATTATTGACGGAGTATTATACATCAGGCAGTCCTGTTAAAAAAATAGCACATGCTTCAGAAACAGGAGCAGCGACAAATATCATAACGGGTTTATCCGTTGGTATGCAGAGTACTTTTTTCCCGATTTTACTAATTTGTTTAGCAATCTTTGTTTCATTCAAAGCTGCGGGTTTATATGGAATAAGTATTGCTGCAGTTAGCATGTTATCGACAATTGGAATAACAATGTCAGTTGATGCTTATGGACCGGTAGCAGATAACAGCGGTGGAATTGCGGAGATGTCTCACTGTCCACCGGAGATCAGGAAAATTACAGATAAACTTGATTCTTTAGGAAACACGACTGCAGCTATCGGTAAAGGTTTTGCG
>Ga0272441_10009504_pt1 | contig 14993 bp, 11 predicted proteins | sample SSMProp6N_FD_193582 | JGI IMG/M metagenome (GOLD analysis project Ga0272441, IMG submission 193582) | Marine sediment archaeal communities from Little Sippewissett salt marsh, Falmouth, MA, United States - SSM-Prop-6N | ecosystem: Environmental > Aquatic > Marine > Wetlands > Sediment ... | reverse complement strand
CGCCGTAGCCCGACCTGAGGGGAAGGGCGAAGGCGGAAGAGCATCGCGGTGGGCAGTGAGTCGTTTGTCAACGGCATCGCCAAGCAACAATGGCACAGACAGGAATTGGAGCGACTCGAGACGTACGGGGGAGACTGGGTTCTGCGGGAGAGGGGCGAGAGCTATGGCACGGCGGAGGCCGGTGGCCGGCCATGCGGGGAGCCGCATGTCTTAGCGGCGAAAAACCGACCCGAAAATGGGTGCTAAGACGCCCAGGAGCCCCGAAATGGGGCAAGAATCGCCGAGTTTCCTCCATTTGCGTGGTCCGACCCCAGACCGAGATCACGTATCCGTCCGCGCGCGTGGTCAGCCGCACGTTCAACGCGAACGATCAGCTCGCCACGATCTATTCGAACGCGCTGACCTACGCGAGCTATGACTACGACCAGAACGCGCGGCTCAGCCAGATCGACTACGCGAGCGGCGTGACCGAGAGCTTCTCCTACGACTCGCACGAGCGGCTCAACCTGCTCGAGCAGATCGGGGCGGCGGTCACGAACACGTACGAGCTCGGCCGCGACAACAACGGGAATGTGACATGGTCGGTTGCGACCAATAACGGCACGGCCGCGGCCCATCACTACGCCTACGACGTGCTGGACCGGGTGCGCACCCGCACGAACGACGTGTTGGGCCTGATCGACGAGGATATCGGCTATGACCGCATGGGCAACTGGCAGTCCTACTCGAACTCGGCCGGGCACGAGTCCCGCACCATCGACGCGGCCAACGCCTATACGCAGGTCGGGGCCGAGACCGTGGCGAACGATGCGAACGGGAACATCACGAATTACGTGGGCTGCTCGTTCGAATATGATTTCCTGAACCGGCTGATCGGCGTCACCAGCAACGGCACCACGATCGTGGGCTACACCTACGACGCGCTGAACCGCCGTACGACCAAATCGGTGAACGGTACGACCACCACCTTCTACTACCACGACGCGGAGGTCGTCGAAGAGCACGTCGACGACGTGCTCGACCGGCAATACATCTACGGCCACACGATCGATTGCCCGGTCGTCATGATCGACGGGGCCAGCCAGTACTATTATCTGCGGGATTGGCGCGCGAATGTGTCGACCGTCACCGACTCTTCCGGCGCGCTCGCCGAACGCTACGAGTACAGCCTGTTCGGGAAAGCCGATGTCTATGACGCGGACGGCAATTCCATCACAAACACCGCGATCGGGAACCCGTACCTGTTCACCGGCCGACGGCTCGATGCCGAGACCGGGCTGCTCCACTACCGCAACCGCGCCTATCACCCGCATCTCGGGCGGTTCATGCAGCAGGACCCCGCCGGGTTCGTGGATGGCCTGAACCTGTATGCCTATGCCCGGAACAACCCGTTGTCTTTCAGTGATCCCTATGGGCTGTGGACGCTGAATGTCGAAGAGGAATTCGGATGGGACGGCGAGCAGATCGCTCAGATGGCGCTCGCCGGCGCGCGTGCGCGGGACGCCGCCGCCGCGCACGACCGCCACATTGACTGGTACGTGAGCGAGCATCCGGACGAGATCCAGGCACTCATTGATGGATATGCGTACCTGGGAATGACGCGAGCCGGTGCGGTCGCATGGCACGAAGCCACCGGTATGACCGAATTGCCGGATCTGGGGACCACCAAGAAGCACAGCCATACCCGCCAGGAATGGCTGATCGACTATATCCAGACCGGCGTCATCCACCCGGACCTCGCCCAGAACATGAAGGACAAAGGGTATGACACCCCCATGGAGTGGTTCAACTGGAAAGCCGGCGACGCCCAGAAGATGCAGGCCCAGAAGCATTGGATGAGGACCTCGTGGGAGGGGCTGGGCGAGATGCTGTCCGGCGATCCGTTCAAGATGGCGCTTGCCGTATACAATCCTGGCTACGCCATGACCTGGGGGATGACGGAGGCAATCATCGACGGCGAGCCGCTGACTTTCGAGTCCATGTGGAATGCGGGATTCAACGCCGTCCTCTCTGAAGAACAGCAGGCCGGCTTCGCCAAGGTCTTCAGCGTGACCGCAGCGCCGATCATTCGCGACTTGCCCATCCCGTATATGAAGGAGGCCGAATGGGCTGCGCGGCGCCTTGGCTGGGACATCGACCTGATGGAGAATCTAGGCGAGGTCTACGACGACTCTCCGAAATGGCTGAAGCCCTACATCGGCACGATTGTGAGCATGCCGCTCTACTGCTTCCCCGGTGGACAGTACATTGCGCCATACGTGTCCGAGGGTATCCAAGCCGCTGTCGAGGACCGCGACTACAATCTGAACGCCGCCACCCTGAATCTGGCCATGCAGGAGGGCATGGGAGCCCTGAACAACCACATGCCGAGTTGGCTGCAGACTCGGAAGGGCGATGCATGGTTCGTCAAAGGTGCCAAGAACTTCGGCCAGGGCGCGATCGGAGGTGCCGTACCGACCGCATTGATGGGTGGCGACTGGGAGGATATCGCCTACGCAGCCCTCGCCTCGGGCGCAGGATCCGCGGTCGGCAACTCGGTCGGCAACAAGTGGGCGAAACGCATCATTAACCCCGCTGTCCAGGCAGGTGCCGCGTCGATCTTGCAGGGCGAAGATCCGTGGGAGATGATGCGGATCCAGGTCCTGCTGGGTGTCTATCGGGGCGGGCTTGACGACCTCAATCATTGGCTGCGAAGCTGGGTGGGGAAGGCGCCGCCGAGGAATGGGCCCCAGCCCGTGAACCATCCGCATGCCGGCGTAGATGCCGGGCGCGTTGCGGAGATGGGGCCGCCGGATATGAGTTCCGACGATCTGGTCGACAGCACTGCTCGTCTGCTGGAGTTCTATGACAGGATTGTGGATTATGCGGAACAGACGGTCGATTTCCTGGGTAACTGGCTTGGCGAGATGCAGAGCGCGGTTGCTGGTTACGCGTTGGCGCGTTATGATTTGTTGGCCTCCACCGCGGCGTCGGCTTCGTTCCGGGACTTGCGCAGGGATCTGGGGTTGAGCAGGAGCTTCTACGTAGACGGCGATATCCAATGGCACGATTCTGACGAATTGGACCGCTTCGCGGTTAAGAAGGGCATGGAGATAATGAATGACCGGCACTTCAGGGTGGCGCCGGTCTGGAGTCGGAGCTTCTGGCGTCGGGAGTACGGAGGCTACTTCTCCCGGTCGCCCGGCGGTTCCGGATACCAGACCACCAACCCGAGGACTTTTGTGACCCCTCTGGATTTGAGGGATCTGTCGTTTGAAACATTCCCTGGCTATGAGCGATACGGGGATCTGCCGTGCTACGACGGAGCGCGCATGCGGGATCCGTTACCTCATGAGGAGGCGCGTTGGCATACGCACCGATACAGTGGCAGCCGAAGGTTTTCTGCGTATCCCTTTGATTCTGACCTGTACGATACAAAGACAGGGTGGCGTACGATCCGTCAATATCTGTTTGTGCCGAACCCAGGAGAGGCGGGCGGGGGTATCATCTTGAGGTGGGATCCGGCTGACCGAAAAACGGAGATCCGGAAGGCTCGAAAACCCGGCGGGAGTAAACGCCTAGAGGACAACCTTAACGGTGTGACAGTATGGGACCCTGGTAAGGAGATGTGGCGGTCTTTTCCTTACAACGCGCCTGGGCTAGTGAAGGAGGAGGAGACAGGAGGTCCTACGTCGCATTGAAGTCGGCGTGCCGTCCCGCGTTGGGACCGGGGCTGAACAAGAAGAAGATGGCAGCGCTTCGGGAGAGCCCGGTTGGTGAGATAGCGTATACCTCCAGGAGGGATCGAGTGTGCAGAGGATTTTTCTGGTACGGCGCGCGGCGATATGTGGGTGCATAGGCATGCTGTGTGGATCCTGCTTGGTGCGCACGGGGGAGAGGGCCTCTCGTGGCGGAAAACATAGCGCGCTTGCCAAATGGCGTGTTTGCCGCGTACCGGAACCAGGGGCGGAGGGATTCCCCAGTATTCCTGAGAGGGGTGACGATCCTGTGTGGATGGTTGCCCTGACAAATCGAAGAGTGGTCGTGCGCCGGAGCACGGCCCTAGCTGTGTGGGGCAGGCGGGAATGGCCACGTTTTGACATCCCGCTCATGCCCTCCCCTGAGGCTCCGTGGCTTCCGCCTGCCGCCCCACGTCGCGCGTTCAGGGTTGCCGGCGGATGGCTGATCGCTTACGGCACACTCGAGATGCCACGGGGGTTGTGGTGGTTTTCCGAGGGGGGCATGGATTCATACCGGGTGTCGGTTCCTGATGCCATGGGCCCCGTCCACGTCATTGGACTCGTCCGCAACGGACCAGATCTGTATGCGCTATGTGGGACGGTGTGCTGGAGTTCTGAGTCTGGAGCCATTTGGCGGCTGGTGCAGCGGATGGAAGACCACCGTTGGGAAGCAAGGCCGTTCGCCGTGCTTCAGCATTGTCCTTGTGTCGCAGCGCCCTATGGCGACGGGTCATTGGTGGTTGCGACCGGGGGCTCGGTAGAGGCAGTCTCGTCGGACGGACGTACGGAATTGGTGTTGGGGAAGGTCTTCTGGCCGGCTACCGCAATCACTTCTATAGTCGCTGATTCAGAGGGCCAGCGGGCTTATGTGGGGCTCTCGACTGGCATTGCGAAGATCGCGCTAAGAGATCCCGGTAAGGGGCGTGTCCTATGGCTCTGTCCGCCAAAGGGAAGGCGAACGGAGAGCAAAAGGGAGAGGGGCAAAGAGGGAAAGGGGTCTCAACAATCAACAATTGAGGCAGGCGGAGAATCGCGAGACTTGGAGTGACTGGGGGAGAACGGGGTCAGCCCTGTGGGGGAGAACGGGGTCAGCCCTGGGGGGAGAACGGGGTCAGCCCTGGAGATAGGAGATAGCAGTCGGAAGGAGCCGTGGGCGAGCCGGGGGTGTGAGCGGATGGGGTTGGCAGAGGGCGCACCGAGTGCCGGGTTGATGAAGAAGGGACGTGATTGGATCGGAAGAAACAGGACGCCGCAGGGATGTCATGGGTGCAAGGGAGATGAACGCAGAGGGCGGTAAGAACAGAGGACGGGGCGCGGATAACCGGTTTTGTCCTAAATCAAGGGCTGACCCCGAGCTCCCCCCGATCGAACGCACTATTCGAGTCCGAAAGGATACAGGTTGTGGGTGAATAGTTCTGCCGGACAGCACTATCTGAAGAGAGCGTGGGGTGCGGAAGGATACAGGAAGTGGGCCAGTAGTCCGGAGGGACAGAAGTGGCTGGGGCATGGGGAGGAGAAATGAGATCTGTTCGCATTTGCAGACTTGTTGCTTTCGGCGTCTCCGTGTTGGCTGCCTATCGCGGGTTGCCATGCTCGGCGGCAGAGGAGGCGCCGTACACAATGCCCTCGTTCCTTGCGCAGCTCCCCAAATTCTCTGGGAACCGTGAGGTTGTGGCGTGGTTTCTTGGTCCTCGATTCCAGGATACCACTGCTCAACGCCGTGCGGTTGCCAGCGCAGTGTCGGATCTGCTCCGTGCAGGGAGAAAGAAAGCCACGAACGCGTGCATCCTTGTCGAGATCGTGGAGCCGTCGACCGCAGAAGAGGGGAGGTACTACGCCAGCTGTGTTGTCTTCCCTCGCGGCGCAGAACCGACCGGACGTGGCGGAGCTCGCCTGCGGAGGACCACGGCCTTCGCTTCTGTGAGTCAGGGGACATGGACGCTGGCCCTTGAGGTCATAGAGCGCATCTGCGCGCAAAGATTCATTTCGGATAGCACCTTCCTGCATCCTGAGCTTGTGTTGGTGTCTTTCTTTGACGGAAGTCGATGGCTGCAGGCCGCGGCCGTCAGCCCATGGGGTGCCCTTACCGCTGGGGCGGGAACGGAACCTGCCGAGGATTACGCAGCGGCCATGCGATTCAACTTGCTGGCTCTGGTCTTTGACAAGGAATTATCCGGGATTGATGCACTGGATCGCTTCTGTGGGTGGACTCAGATGGGATACCAGGACAGATGGAGAGTCCGTTCCCTCCTGAGAGGTCCGAAAAGGGGAAGGTTTTAGGCTTGAGTAATCAACAATTGAATAACCCCCAGGAGACGGAGCGTTGGAAGGAGAACGGGGTCATCCCTCGAAATAGCAGATAGCGGCATGGCAAGGGACGTTTCTTTGTGGAAGGAGAACGGGGTCATCCCTCTGGAAGGAGAACGGGGTCATCCCTCGAAATAGCAGATAGCGGCATGGCAAGGGACGTTTCTTTGCGAAGGTTCTCAGTTGAGTTGGCGATTGCGCATTTGCAGCAGGAGAGACGGGATGATGTGGGCATGGTGTTGCCTGAGTCTTGTGGCGAGCATTTGCGGCCTGGGGGCCTCGAGTGATCTTTCGGAATGGAGAGCCGAGTCTCCGCCGGCACGTGGTAGTGACGGAGGGCCAGGCGTTCCAATTCCTCCGGATGCAGCGGTGTGGGTCGTTAGTATGACGAACTCACACGTGATTGCGCGGCGTACGGCTTGGAAACAATATTGCAGGTGGCGGTGGGAGACTCCGCGTTTTGAGGTCCCGCTACTCATGGGTCCAGAACCGACGAGTAAGGCAAGGGTGTCTGATGGGTGGCTAGTCGGCTCGGACACCGAGTTCGCGAGGGGAGTCTGGTGGTTTTCATTGGATGGCAGGACGAGATACCAGGTGGCAGTGCCCGATCTTTTGACTCCGCAGATTGTGGGGTTCGTGCGAGGTCCAGAGGATCTGTACGTCTTGCACGGGGTTCCAAGCTACGACTCGGGAGAAATCTGGCGGGTCACGAAGGCGGAGGATGGCAGCCGATGGAAGATGGAACGGTTTGCCACGCTCCGACACGGTCCCTACATCGCAGCGCCGTATGGGGAGGGATGTCTTGTTGTTGTTACTTGGTGCGGCTTGGAGACAGTCGATTCCGATGCACGTGCAGATTTGGTCCTCACGGACGCCTTCTGGCGAGGCGCGCCTCCGTTATCTGTGGTCGTCGACGCTGAAGAACACTGGGCGTATGTGAGTTTTGACGCGGGAGTCGCGAAGATCGGACTACAGGGGGGCGAAAGAGCGCGCGTAATCTGGCTGCGTCCGCCTGATCGCGAGAGTCGTAGTGAGACAAATGAAGGGGGCGGCCCCGAAGAGAAAGGTGAAGGGGGGCAGGTTCCCACAGGGAGGAGAGGGGTCTCAACAATCAACAATTGATGGAGACGAAGAGCAAGGGACGTTGAAGTAGAAGAACCGATTGAGCGGAGTTGGCAATGAAGTCGCGTGGCGAGAGAATCATGATGTCGATAGCGATGGCGGGTCTGTTGGCGGCCGTCGTGCTCTGTCCTTTTTTCGCTCAAGCCGGCGCCGAGGCCGTCTCCTCCCGCGCCTCCCTCCTTCGCCGCTTCGCTTTCGCTCAAGGCTACGGAGGGCAAGCGGTGGATCTTTTCAAGGGCGTCCCGGTCACGATGGCCACGGGCGAGCGGGAGAGAGTGATGAATACTGACTTGTCCTGCGTAGCCTTGGCGAAGCAGGAATGATGAGTGATGAATGGTGCGGGGCTAGGGGGGAATGGCACTTTTATTTTGCATGCAACATAAAGTGCCATTCGGGGTAGGAGGCATTCAGCCGCTTTGAGGGCCGAGACAATATCCGTAGTCGATCTTTCCCCTAGTCGTCTCGCCTTAGTCGAATCGTGGTCGGGCACGGGTGGTAGCCGCCGGCGCCAGCCGGTGGACTGCGTGGGTGCGGCGGACGCAGCGGTCCACGCCCTGGCGGGCGCGGCTACGCGGTGGCTCTGACCAGCTTGGGCAGTTGGCCGATGAGTCCGACGCGGTTGGCGTGGACGATAAGGACGCCGTGAATGCCGGGGATGCTCGATATGGCCTCGAGTGCGGGCTCGATGTCGGATTCGGATTTGACCAGGTTCGCGGCCTGCGTGGCGGCCGCGTCCGCGAGCGCGGCGTCGGTCGCGACCACGGTGGCCAATTCGCAGCGGCCCAGACTGGTCGAATGGCCCATGGCGCCCGAGGAGGAACACGCCGCGAGCGGGGTCTGCTCGGGCTCTACGCGGAGCGCGAATCCCCTGGTGGGCGCATCGCGGCCGGCGTAGAGCCCGACGAGGACCGGGGCAGTGGCGCAGACGTAGACGTCGCCGCCGTTGTCGACGATCGTTTCGGGCGCGCCGGCTTCCCGTGCGGCCTCGGCGGCGAGCTGCGCGACCGCGCCGGCCACGGCCGCCATGGGCCCGACCCCGACCGCGTCGGCGGCGTGTGCCATGCGTTGGGCGATTTCGGGGGCGTCGGGCAGCAGGGCGAGGGGTTCCATGTTGGTTTGAAAGGCAGGCTGTCGTGTGATGTAGTCGCCGAGCTCGCGGCGCAGCCGCACGATCGCGGCGGTGGCGGCGTCGAATTGATCGGAACAGATGCGGAACCGCGCCTCGCGGTGCTCGAATGTCCGGTATTCGCGCATGGGCGGTCAGAACGCGGATGCGCAGGCGTTGAACGTGCAGACCCGGATACAGGCGAGGCATTCGATGCATTTGACTTCGTCGAACGCGATCTCGCGCGTGGCCGGATCGGCGATGTACAGGGCGTGCGTCGGGCAGTGTGTGAGGCAATGTCCGCAATGCGTGCAGCGTTCGGGGTCCCAGGTCAGGCCTTTTCCGGCGGCATTGACGGTGACGTTGAAGGTTTTGACGAAATCGACGGCGCGCTCGATGTCCTGCTCCGTGCCGGTCAGGTCCAGGACGAGGTAGCCCTCTTCTTCCGGCGTGACTTTGGCTCGGAACACGTTGACCTTCAGATTGTGGTCTTTGACGAGATGATAGATGATCGGCTTCTCGCACTCGCATTTCGGGAAGAAGAACATCATCTTCCTTGTGACTGGCGCGGGTTCTGTCATCTTCGTTTCTGCCTATGGTTTCTGTTCGGGTCGGCGCGGCAACGGTTTCATGGTTCGGTCGGGCGGAAGCGGCGCGTGCGGTTCGGCGAGCAGGAACTCGCCGCGCCGGATTTCGTCGGCGAGCAGTTCGGCGATCTCGTGCGCCTTCTTGTATGAAGAGATGGATCCGACCTGCACCTGTTTGCCGTCCACCTCGATTTCGCCGCCGCGCAGCTGTTCGTAGTTCACGTGGCAGATGACGCGGCCGGTATTCTGGGGGTAATCGTTGCTGTAGTCGACGACGGGCGCGAGGATATCGCGATCTTTCACGCAGGTGCGTTTGAGCACGTCGGGACTGAGGATGGGGATCGGGACGCCGATCCCGATGGCGAGCGAGACGCCGTAGCCTCGGAACGTGACGCCGCGCACGAACTCGGGGCGCATCTGTTTCATGTCCGCGGTCAGCGCCAGCGTACCGGCCCCGCCGGTGGGCAGGCCGCGCTCGGTGCGCGGTCCGCCGCCTGCATGTTGGGTGCCTTCGGCATAGACGTGGCCCTGCGCGCCGGCCAGCCAGACTTTGGAGCCGACGCCGATCGTTTCGTAGAGCGGATCGTTCAACAGCGGCGAGAGCTGGCCGGCCGAGCAATAGTTCGCGTTCTTCCTGTTCGGTTCGAGCACGCCCATGTAGGTGTAGAGCGTTCGGTCCGAGTCGTTGACGGCGACGTTGTAGTTCTGGTAGCAGTTGCGCGGATTCAACATGATCGCCTGGTTCAGGTCCTGGATGGTGAAGTAGGTGCGGAGCTCGCGCAGCGGATACTCGTCGGTCCCGTAGGAGAGCGCGAAGAGCTGGAGCGTTTTGCCGGCAACAAGATCTTCAATGACGTGCCCGCCGCCGTACCTGAATTCGCCGGGGTGGTACATGTTGGCGGGGTCCCCATGCCGGAGCTGGGTGGCGCCCAGGTAGACGTCGACGGCGGCGAGTCCGGTGTAGACCAACACATCCTGGATCCAGGCTTCGGACATGCGGATCTTTGGCGTGGAATGCCCGAAGTTCAGGACGCAGCCCGACGAGCACATCGGGCCGAATGTGGCGGTGGTGACCACATCGACTTCCTGTGCCGCGGGTTCCAGCCCGTGCTGCTCGACATAGCCGATGATTTCCTCGGCCGTCATAACCACGGCTTTGCCGGCTTCGATGCGCTTGTTGATTTCCGCGTATGTCTTCATGGCTCCGGGCGGTGTGGCGCGCGGGCGCCACCTCAAAGCCGTAATATTCTCGTTCGAGCCGGCACGTTGTCAACGAGAAAGCCGCGCCGGCGCTTGTGGCTTTGGGATCAGCGATCATACCTTCGTCGGAAACTCTGTCGGTCCCTTTGTCGAATCCGGCGGCGGCTGGGGTGGCCGGGAACGGGGCGAGGAAGGGGGCGACGAAGGGGGCGACGAAGGGGGCGACGAAGGGGCCGACGAAGGGGCCGACGAAGGGGGGCGAGGAAGTGGGGCGAGGAAGTGGGGCGATGAAGGAGGTTGTTGACGGGGTTGCCGGCGTGCGGGGCTTGAAGCGGAGCAGGGTTTGGCTGTAGGATGCGGTGCAGGCTGCGGGTGGGGCGAGAGGGAGCGATGCGATGAGGGCGGATAGAGACGGGAAGGCGATTGTTGCGGCGGTGGCTGTCGCCGTGGCCTGCGTTGCGCAGGGCGCGGGCGAATTCGAGCGCTGGGTGGGGCATGACCGGGCCATGCGGGCGCAGACGGGGATGCTGCTGAAGGTGGGCGGTTTCGGTGTGCGGCTGCCGCTCGGTTGGATACGGGACAAGGCGTCGGCGCAAGACGATGCCGCGGAATCCGGCACGCTTCGTCTGTTGTACGTGGGCCATGACGCGCGCCACACATATGCACCGGGTCGCGCCGCGCTGCATTCGTGCGTGTTTGCGGAGGCGCCGGCCGGCGCACGGCTTGGCGTGGCGGCGCCGTCCGAGTCGTCGGGTTGGGTCCCGATCACCGTGGCGGGGCTGCGCGGGTACCGGGGCACGGAACCGGGGGAGACGGATGATGTAACGCGGTTTGTCTGTCAAGTGCCGGCGGAGCGGGAATGTCTGGTGATGGCGCTCGATGTGCCGGGGACGGGCGCTGCATGGCCGGACTATGCGGAGGGGCTGCTGGCTGCGCTGCGCTATGCGGGTGGCGCGACGCGGAGTGCGCCGAGCCGGCTGCGCGCGGCCGCGGTTCAAGCGGGCGCCTTTGATGTGCCGGCGGACAGCTTTCGCGGGTCGCCGTTCGCAGCCCGTGTGCAGGAGGCGCGCCGTGCGATTGCGGGGGGGCAGGATCCGGCGTGCGGGAACTACGTGGGGTTGCTGGACGACGGGCTGGATGCGCTGCTTGTGCGTCTGCACATGATCCGGCACGCCGCGCACAGCATCAAGATCCAGACCTTTATCTGGGCGAACGACGAGTCCGGCCGGCTGTTCATGTACGAGCTGATCGAGGCTGCGAAACGGGGTGTGCAGGTCCAGGTAATCACGGACCATATTGCCTCGTTCAAGGACGTGAAGCTGGCGGCGTTTCTGGCGACGGCGCATCCGAACCTGGCGATCAAGCACTATCATCCCGCGGGCAACCGGATCGACCCGAACCCGCTGCAGGAGGTTTTGAACTATCTTCGCCCGCGTTCGAACCAGCGCATGCACAACAAGCTGCTGTTGGTCGACAACGTGGTGTTCATCACGGGCGGCCGCAACCTGGACAACACGTACTACAACCAGGCGCTCGGCAAGAATTTCAGGGACCGCGATGTTCTGGTCGTGGGCCCGATGGCGACGTATGCGGCGGGCTCGTTTTCGGAGTACTGGTCGTACCGCGGCGCGGTGCTGAGCGCGAAGTTGAAGGATGTCAAGAGGGTGATCCGGCGCGGGAAATTCAAACGCTACGAGACGCGTGAGGATTTTGCGCTGCGCGGCTATTTCGACGCGCTCGATGCGGCGGCGAACGATACGGGTTTGATCGAGCGCAAGTTCGTGAAGAACCTGTTGAAGGTTGACGAGGCCTTGTACGTCTCTGATCCGCCGGCCAAGAAGACGCGCGTGTACACGGCCTGGCGGCGGGGTACGATCGCGAAACAGATCGAGGACAGGATGCGCGCGGCGCAACAGAGCCTGTTGCTTCAAACCCCCTATCTCTTGCTCGATGGGGGGATGCTCAAGATCTTTCGCGATCTGAGGCAGCGCCGGCCGGACCTCAGACTCGAGGCCTCGTCGAACAGTTTCGGGTCGACGGACAATGCGCTGGTGTACGCGGCGAATTTCAGGATGCGCCCGCTCTATGTGCGGGATACGGGGTTGGTCGTGCACGAGTATATGCCGTTCCCCGCGGATCTGCGCGTGGTATTACCGAACTATGATGAGCTGGCGCAGCGGCGCGAGCAGTCGAAGAGCAGCGGCAGCAGCACAACGTCGAAGGACCCCTACCTCTCGATCCACGCCAAGAGCTTTGTGGTGGACGGCGAGGTCGCGTATGTGGGCTCATACAATTTTGACCCGCGCTCGATCTGGCTGAACACGGAGGTCGGGCTCTTCGTGACAGACCGCGCGTTCGCCGCGGCGTTGGCTGGGAGCATGGAGCGGGATATGCATCCGGACAACAGTTGGGTGATCGCGAAGCGGCGAGCCCCGCTCAGCGCGGAGCAGGTTGCGCGTTGGTCGGCGGGTCACAGAGCGCGTCCGCCGCAGGAGGTGCTCTGGGCGTTTCGTCATACGGCCGGGTTCGAGTGGCTGCGCAAGCAGGATCCGGTCCCGCCGCAGAACCCGGAGTTCTACAGCCTGTACAAGGATATCGGGGTGTTTCCGGGTACCGACGAAGACTCGACCGCACGCCGGATCATGACGTTGCTGCTTACCACGATCAGCGATCTGACCGTGCCGCTGCTGTGAGGAGGAGAGAAATGAAGGATGGCATCCGTGTCGGCATTGTCGGTGCCGGGCTCCTTGGCGCGCATCACGCGGAGACCTGCGCCGCGAACGAGGCGGCGGAGGTGGTGGGCGTTGCGGACCTGCGGGCTGATGCCGCGCAGGAGCTGGCAGGGAAGGTCGGCGCGCAGCCCTACGGCTCGGCGCGCGAACTGTTTGAAGCGGAACGGGTGGATTTTGCGGTGATCGCGACGCCGGATCCGCTGCACAAGGATCCGTTCCTGGCGGCGGTGGCGGCGGGGGTCCGCACGATTCTGTGCGAGAAGCCGCTGGCCACGACCGTGGCGGATGCCGAACAGATGCTGGCGGCGGCGGACAAGGCGGGCGCGCGGGTGTTCGTGAACTATTCGAACCGGTTTGCCTGGCTGTTTATGGCCACGCATCGGGTCCTGCAGCAGGGGCTGATCGGCGAGCCGGTCTACGGCGAGAGCAGGCTGGACGACAACATCAGCGTGCCGCAACGCTTGTGGCAGGCTCGCAGCCGGGAGTGGGCGGCCGGCTCGTCGACGGCGCATTTCCTGCTCACGCATGTCGTGGACCTGTTGCACTGGTTCCTGGCACCGGCGCGCGTGGAGGCGGTCTACGCCGTGAAGCAGGAGCGGGTGTTGGGCTTCACGCCCGACCTCTACGACGGTTTTCTGTTCTGGGACAACGGCATCAAGACCCGTGTCAAGGCGGAGTGGGTCAAGCATATCGAGACGCTTGTCGAGTTCTACCTGTGCATCGGCGGCCGTGCAGGCAGCGTGGTTGCGCATCGCCGGCCGGGCTATGGCACAAGCGAAGGCTGGCGCGCGATGCTGGCTGCCGATCGACCGAAGGACGTGGTCGCGTCGTGCGCACAGGGCCTGACGGTGCAGGGCGTGCCGGTCACAGGCCGGATGATCCAGGATCCGACCTGCGACGGTGAACGGCAGCGCGGGTGCCTGGAACTCAAGGAACAAGGGGAACGGGTGGACGACGATCTGTTCCTTCAGGCGATCGTCGAGGATACGGACAGTCCGAGCAATTGGCAGGGGTTCGGGCCGCTGCCGGGCGCCGAGGACGGGTTGCGCGCGGTGCGCGTGATCGAGGCGTTCACGGATTCGGCGCAGAAGGGGGAACGCGTCGGGGTCCCGAGCCGTTGACTTGTCCTGGTCGTCCTTCCCGGATTCTGCGGCGTTCGTCGAGCGCGAGCATGATGGCGACCGCGAGGACCAGGCCGAGGGCGGCGTTGGCATATGGGTGAGCCCGCCAGTGAAAGAGCTGTTCGTCGGTTCCTGGATCAGCCGCCGCCATTCGAGGCCTCCCCAAGCCGTTCGACCAGCACGCTTTGATCGCCGCGCAGGAGGCGGATGATTTCGTCGCGCCCGATGCTCTCCTCGATGCCGGCACGGATCAGATGGTCCAGGAGTCCCTGGAAGATCTCGCGCCGATGCTGGCCCGCGGCGCTCTGGTCGCGCCGGTCGCCGCACTCGATCATGAGCGTGGAACCGCAGTGGCAGTCCCTGAACAGTCCGACCGAAGGCCGGTGGTCTTCTCCGATCGCTTCCATCAAGCCGGTGGGATGCCCGACATCCGAGGTTTCGGCCAGGAATTGATCCATCGTCGCGTAGGTCTTGCCGCAGGTCTGGCAGGTCTTCGGGAAATAGCTCGCTTTCAAGAGCCGGAGCCCCTCGTAGAACTTCGGGATCCATGCTTTGGCTGTGCTCATAGGATCGTCTCCTTTCAGAACAAGAGCGAGCTGATGCTGCCCGGTCCCGTCTTTGGTTTGCGCGGGGGGCGCTGTCCGGCCGAATCAGTTTTCTTCCGCAGCGCGTCGCGCGGGCTTTCTTGTTTGCTCTTTTCGTGTTCAACGGCGGGCTGCTCTTCTGCGTTCTTACGTTGCGCGGCGCGCTCCGTATAGCGTTTGACCGCCCACCAGAAAGCCTGTCGCGCCTTGGCGTGAAGCTGGTGCTGCACGAGATCGGGGAACGCCTTGCCGGTGCCGACCCCCAGCACGCGCCGGTGTGCCGGGCGGGCCATGCCTTCGCGAATGAGGCCGGCCGCGCGTGCGTAGCGCAGTTTCTCGGTCTTGTTGGTCGTGTGCAGTCTGCTCGGAATATCCCAGCGACAGCGGATGCCCGTGCGGTCCGTCATCGTGCTCTGGAGTGCGCGCAACGTCAGCACGTCGTCGCCCACAAGAACCAGGGTCTGGACTTCCAGCCCTTTTTCGCGCTGTGTTTCGGCCACGCATTGGTGCAAGGCT
>Ga0272441_10009503_pt1 | contig 14993 bp, 12 predicted proteins | sample SSMProp6N_FD_193582 | JGI IMG/M metagenome (GOLD analysis project Ga0272441, IMG submission 193582) | Marine sediment archaeal communities from Little Sippewissett salt marsh, Falmouth, MA, United States - SSM-Prop-6N | ecosystem: Environmental > Aquatic > Marine > Wetlands > Sediment ... | reverse complement strand
GCATAACGAGCCTGACTGTAGTCGATCATGTATTGATTTCGATGGCGCCGCCCCGTCACCCGGCTGGTCAAAGTATATCCCAGCGTGACCATCACGACCAACAGCATCAGCGTCATCAGTAATATCACGCCCGGTCGGTTTCGAGAGAGGTTTCGATTGTTCCGGCCCTTATCCGTCATTCCCGTTTCCCTTTTGCGTTGGTCGTTTTAGGAGCTTCTTTTTCATTACGATCTGAAACGTCCGCCTCTTTGCTTCTGTCTTGTACTTTGCCACCGGTCTGAGCACCGGGAATATCGAACTGAATTTTCCGCGTTCGGTCGATGGCAATGGTTCGTGTAAATTTTTCCTCCTCCGGTACATCGTACGAGCCGTCCACATTCTTAAATGGTTCGGCGAACGAGAGGGTCACAACAATGCCGGTCGGCGGCGTTCCGTCCCATCGTTCCAAAAGGTTGTCGCCGGAGGGGATGCTGATGTTGAAATAGGTCACGCCGCTGCAAATCGGCACAAAAAGCTCTCTCTCCCAGTCGTATTTGTTCTCCTGGAGCACTTTGTCTTCCAGGTTGATTCCGCTCCGGCTGCGGTAGAGCACCAGGCCCTCGGCAAGGCTCTCGATATTATAGCTGCTTTGCCAGATGACTTCCTCAAAGATATGTTCTTTGCCGCGGGAATCGGTGATCGTTCGCGTAAAGGACAGGCGGGCGGCGGGGATCAACTTGCCGCCGGCGGTGCTTTCGACTTTATTCTGGATGGTGACTTTCGCATCCGAACCCGATGAAATCATATTATCGAGGTCTTCGACAATGTATTGGAGGACCTCACGGGGCAGTTGAGACTCGTCAATCTTGGAAAGGACCGCGTTGGCCGACTGTTCGGCCCGATTGTAAATCGCCAGAACCGCCACGACGACCATCGCGCCGATCGTCATGGCCGCGAGGACTTCCGCCAATGAAAAACCTAACCTCATTGAGGATAAGCCGGAAGCCTTATTTATATTACGATGTACCGTTATGGACGTCATCGAGCCTAAAAACTCCTCTGGTTATCGGTTTTGCATGAGGTTCCAAATTTCGGAGAAATCCATTTGTTGAAGTTCTTCATACGTCAAGCCCGTCTGGGGATCGACTTCACCTTTTCCTCCGGATTGACCGCCGATTTCCTGTTCTGATTGAGTTAAGCGTTCCCTTAATTCCGCTTTGGACTTTATTTGTTTGCTCTTGTCCTCGTCGGTCGGTTCCCCATTGTTTTGCTTATAGAGATCGAGGTTGCTCTTGATAAATGAGCCGTCTTCGGCCGTGAGCAAACCGTTTTCAATCCATTGCTCGATCGTCTCGACATCGACGCCGGCGTATTCGGCGGCTTCTTCCACACTTTCGATCAGCTCACCGGCAATATCGTCTTGCCCTTCGTCGTCCTGCTTCATCATTTGCAGCAATTGCTCCTTCGATATGTCAGCCAGCCAATGAATCAGTTCGACGGTTTGCTCGTTGCCGTTCGGATCGCTATACTGGGCCGAGCAGACGCCCCGGAGCCACATTCTCGCCGTGATTGACTCGTAGAACGTCTCGACGGAGGTCTGCCACGAAATGGCCGGGTATCTATCGCTCTCGCCATAATCAACGCTCTCCTGGACCGAAGGCGAAGCCAGCAGCGCTTCCATATTTTCGCGAGCGACCTCGAATGCCTGCATCTTCAGCGCCGACGTCGCCGCCGAGCTCGCACAACGGTCGATGACGAGCAATACGCTCGAGCTGATCAGTGCGAGAATGGCCAATGCCGTCATGACCTCTACGAGGCTAAAGGCCTTTTCTCTCACGTTGCATGGCTTAGAATCGAAGTTCATCTTTCAATTTCGGCTCCAGTAGCTGGATGTCGCCTTCCTCTAACGTTGCGATCCGATTGAGTGCGTTGACAACAATCGAATAGGGTTGTTCCTTTTCGTCGTGCAGGACGATTTTGCCGCCGTTTTGCCAGCCGGCCGGCCCGACACGGAACCAGGCCTTCGTATTCGTATCGACGCCGTCGTCGAACCACACATACACCAGCCTGCAATTATTCGTCAGATTGTTTTGTACGATCACTTCGCCGGGTGTTTCTTCCGGGCGATCCACATAAATTTCAGAGCCGAGAATATGCTTCAGCTCGTAACTTTGTTGTATAATATCAATGCTAATTTCGTATCGTTCACCGGTCTCGGCAGCGGACCGGGCCGCCATTTGGATCGTCGAGACCAACTCTTGCGTTTGTGCTTTGAACGTGTTTTTTCTAAGCAATCCGAACAGGTGGACCTGGATCAACATCACAAAAAGGGAGATGACGACCAGCACGACCAGCAATTCGGTCATGGTGAAGGCGCATCGCGTCGCGCGTCGTGCGTCGTGCGTATCGTTTCTTTTACGCATGACGCCATACGCATCACGCAGGACGCCTTTAGCTTGCATCCGTGCTGAGCATGTCATCCTCGGTGCCCTCTTCGCCGTCCGGGCCGGCACTTCGAATCGCGAATTGTTTACCACTCTCCGGATAGGCTTCATAGATAAATGGATTATTCCATCCGTCCGGCGGTATGTCCGTCGTCTCCAAATAGCCACCGTCCGGCCAATTCATGACATCCGGCGGCATTTCGACCAGTTCCAGGAGCCCGACATCTTCGTTCAGAAAACGGCCCGTGTCCATCCTGAATTGACTGACGGCCGAATGAAGCATTTTCAAATTCGCCCTGGTGGTCAATCTACGCGCCTGCTCGACCTTACTCGCGACTTTGGTGACGACCAACGTAGCCAGTAAACCGATGATAATCAGCATCGCCATCAGCTCGACCATCGTAAAACCGTATTGGGCACGTCTGTTTTTCTTTTTGTCCTTCATATGCATCTCCTGAGTGGGCTAAAAATTTCCCGCCGAGACTTCCAGAATCGGCAGGATGGTTGCATAAGCAATAACACCGATCACGCCGGCCATCACGATGATAATGACCGGTTCGACCGCTGCACTGAGTCTTTCGATCACGACATCCGTCGAGGCCTCGAGATTGTCGCTGATACTTTTGAGCATGGTTTCGAGCTCGCCGCTTTTTTCACCGACGGCGACCATGTGGGCGATCGCCGGATCGATGACGCCGCTGTCTCGTAATGGCGTCGCGATATCAGCGCCCGCCAGAATCCTCTCGCGCGACTGCTGAACGGCTCGTTTCATCAGGACGTTGCCGGTGACTTCGGCGACGACCCTCAAGGACTCGGCCATCGCCAGCCCGGAACCAAGAAGCGTCGAGAGCGTGGACGCAAAACGCGCGACGACTCGCTGTTTAATGAGCGGGCCGAACATCGGCAGAGACAGCATGAGTCTATCACGTAGATACGCCCCTCGATGGGTCCTCAAAAACCACTTGACACCCCAGATGAGCGCAACCCCTCCCGCAATCACGACGAGCAGCCACCAACTGGTCATCACATACCCGATGTCCATCAATCGCTTGGTAATCCAAGGCAGTTCCTGGCCCGATCTTTCGATCTGTTCACCGATTTTGGGAATGACCTTGATGGTCAGCACCAGGATAGCCGCGATGCAGAAAACGACCAAAACGATCGGATAGATCATCGCCGTCATAACCTTCGATTCGACGCGCCGTCGTTTTTCCATAAAGTTGGCGATGGTCGAGAGACACTCGCCCAGCGAACCGGTGACCTCGCCGACGCGAACCATACTGACATAAATCACATCGAAATAATCGCTGTAATCCTTCATCGCATCGGTAAACGACTCGCCCGTCACGACACGTTCGCGAATATCGACGAGGGCGTGGCGGAATCGCGGGTCGGACGTCTGGAGCGTCAGGACCGAAAGAGCTTCGGTCAGCTTGATCCCTGATGACAATAATGTAGCCATCTGCTTGGTGAAGTCGATAATCTGGGTTTTACTGCGTCTGGCAAAGAAGGAGGCGAGTGTGGATCCGCTTTCGGTTCGGGAACGAACCTCCGTGATCGAAGACGGGTGAATATTCCGCACTCTGAGCTGTTTTCGGGCGGCATAAGGGCTTTCCGCCGTAACGCCGCCTTTGACCTTCTTGCCGTTTGTTGCTATCGCTATGTAGTTATATCTGGGCATTTTTTTGATTGACTATTGATTATTGACAATTGACTATTGTTTTGGTCGATTCATTACTCCCTCTTCGGTGACATGTTTGCTTCTTAAATAGTCATTCGTCAATAGTAAATTACAGCACATCTGCCTGGGTTACTCGTAAGACCTCGGAAACGGTCGTTATCCCGGCCAACACTTTCTTGGCGCCGTCCATTCGCAGCGTCTGAAGACCCGCGTTGAGGGCGGCCCGCTTTATTGTACCGGCACTTTCCCTATTGTATATCAGGTTTTGGACTTCTTCATCGACCATCATCATTTCATAGATACCCGTCCGGCCGCGATACCCGGTCTGAAAACATTTCTCACAGCCGGCGCCGACATAAAAGTTGCCGACGTGCTCGGCTTCCTCACCCAGCCCGAGTTCTCGAAGCTCATTGATTGAAGGTTGGACATGCGTTCTACAATCCGGACATACCCGTCTCACAAGACGCTGCGCGATGATGGCGATCAGCGAGGAACTAACCAGATATGGCTCGACGCCCAGGTCCAATAACCTGCTGACGGCGCCCGCCGAGTCGTTTGTGTGTAACGTGCTGAAGACCAGGTGGCCGGTCAGTGAAGATTGAATTGCCATGCGGGCCGTTTCGATATCCCGGACCTCGCCGACCATGATCACATCCGGGTCCTGTCGGAGCACGTGCCTCAGCGACGTGGCAAAGGTCATACCCTTCTTGCTGGCGACCTGAATCTGGCTGATCCCTCCGAGCTGATACTCGATCGGGTCTTCTATTGTGATGACATTCTTTTCGGCGGAATCGATTCGATTGAGACAGGCATAAAGGGTTGTGCTTTTTCCACTGCCTGTCGGACCGGTTACGAAAATCACGCCGTGAGAGCGATTGAGCAATGAATCGAATTTATGCAAATCGCCCTTACTCAAACCCAGTTCATCCAGGCCGTACATCGCGGTGCTCTTGTCCAGCACACGCAGAACGCTGCGCTCCCCGAAGCTGGTCGGTACGGTGCTGATACGCAGATCGACCTCCCGCTGGCCCAGCCGGACGCTGCATCGGCCGTCCTGGGGAAGCCGGCGTTCGGCGATGTCCATGCCCGCCATGACTTTAATACGAGAAACGATCAGCGGAAGGACGTTCCTGTTCAAGCTCAGCGCATCGTACAGGATACCGTCGATACGATAGCGAATTTGAATCTTGGACTCGTACGGATGGACGTGAATATCGCTGGCGCGTAGTTGCAGCGCGCGAAAGAGAACGTCATTGACGAGCCGGATAACCGGCGGCCGATTGACGACGTCCAGCAGGTCGTCCGAGGTGGAGACCTCATCGACGAGCTGGTCGAGATTTTGCGAATCGAGCTCCTCCGCCACTTCTTCGATGACCGTCGATCTCTGCTCGTACGCCACGTCGATCACGCCCGTCACAGCCGCTCGTGTGGATACCGCCGCTTTCACGGGCATGCCCGTCATCTTCGAGACGTTGTCCAAAGCGTTGGCGTCCAGCGGCTTGGAGAGGACCACGGTCAGCTCGCCGTTATCGGCTTCGGATTTGATCCCGATGAGATAGTGGTGCTGAGCGTACAAGGCCGGGACGGCTTCAACGAATTCCGGCGGCACCGCCTTGGCGGAGATTTCCGGAAGGAATTCCATACCGAGCGCCTCGGCAAAAAGCTTCAACACCACATCTTCCGTAAAGTACGGACAACTGAGCAGCGCATCGTCCACTCGCCCATGTCCGGGATTTTCTTCGAGGAATCTGGCCAACTGCTCGACATCGACCAGCCCCGTTTGCTTGGCTGTCTGAATAAGAAGTTCTTTCATAGCTATTGCGCGTCAAGGACGTTGATCGGTTTCATCGATTTCGGTTTGATGCCGGGCCAGTCGTGGTATTCCTGGAATTCTTTCTCGTGTTCTTCAAAAGCGTCTCGGTTTCTATCGGAAATTCTCTGCAAATGCGATTCCGCCTGGGCGATGTCTGCGTCTATCGGCCGGATGATCTCCGCCTTGACGAACACGTACAGGTTACGCTGGATATCATTGTTGCTCGTGCTTCTGAACAATCCGCCGACGAGAGGAAGATCGCCGAGAATCGGGATTTTCGATCCGCCCTTGCTCTGGTTGAGCTTGATCAGACCACCGAGAATGATCGTACTGCCGTCCGGGACGGTCACCGTCGTCTCAAGATTACTGCCGGATGTGTCCGGCGGTTTCTCTCCCGTGATTGTTCCGAAATCATCTCTGGTCATAAGGATATCCAGGCGAAGGAAATCCCCCCGGCTGATATGAGGCCGGATCGTCAGCTCGATGCCCGCGTCGTAAGGATCGTACTGTTTTCCCGTTTGGACGGCATTCGAGACACCTTCAATCACCGTGCCGGTTGTTGTCTCGACATATGTGACATCCGTGGTGCTGATTTTACCTTCCTCGTTGTCATTGACCAGAATCTTGGGCTTGGCCAGGACCCGCCCGTAATTTTTCTGCTGTATGGCGGTCAGGAGCACGTTAATGTGGTTATCACCGTAAAATGCCGTCCCGGCGCCGCCACTGGACTGAAAATCAAGAAATCGGTCCCGGCCGCTACCTGTCAGTCCCGAAACGGGATTGTTATTGTTATAGGTGACACTGCCATCTTGGTTGAGGGTACCCATAATCGCGGAGGTCAGACCCGACGTGCTGGTCAGATCCGGGAAACTGGAGATCAGATCCAGATCGTAGTTAAACGAATCCGTCTTCTCGACCTGCACCAACGTGACATCGATCAGAACCTGGGATCGCCTCTGGTCCAAATCTTTTATCAGTTTGCCGACCCATTGCTGGTTCTTCTTGCTGGCATAAACAATCAGTGAAAACGTATTCGGATCGGCGACGATTTCTATTTCATCGTCTTCCTGCTTCTTTCTGACCTCCTGAACCGCCTTGCCTTCCTTATCCATAATCGTTTGTTCGATAAGGGGGCTCAGAACCTCCACCAAATGACTTGGCGATTGATTTTCGAGAGGATAGATCACGACGGGCATCTCGTCTTCGTCCGTTTCCCTGTCCACGTATTCCTTGATTTTCAGAATCTTGGCGTGTTGCTCTTCGGTGGCGTTCACCAGCAGCGAGTTGATTTGCGAAATGACGACGACTTGTGGTTCGTCCAAAGGCTGCTCCATCATCTCATCCTGTCGCATCCTCATGGATGAGGGCGTCCGGGTTGTGGTCGTCCGGGCCGCTGTCGTGGACGGACTCGTGGGAGACTTGACATCGCCGGTCAATCGCGATCCATAACCATACGGACTCGTCATGGTGGGGGTAATGATGCCAAGCTCTTCAAGTTTCATTTTGACCTCTTCCGCGTCAACGTGCTCGATTTTGTATAATTCCAGGCTCCGCAGGTCCTGTTGGGCCACGTCAAGCGTGTTGATCAGCTCCTCAACCTCATCCAACTGGTCTTTAAGCCCGATCATCAGAATACGATTCGTTCTCTCGTCAGCGTCCAAAAATACTGTGGGAGTGGTTGTCTCGGCCGGTTGGGTCGTCGTAGAGGTTCTGGCAGACGTTGTTCTGGCTCTCTGTGCGTTTGTCCACTGGCGAAGGCGTGCGGTGTAGGCGGTTGACGACTCCCCCGGATTGCGTGTCGGACGCGGGGTGGCCTTCGGCGTCGCAGCTTCCGTCGCGATCGTAATGGAGATCGTCCCTAATTGCTCGGCAAGGGCCTGAATCTTCGGGGCGAGCGTTTCAGCCATGGTATATTGCAACGGCCTGAACCTGAATTTTTTCGGCTCTCCCGGCCTATCGACGATTTTCAAAAGCGAGTCGATCCGCTTCATACGGTAGGCATAGGCTGTAATAATAAGTGTTTTCGTTTCCGGAACTTCCGTTAGGTTCGTCGTAAGCTTCATACCCTCCAGAAACGCTTTAGCGGTGCCTGTTTCTATATGTTCAAGCCGGAAAATGCGCTGGATGATCCCGTCACCAAGCTCGATTTTGCCCTTTTTATCATCGATCAACGTAGGATCGATATCCAAAGCGTTCGCGACGGGTGCGATCGTGACAAGATTGCCTCCACTTCGCGTCATGACAAGGTTTTGTTTTTTTAACACAGCCTCGAGCAGAGGATATAAGTCCTTCACTTTTATCGGTCCCGCGTACTTGCCGTGCGGATTGATGGTGATTTCCTGGTCGATATCTTTTTCGGTATATAAAAAGTCCAGTTTCAAATACGGCCCGACCAGACCCAGCAGTTCGACAATGGTGAGTTTCTGGCGATCGCCTAAAGCCAGATTCACCACCTGCTCTCCGTTAGCGAGTGTCGGCAGTTCATAAGACGCACTGCCGGTGGAAGCCTCATTGGCCTGATTCTCCAGGGTATCTGATATGGCGTTTGGATCGGTTTCCACCCCGCCATTGGCCGATAAGAGAAATTTCGCTTCATTAAACAATTCATTGAACTGAGAAACCTTTCGACCTGCTGGAACCGCCGGTCGGTCGTGTATTGCTGGTTTCATTGGCCCTTTGAAATCCTGAAAACCCGGCGATTGCCTCAATACAGAGACAATTTGGTCCATGAGGCTCGGAGGCGCAATAGCGACGACCGCATCGTTATGGATGTCGATAATGGCCCTGATTTTAGCGTCCTGAGAGGGCGGATTGGAAAAGCTCCCAATGGATACGCCTCGGGTCAAGCTGGGACTGAGTTTGGCCGCAATCTCTTCGTTCGAGGGAAGGGTTCTCACCGCGGAAGCCGGTAGAATCGATTTGATGACGAATTGGCCCGGCTCGTCGACAAGATCGAGAAGATTCTTGGCCTTGGTGAGCTCACTCGGCCGGGCGGTAACCAGCAACGCAGACGAACCGGGAAAATGGGTGACGGTCCCCCTGACGACCTCGGCGAGGTATTTCTTGCCCTGATCGACGGAGATGTGTCTCAGGGAAAAAATCTCAAATTTCGCTTCCTCCGGCGGGCCGGCGTGTTGATTCGCCAAGACACGATCACCGGTGAACAAGAAAGTCAAAACCAAAGCAAGAATCCCGATGTGTCCCCCACCAAGAAAACGTTTTTTTTCCTTCATAAAAACACCCCTTCATCCGATAAACGACTCAATATCTACATCACCCTCAACTCTGACTGGACCTGGTTTTACGGCTGCCATTGACATAACTCTTTTCATTTCATGCCCTTACATATACACCCTCTTCTTTTCACACTGTCAGCAGTCAAGTACCAGACACTTAATCAGACATCGAAAACGGGGAAAAGTTCCCGTTATCAGTTAAAAAACCGCCAATTTTCCCGGTCTGAAACACGATGTATCTCTCTCCTTTTTTTTGCATTCTTCCGGGGATTGGGGAGGCAGAATCATGTAAAAAAGGATAAAATATATCAACCTTTTATCACGATGGACCGTACTATTAGCCTAAACGGTGTGAAACGCTGAATGGCACCCACGAGAACAATGACCGAAAGGGGCACAATGCAGAACAAAACTCTTGTTTCATTGGTTTTAGGAACAGTCTTATTAGCATTCGTCATACTGGGTGTGTACCGATCCCAAACATCCCGCGAAGAGCAAGAACCGGATCCCATCGTTCCGAAACCCATTGTTATTGAGAACGTGTCCAGTGGAACGATACTTCTGCCTGAAACGATCACCCAGTTTGCAGCCGACGGCCCGGACGGGCTTGTGACGGTCGATATCGATCAAGGTGTCGGACAATTACCGGCCGGCAAGTACCAAATAGGTTCATGGCGGGCCGAACGCAAGGATGAGCAGAACAATACATGGACGTTGACGGGCCAACAATACGGTCCCGGAGATCCCTTTGAGGTCACCGAAGGCAGCCGGGTTAATCTAAACGTCGGCGAGCCGATCGTCGCGGCTGTTCATGGCCGTCGAATTGGCCCGAAATACCATGCCTTCACTCAATCGCTTCAAGGCCGGCTCGACGAAAGTATCACACTCACACGCAACGGATCCCGACCGGGCCCGCCTAAGCTGCGTATCAAGAACAAAGACGGTACGTATGACCGGACATTTGCATTTCAATATGGCTGAGGCGGTACCTGTTCGCTCTCGTGGCGAGAGCCTGAAAACGTTGACGGACCGTTCACCGCGACGCTTGTCGTTCCCGGCCCATTCCAAACCGAAGATGAACCCTATACCATCGGCATGTAAACAATAAGGAAAGGCCCCTGCTTGCCGAGGTGAGGGAATACCCGTTGACGGCAGGGGCCCAACTCATTTACTAGTCAACTTTGTACTATCATACCAAGAAGAATAGGCGTTCCGCTATTGTGGTGACTACGTATTTTTTTCTTGACAACAATCATCCAGATAGCATACGGGAATGAAGGTGATTATCGTTAAGATTCATGCAGATTTGTGCACTCTAACCCAACCAGGACCTTATGGGCTTGTCATTCTGAGCGCAGCGAAGAATCTCAGTCTTTGCGGCGGATTAGAGACCCTTCGCTTCGCTCAGGGTGACAAGGGAGAGGTCTTGTTAGAGTCTTTCAGTAATCTCTGAACTTTCTCATCCATTCCGGCCAGTCACTTGCCTGGACATCTCCGGCTTTCGTCCAGGGACCGTGCGGATTGAAGTTCTTATGCCAGTTCAGCGTCCAAAGCTCTTTTAGCCCGACCTTTCTCACGGACGAGTCCAGGAAGGCGCTGTTGACCGCCCCGCCGTGACGATTCAGGCAAACCCGCCGCATTTCATTGCTCCCGGCGAGGTTTTCCGTGGCGCCGTCGTGTAGCGGGGGTTGATTTTCAGGGAACGGCCAGACGTCGTACCAAAAACAATCCGTAAAGAGCGGTATCTTGTCCGCGGGTCTGACATTGACATGCCTATAATAGTTATCCGCGTTGCTGCCCGACGTCCGATTGCACAACCACTCATTAAAGCCATAGCTACCATAGGAACCGTCGTTGAAGATGCCCCATGCCGCAAACGGATTCAGGCCGCCTTCAGATAAGGGCTTCGTCGCCATGGGGCACAAACGCATATCCAGATCGCGATACTCCGTCCGCATAACGACGGGCCATCGGCCCTCGCTCGTTTGGCTTTCGCCACCCAGGCCCTGATGAAAATAGCCGTCCCGGTCCGTGGTGAACATCGACCAAATGAGCGTCCATTGGTGCAAAGAGGCCTGGCAGGCCACCGAGCGCGCCTGCTTCTTGACTTTCTGCAATGTCGGCATAAGTATGGAAAGCAGTAAGGCGATGATGGCAATAACGACCAAAAGTTCTATTAGTGTAAAGCCTTTTTGTCTGTGCATAACCATTCTCCTTCTCTTGGTTGGTATGCTAATCCGCTCTGATTATCGATACATAACCTGTCTATATCTCCACAAATGCGGTTTTTCTATTTAGCAGCTTCTTTCGGTCAGTACAGTCGAATGTCATCAATGTACGTCTTACCTGAGCCACCGGGTATCATTGTGTTGCCTTTCGTCCCTAAGCCGATCGAAATCCTATCAACATCAGTCAGATCGATTCCTTGATCGGCAAACATATGCAGCGGAATAACCCACTCCGTCCAGATATCTACCGTCGCTGCGCCCGGATGATCATGGACCACGACGGCCGATGTGCCGGCGCTATCGGACAGGGCCACGTACAAGGGTTCCGCATCGTTGCTGAGTGAGCCTGTGAACCATAACGATAATTCCGCAACTTCTTGCTGTGTCCAGTCACGCGGTGATGTCAACGTAAGCTCCACCTCCGAATAATGGGCGCAGCCCTGCTTGTTGTTGTCATAAGACAGCGGCATCGACTGACGACCCCTCTTGACGATCGTCTCCTCTGTGAAAGACGCCGTACTTTCATCTCCGACAGCCGAACCGGTACCGTTACCGGCATAATAATCCGCAGTGCCTGGAACACCATAGCCAAGCCCGTCAAGCCAGGCACACCAGATATGGTGACTCATGGCATCGTAGTGTTCAAAATCGTCTACGACAACGAAATGGCCTGTTGTAAAGCTCCAGACATTGCCTTTCCACGGACTATTCGGATGCAGATCGTTGAACTCATCAACCCGCCAGTAATAACTCCGGCCAAATTCGAGAACGCCGGGAGGGTTATACGTCGTTTCGGCCTGGTTGTGACTTACCAGAATACCGTTCGGATCATTGCCTCTGCCGGCGTCGTTGACATCGTCGAAAACCATTCCGAGGTACACATCATGCGTATCCGCATAGTCTCCCGCTATCCATTTAAGGACGGCATTGCCGGGTACGTCTTCCTGTCCATCTTTAGGGTAAGCAGGATAGGCCTTCTCAGAGGATACGAGGACAAGCTTCGTCAGCCCTTCCTCGGGAAAATATTCCGCATGAACGGCCCGGGCAACCGTCGTCGTGTAAATACGGCCGGCGCCGATTGCGGCTTCAAACAACGATTCATAGTTGCCCGTAATAAGAAAATGTCCCCCATTGAATACTATTTCTCCGGCCATGTCTCCAATGGCTGCTTCGGCAAAATTGAAAGTGGGTTCCGCGTCTTCAGCCCCGGTAATACGAACCGTTCCGCCACTCATGTTGATCCGTCCGCCTTCGGCAATGTACAATTTTTCCGCAATAATCACAGCAGTCCCGCTAATATTGAGATTAGCGTCACCGAGCCCCATCCTCAGGGAGCCGCTGGAGGATGCGGGGGTTGCATCGCTTGTGTTAATATTGATCGTTCCGGCGCTCATGTTCAATGTACTGCTGTCGCCGGCTTTTTGACCAAAGGTAATGCGGTCAAGATTGAGTGTGCCGCCGGACATGGTGAGAACCGCTGTGCCGGTATCGCCGAAAGTGGTGTAGGTATTGGGAACGTTCAAAGTCCCGTCCGTGATGGTCACGATTCCCGTTCCATGACCACGACCGACCCTCAAGCGATTGGTGATTGTATTGTCTCCGCCGGAAATCAGCAATTCCCCCGTATTCGCATCGACCACGCCCACATACAAATCATCGGGATGACCCGACAAGGCGTAAGAGATCCCTGCCTTGTTCTCACCGGAAAGTTCGTTGATATAACAGTCTTGCCCGTGCAAACTCGTGGGAACGGGACTCCAGTTGTCAAGATCGCCGAAGTCGTTATTGGCGTTCGCATTGGTCCAGTCAATGGACGCCAATGCCGGCGCCGCAATGATCCCCATGACTACAGCCAACAAATACATAAATTTTACAACTGAGAAACTGCCCGTCCTCATTTTACTTCTCCTCCAACAGAAAAACAGGTTTTTAAAAAACAAATGTGAACTTGGATTTGCCCTATACACGTCACTGAAACACTCCTGCAGGCTCCAGGTCCCATAATAACAACATTTCATCTCATGATCAAAAGTATTCCGGTAGGATCAGCGAGTTTTCGCAAAACAAACGTCCGCGAAGTAGGGCAAATACGTCGAAAAGCCTCTTTTGCTATGCCTATTGACCCGCCACCTTGCCGGCTCTCAGGCTGCTCTTACGGATCGTCGAGTCCAGTTCTTTTTCACTAGTCAGAGAGTAGCCCCTGGACGTCATACAACCGCGAAACAGGTTCTCCCGATGGGTCGATCCCCATAGTGTGGATTCGTTCAGCGCTTCGAATTCCTCGCCGCTCCAGCGGTCGCTCCGCGACGACCAGGGCGGTGTCTCCTGCATTTCACGGGGACGCCTGTAATATTCGTCCGCGACGTCTTCGGCCGCCTGTTCTACGGCCTGGTTGTAACACTCGCGACAATCCAGGCGGGCCTCGCTCAGCGTTTTTTCAGGATGATACCAATAGTGCCGGGGACTCGAACAACCGCTTAATGCAAACCCAATCACTGCCAGTATCGAAGCCATCGCCTTCACTCTATTCCCTTTCCGATACGCTGCTACGTGATTTCGATGCTCCTCGATTCATCTTAATCCTTTATCATTTTAACGCCTGCATTCTCGTAAGTCCACTGCAAGAAACGATTGTCATCCGGATGGTGAATGAACAATCTCGATGCAATGTTCCGGCCCGGCCACACCGAAAAGATTCATCGTCCGGAACCGAAAGCGGTTTCGGTTGCGTTTGTCGAGTGGAAGCTCGATGTGCTCGTCACAGTCGCGCCATGAACCTCTGTCCATTCTTTGGAAGCTTCGAAAATTCGGCGTACACGAACCAAGGAACACACGGGCTTTGTCGCTTTCAATGCTCACGTTCGAGGTAATCACATTAGGCGTCCATTCGATCCAGTCCCGCCGGGCCGTTGCAATAAGGTAAGGCGTATTATAAGCCCAGTGGGGCTTGCCGTCCCGATACCACGTATTGCTGCGAAAAATCTCGTCATCGAGCATAACAAGCGTCGAGGTGTTTCTGGCGGGGAACGTCGTGAAACGATTGGTGTCCGTTTCCCAGCTACACCAGCGATAGGTATCCGGCCGCGTCTCCCAGGCGCCGGTTTTGGGATTCGGCTTCATGGGCTTGCAATCCGGCCCGGCGACGCGAACCACCGATTGAGCTCCATCGCGCCAAACCTCGTCCCGAATCTCCAACGCCGAAAGGGGTAGCCCGTCTTTCTCGAAATGAGCGTCGTACTTGGCGTCGATCAGTACCCACTTGCTAAACTTATTGACCCAGACCTCGTTAACGCCGTGATGACCGCCGTCGTCTTTCAAACCCGGCCCGCAGCCTAACCGCCGGGTTACATAACCAAAACTGTTCAGTACGGCGTGTTGAACGATACTGAAGTGCGTGCAATGGAATTTGCCGCCCTTCAGCGCAGCGTCGAGGATGGCGAACGTATCGCCCCGTGTTTGTGTGGGATTGCGGTTCTCGATTTCGATACTCGAGCGAATCCAATGACGCAGCAGCAGAATCCGTCTCCATTCATCCGTTTCACCAGCCACAACGGCATCCAATCCGTATCGCGACCGTAACTCGCGAACGCGCGGGCTGTAATAATTCTCGAA
>Ga0272441_10009502_pt1 | contig 14996 bp, 12 predicted proteins | sample SSMProp6N_FD_193582 | JGI IMG/M metagenome (GOLD analysis project Ga0272441, IMG submission 193582) | Marine sediment archaeal communities from Little Sippewissett salt marsh, Falmouth, MA, United States - SSM-Prop-6N | ecosystem: Environmental > Aquatic > Marine > Wetlands > Sediment ... | reverse complement strand
GCGGCGCCGTTACCGCGACGGACGAGCGTCTGATCCGGGAGATACGGCTCCTGTCGCTCCACGGGCAGAGTCGGGACGGGTTTTCCAAGTCAAAAGAGGGCGGATGGAAATACGACATACTGGCCCCGGGCTACAAGCTCAACATGACCGACATGCAGGCCGCGCTTGGCATATGCCAGCTGCGCCGTCTCGACCGGAACAGGGAAAAAAGAGAGGCCATAGCGCGGGAATACACGGTTTTTCTGAGCGGCTTTGACTTCATCTCGATCCCGCACGCGCTTGAAAGAGCCGTACATGCCCGCCATCTCTTTCCCATGCTCGTGGACTTCGACAGGCTCTCGGTCGACAGAGACACTTTCATCCGCGGGCTCTGGGCCGAAAACATACAGGCGAACGTTCACTATATCCCTGTTCACACGATGAGCTACTATAGAAACACCTTCGGTTATGAGCCCTATGATTTTCCCGTCGCCTATTCCTCCTATTTAAAGGAAGTGAGCCTTCCCATCTACCCGAAGATGCGCGACAGCGACGTAAACGACGTAATCGAGGCGCTCTCCAGGCTCTTCGCCCGCTATAAAAAATAGCTTTATTAATAGGGCACCCTTCCTTATATTTTAACGGCACGGCAGGTCTCGCGAACCGTTTCATATTGATCCCAGCATCCATTTTGGAAGCCGTCCGGCTCCGGAGATATTTCATGCACCCCACGCTTCTCAGAATCGGTCCCCTGGAAATACGGTACTACGGACTGATGTACGTTATCGGGATCATCCTAGGAATTATCCTGATAAGAAGGGAAGCGGAGCGCCGCGGGCTCGCCATAACCAGGGACGACGTTATCAGCTACGCATTCTGGGTCGTGGTGGGCGGAATACTGGGGGCCCGTATCTACTACGTGCTCTTCCTGTGGAAGGACTTCTACCGGGCTAATCCCATGGAGATATTCGCCATCTGGCACGGGGGCCTTGCCATACACGGCGGCATACTGGGGGGAACGGTCCTCGCTTACGTGTACGCCAGGGTCAAGAAGGTGAAGTTTTTCGACCTGCTCGACATCACGGCGCCGGCGCTCGCGCTCGGCCAGGTTTTCGGAAGATTCGGCAACTTCATGAACGGAGACGCGCACGGCCTGCCGACCGGTCTTCCCTGGGGCATCGTATTCCCGGAGGGCAGTATCGCGGGCGACGAATTCCCAGGCCAGCCGCTTCATCCGGTTATGCTCTACGAACTCGCGCTCAATCTCATCTCTTTTTTTATACTCAGGAGACTGCGCTTCAAAGAACATAAAAAGGGATTCATCATCGCGCTGTATCTGCTCAACTACGGATTTATCCGTTTCTGGGTGAGTTTCCTCAGGGCGGACAGCCTGATGATGGGAAACCTCAGGGGAGCTCAAATACTGAGCGGAATTTTCATAATCGGGGCCCTCTCGTTCATACTTGTCTTCAAACTGTGGAAGCGGGAAAAGGTGCGGGACTGAGGACGCCTCCCCCAGCCATAGGCTGGGGCCCCGAACCAGGGTCGGGTTCCGGCCCCAATCCGGACCCCGACCGACTCCCGCTTCAGAGAGAGCAGGGCCGCCGGCACTTACCGGATTAAAAGACTCAGAGGAAATTTCAGGAAAAGACGGACAGGACAGTCATGTACTCTATTGCAGCGGATATGCACACCCATTCCATAGCGAGCGGGCACGGTATAGACACGATACGCACGCTCTGTGAATTCGGAGTCAAGAGAGGCCTCGAAGGAATCGCCATCACCGATCACGGGCCGGGCCTTCCGGGAGGAGCCGGCTACTTCCATTTCTGGTCCCTGCGCAGAATGGTGGGCGGCCTGGACCTCCCCATACGTATTTTCACGGGAATAGAGGACGAGATCGTGAGTAAAAACGGGGACCTCTCCCTCCGGCCCGATATCAGGAAGGACCTCGACATCGTCATGACCGGCCTTCATCCCGACACATGGATTGCCGAACAAAATTTGACGGTCAGAACGGATGCCGTCATCGAGACCATGATCCGCGGTAGCATTCATCTTTTCACTCACCCGGTCAGCACCTATCTGGATGTCGAGATAGACCGGGTACTGGAGGCGGCGGCCGAGCACTCCATCGCGCTCGAACTGAACGCCAGCAAGCTCGATCAGCGCGAGAAGCTCATCCGGTATCTCGAGCAGTGCGCGGACAGGAAAATCGGCATCATGGTCAACAGCGACGCGCATCTCGGCGAGGAGGTCGGCGTTTTTCAGGACGCACTCGCCCTTTTAAAAGAAATCGATTTTCCTCAGACCCTCGTTCTGAACAGGAACAGGGAGACTATCGCATCCTATCTGGGAGTTGAATGGTAGAAAAATGCAAAAAGTTCTCTTCGGAAAAAGGTCCTTCGAGACCGAGCTTATCATCTTCGACAAGGACGGGACGATCGCGGATTTCGGCAAGACGTGGCTTCCCGTGCTCGGCGAACGGTTGGAAATCATATTCGACGAAATCCCGGACCTGCCGGTCGACAGGATCAGGTCCAGGCTCTACAAAGTCTACGGTATAGAGGGTGAGGTCATCGATCCTTTCGGGCCCTTCCCCTACTCGCCCCCGTGGGAGGACGAGATCATCATTACCATGGTGCTGTACGAAGCGGGCGTACCCTGGCAGAAAGGTAAAGCGGTTACCCGGTACGCAATCGAGAAAGCGGAAGAACGGCTCGACAGGACCTCCTATGACGTGCTCTTCGAGGGCGTGGCGGAGGCCTTAGAATGTTTGAAGAAGGACGGCCTTCTCATATCGCTCGCCACCGCGGACCTGACGGATATCGCGGAGAAAACCCTTAAAAACGCCGGCATTCACCACCTCTTCGACTATATTATCGGTGCGGACAAGGTTCAAAACGACAAGCCCGACCCCGAGATGGTTCTGAAAACCGTGGAAGCACTGCAGGCGGATATCGGGAAAACGGCCCTCGTCGGAGATACCATAACGGACATGGAGATGGGAAGAAGGGCCGAAGTAGGCCTGATCGTCGGCGTGACCGAGGGAGGCATCGCATCGGAAGAGCACCTGAGAAAGGACGCTGATATCGTCATAGCCTCGGTACGCGATATCAGGACGGCCTAAAGAGGGAGCTTGCGTTCCCAATTCCAGGCGGTGGAGATAATGGAGTCCAGATCGTCGTGTGCGGGCTCCCATCCGAGTGCGCTCTTCAGAAGGGAGCTGTCCGCCACGAGCGCGGGGGGATCCCCGGGCCTCCTGTCGGTCTCCTCGACCCTGAAATCGATTCCCGTCACCTTTTTAATCCCGTCCACGACCTCCCTGACCGAGTAGCCGTGTCCGTACCCGCAGTTGTACACGCCTCCCGGTTTTCCCGTAAAGAGGTGCTCCAGGGCGAGCACGTGGGCTTCGGCAAGATCGTCCACGTGTATATAGTCCCGTATACAGGTGCCGTCGGGCGTATCGTAATCGGTACCGAATATCCGCAGTTTTTCCATCCCCCCCCGCGCCGTTTTGAGGCCGCGGGTTATAAGGTGCGTCGCATCGGCGTAGTTCTGACCGATCCTCGCCGCAGCATCGGCGCCCGCGACGTTGAAATACCGGAGCGCCGTGTAACGGAAGTTCCCGTACGCTGCGGCAGCATCCTCCAGCATCAACTCGGTCAGCATTTTCGACCTTCCATAGGGGTTTATGGGACAAAGCGGAAAATCCTCCCTTACCGGGTTCTCATCGGGAATCCCGTAAACCGCCGCGGTGGAGGAGAAGATGAGTACGTTCACCTCATGCGCCGTCATCGCGTTCAGCAGCAAGAGAGAGTTCATCGTGTTGTTGGAGTAGTAAAGGAGCGGGTTGGACATCGACTCGTCGACCCTGATCGACGCGGCGAAGTGGAGCACCCCGCCCGGCCTGAACCGGCTTATCGTGCCATCGAGCAGGTCCCGGTCCGAGAGGTCGCCTTTCACGAACTCGCCGTAAAGAACGGATTCCCTGTGGCCGGTGGAGAGATTGTCGTATACGAGAATCTCATACCCCCGCTCTCCGAGCGCCTTTACCACGTGGCTCCCTATATAGCCCGCTCCGCCCGTAACCAGTATCTTCCCGCTCATGTCGTCGACCTTCCCCCGCCCGTGGTGAAGAAACGTCGTACAAGGCTTTCCCGGACGGGCGGATTTTTCCGCTGTATTTCGGAAGACCTGTAGAAATGGCAGAGCATACCCGCGATGAGCCAGAAAGGCAGGGCTATTTTAATGATCCATATCGTCGAGTTCGTGAGGTTTTCCAGAAGCATCCCGATAAAGGCACACCCGGCGCCGAGAACGACGTAACGGCTGCTGGAGTGCTTCAGCGCCGGAAAAACCTGCTTATAACGAGCCCCATGATGGAGAGGCCGAAGCCCATGCCGAAAATCCCGTTCTCGGCCCAGAACTGCAGTATGAAGTTATGGGCGTAAGCATACCAGTGCCCGTTCCCGTATTCCTTCGTGAACTTCGAGAAGTTGTTCGTGCCCACTCCGAGCAGCCAGTGGTCCCTTATAATGAGCCATGAGGTCCTGAAGGTGTCGATCTGCTGGCCGGACTTCACGATCTCGAACCGGTACCGGGCCGTCAGGTAATCGAAGGGATAACGGAGCACGTGGAGGCTCTCGATTTTGTACGAGAGAAAGACGAGCACCGCGAGCAGGACGAAGAGCAGAATGAGCCTCTTCCAGTCATGCGCAAGGAGAATTATCATAACGACGAAGTACGCCGCTATCCCGCCACGGTCGAGCGTGAGAAACAGTCCGAACGCGCACATAAGGAGATAGACGAAACCGAGCCAGCGATGTGTCTCGGCCCGCTTCTGCCTGAACCACCCGTACCCCAGGCAGCCGAGCATGACCATGGTATCCGCGGTCTGCGAGGTCCCGAGCCATTTGAAGCTGTAACGCCTGAAGGCCAGTCCCTCGCGCGCCAGGGTGATCCCGAACCCGATTGACATATACGCCACGATTACGACCGCCGCTCCGATTGAAAAGGGCAAAATGAGCCGCATGACGAAGTCGTCGTTTCCGTCCAGGCTGAACCGGACCGATGCCACCGGAATGAGGATAACGAGAAACCAGAGGAGGGAGAGCGCGGCAGAGGTCGCCCTGTCTATCGAAAAGAGCGATGATATCACGTTGTTCAGGGTGAAGAGGCCCAGGAGAAGCAGGAACGGGGTGTCGGAGAGGACGATACGCCTCCTGTCCGCGAAGAAGAGGGCCGCGATAAAGAAGAATACCGCGCAGGCGGCCATGTACTCCCCCATCCCTATCCAGGTAAGGGTGATGATGATGAAAATCCCGTACGCCCACCCCCGCTCCTTGAGCTCGCCCGCTGCGGTTTTCACTATTCTGCACCTCATTCAGTACGCACCCTTCCCCTTTAAAACCACGATGATCGTTTTCAGCAGTATGACGACGTCGAGCCAGAAGGACCAGTTCAGAACGTACCAGAGGTCGGACCTCACCCGGTACTCGTAATTCGTATCGCTCCTTCCGCTTATCTGCCACAATCCCGTGATTCCGGATTTGATGTTTTCGAAGTAGTCCCCGTAACGCGCGTAGTACTTCTCGAGCTCGTCACTGACCACGGGCCGCGGGCCGATGATGCTCATCTCCCCCTTCAGCACGTTGAGCATCTGGGGAAGCTCATCGAGCGAGGTCTTACGCAGGACACGGCCGACCTTCGTGATACGGGGATCTTTCTTCAGCTTGAAACAGTTGTTCCACTCCCGTCTGAGTTCCTCGTCCCGCTCGAGGAGCTGCTTGAGACGGGTGTCCGCGTCCCCGTACATCGACCTGAATTTAAATATGGTTATTTCGTCCCCTCCCACGGAGTACCGGTTGTGCCTGTAGAAAACGGGACCCGGTGACTCCAGCTTGATGAGAAGCGCGACAATGCCGAGCACGAAGAGGAAGAGGGGAAAGAAAAAAACCGCCAGGAAGTAATCCACGAATTTTTTCAGAAACCGGTTCAATCCGTAGCCCAGATTGTTCTTCACGTTCAGAAGGAACAGGTCGTTGTTGAAGAGATAGTGTATGTCCGAGTTCATGAGCGCCATCATCCTTATCCGGGGCACGATGACGACCTCCCTGAAGTACTTCCTGAGCCTGACGTACAGGTCCATCATCTCGTCCGAGGAGAGGGAGGGAAGGGCTATAAAGGCCTTTTCCACGGCGTATGCCCTGCGTACCCGGTCGAGGTCTTCCATGGTCCCGAGCACGGGAGCACCCTCTATGGTGTCCCCCTTCTCCCCGTTGGAGTCCAGAAAGCCCACCACATGGTAGCCGAGATAACGCTCGCGCCGAAGTCCCCGCAGAAGGTCCGCTCCCGTGGACCCGGCGCCTATGATAAGTACGTCCTTCCTGATGGCCTTGAAGAGGAAGAGAAACCTCTTGAAAAGGAACCTGAGCGAGAGGTTGATCCAGAGCACGTTTATGAGGAAGAGCGTCATGACCATACGGGATATTCTGTCGCTCTGCTTCGACAGGGTTATGAGCGTGATGATGACGATAAACCCGATGATGTAGGATTTGAGGTAGGCCTTTGCGTCCTCCCAGAAGGTTTCCGTTTTCGTATAGAGCCCGTTATAATAGGTAAAAAAAAGTGAAATAAGCGGTATCCAGAAGAGCGAGTAGTAGAAGCGAAGCGTATGGGTGAAGGGAAGGAGGTTCCCCAGTAAATGGGGGGCCACGTACTTCCTCAGCGCGAAAGCTACATAGAGCGCGAGGCAGATGGCAAACAGGTCGACGACGATCAAAGAGAGCTTTTCGAACGACCGTATGATGAAGAGCTTGCCCCTCTGCATGCTTACTCCCGGTGCCCGTCTCTTTTTCCCAGATACGAACCCCGTACCTGCTGAGATAGACGGATAAACCGCCCCTACATTCACCCCAGGCTGTACGGAATCCTTATTGGAAAAATCATTATTATTTCGTCATGACTTACACGTTTTCTACCGGATATGCATCATCCGGTTCAGCTAAAACGGTCCGCAATCTTCTTTTCCACGGATTCCCTGAATTCCCGTTTGAAACGGTCGCGGCCGAACCGGTCCGCGTTCTTTTTCACCGTATCGGGCTTGAACCGGTTCTCTATCTTCTCGAACCGTTCAACCGCATCCATGATGCTCCGCTCGTTCTGCTCATAAAAGAATATACCACTCTTTTCATTTATTACGGTTTCGAGAGCCCCTCCCCGTCCAAAGGCGATAACGGGCGTCCCGCATGCCTGCGCCTCGAGCGGGAGAATGCCGAAATCCTCCTCGGCCGCGAATACGAACGCCCGCGCCTTCTGCAGGTACTCTTTCAGTACCTCGAAGGGCTGGTAGCCGAGTATCTCGATGTTTCCCCCTGCCGCCGCCTTGACGGATTTGAGCTCCGGCCCGTCTCCGATGACAACGAGCTTCCGGGACGGCATTCGCGTAAAAGCCCTGACGATGAGGCCCATCATCTTATAGGGGACCATCCTGGAGGCGGTCACGTAGTAATCCTCCTTTTCAGAGCACAGCTCGAAACGGTCCACATCCACGGGAGGATAGATAACCTCGGCCTCCCTCCGGTACACGTGCCTGATCCTGTCTGCGATGTACCGGGAAATGGTCACGAAATAATCGACGCGGTTCGCCGAGATCACATCCCAAGTCCGAATTTTATGGAGCACACGCCTGGCAAGCCCGGACCTGATGCCGGACTGAAGCCCGGCCTCGCGCAGGTACTGATGGTAGAGATCCCACGCGTACCGCATGGGAGAATAACAGTAGCATATGTGGAGCTGGTCCGTCCTGGTCAGTACTCCCTTGGCCGCGCAGTGGCTCGACGAAATAACGACTTCGTAGTCGGAGAGGTCGAATGCCTCGACCGCGCGCGGAAAGAAACCGAGGTAGTTTCTGTACTTCCGTACGGAAAAGGGAAGCCGCTGTACGAACGATGTGTGAATACGCGCCTCGGCCAGCGGGGATTCACTCAGCGCCTTCCTGTCAGCCACGAGCGTATATACGGGTGACGGATACTCCTCGTATATGGCCTCCAGGACCTTTTCGCTCCCACCCATGGTTACGAGCCACTCATGTACCAGTGCGGTCTTCATCCCCCGGCCACCTCTCTGAGCACGGCGATATGGGCCTCCGCGGTTTTATCCCACGTGAACGCCCGGACCCGCTCATATCCCTTATCTCTCAATCTATCACGTTCTCCTGGATTACGGAGTACTCTTTCCATTATGGACACGAGTCCTTCACTGTCACCGGGGTCGAAATACTCGACCGCCCGGCCGCACACCTCGGGCATGCTCGCGCAGCGGGACACCGCGGCCGGACATCCGCACGCCATGGCCTCGAGGGGCGGCAGTCCGAATCCCTCGTAGAGAGACGGAAAAACGAGCATGTCGGCAAGGGTGTAGATACCGGGAAGGTCCTCATCCTCGACATAACCGGTGAATCTTACGCGCTCTTTTAACAGGCCGCTTGATTCGACCGTTTGAAAGAGCCGCTCGTCCCCGGTCCTGTACCCGTCCTTCACCCCGACGATAACGAGGTTTATGTCCTCGAAATCGCCGTTTCCGCCGTTCGAGCACATCTTCTCGAACGCCCTGAGGAGCACGCCGATATTCTTGTGGGGTTTGAGGTTGCCCACGTACAGTATGAAACGTCCGGGCAGGGAGTGTTTTTTCCGGACCGATTCCGCTCTGTTTCGATCGATTCGTTTGAACAGGCCGGTGTCCACCCCGAGATGTATGGTCCTGATCTTTTCCGCGTTAACGCCCGTATGTTTCACGAGCTCGTCCCTGGAAAATCGCGAGTCCGTAATGACCGTATCCGACGAGAAGGCGGCCCGCTTCATCATAAAACGCGCGTAGGCCCGTTTAAGCGTCATGGGACGTGAGAACACGAGGTGATTCAGGTCGTGCACGGTCACGACCCTGCCGCGCGCCCTTACAGGCAGGACCGGCACATTGTAGTGGGGGGTCCACAGTACATCAACGGGTCCCGCGGCCCGCCCGTATCCCATCTGCTCTCGAAGCGAGTATACGGGAGCATCGAAACGTTTTATCCGAATCCCGTCCAGGCCGAGCCCCTCTATCTGGCCGGGAATACCTCCGAGGGTGAGCTCGAATGCACCGGCAATACGGGGCACGAGGTTTCGCAGATACACGCCGATTCCCGAAAACATCAGCATCCTGCAGTCAATAAATACTTTTTTCATGGAAAAGGGGTCGTGCTCCGTTTAGTCTATCCCCGTACCGTTCTGTTGTGCGACGGGGCCATCGCCGGAGAAGCGGGGTAAAGCATTTCACACCACCTTCATCCACCTCCGGCCACGTCCTGATCGGGACGGTCCAAATGTGGATGAAAAGCACCATGAATATAGTACGTACGATATAAAATTGCAAGCTTCCAGGCCGGCGTCCGGTCCGAGGAGCGAATGAATTTACTTCAACGTGCGGTGTGTATACATTGATACGAAGGCGCGCAGTGAAACAAAGATGCGCGAAGGCGAGCGCTGGAAACCATGAGAGTATTCATCGGGCTGACCGAGATCGCGGGATACTTTGAAAATCTTTCCGAAGGTTTTCACCTGAACGGGATCGCCTGCGACTTCTACGACCTGGGGGACCACCCTTTCAGGTACGCAGAGCCGCGCACCCGGCTGCTCAGGCTCAACAGACGGCTCCTCAAGGCCCCTCTCCTCAGGCCCGTGCGGCAACTCCTCAAACTGATGCTCCTCGTTTCCTCTCTCTTTAAATACGACGCCTTCATATTCAACTCCGGGAAGTCCTTTTTCAACAACATCGACCTCCCTCTTTTCAAGCTGTTCAACAAGAAGATCATATACGTTTTCACCGGCTCGGATTCGCGTCCGCCCTACATCAACGGAGCCGTCACCTCGGGTTACACACATGAAAGCGGCGAAATCGATCTGGAACGGTGCATGAGGGAAACGCGCGGGATCAAACAAAGGCTTTCGAGGATCGAACGGTACGCGGATTATATCGTGTGCAACGTGCTGAGCGCCCAGTTCCACTCCAGGCCGGTCGTTTCCTACCTCCACATGGGTATTCCCTTTACTCCCAGAGAGAAGAAGACGGTACACACGTCCCGGGAGATTCGTATCCTGCACTCCCCATCGCATCCGGAGGCGAAAGGAACGGCGGAGATCAGGGCGGCCGTTGAGAAGCTGAAAGAGGAGGACCTCCCGGTAGTATACAAGGAAATATCGGGAAAGCCCCATGAAGAGGTTCTGAAGGCCCTTTCCGGGTGCGATCTTGTGGTGGACCAACTCTACAGCGATACGCCCATGGCGGGATTCGCGGCCGAGGCCGCCGGATTTGCTAAGCCATCGGTCGTTGGAGGATACGGGTGGGACGAAACCCGCAGGCTCATTCCTCGGGAGCTCATGCCTCCGTCGCATATATGCCGTCCGGACGATATCCTCCCCTCCCTCAGAAAAATCGTTACTGACCGTGTATTCAGGGAAGAGCTCGGGAGGAAGGCCCATGATTTCATGGAGAAGAACTGGGCTTCGAAAGAGGTGGCCGCCCGGTATCTCCGGCTCCTGAGAGAGGGCGCCCCCGAAGAGTGGATGTATAACCCATCTGAAGTAACGTACGTGCACGGGGCGTGCATTCACGAAGACCGCATGCTCGGAATCGTGGACATGATGATCAGGCGGGGCGGGACCGGTTCGCTGCAGCTGAACGACAAGCCGGGCCTCCTCACAATGTTCGAAGAATTACTGGCGAAAGCCGGAAAGGATAACGGTGTCGCCGGAAGAGGGGGTGGGGGAGAAAAATGCTGAAACGGTTTTTCAGGGACAGTGCCGTGTATTCGCTGAGCACGATCGTATCCCGCGGCATATCCCTCCTGCTCGTCCCGCTCTACACGCGCGTTCTGGCCCCGGGCGATTATGGAACGATCGACATACTCACCATACTGGGCAACCTGATAAACCTCACCATTGCGCTCGAGGTGTCCCAGGGGCTGGCACGGTACTTCGGTGAAAAAAAGGACGGTGAAGCCGGGATCGAGTACGCGTCCACGGCCCTCTTATTCACACTCTTCGTGTATACCCTCTTCCTCGTCGCGGGGCTCGGTTTCATCCGTCCCTTTACTTCCCTCGTGCTCGGAACGGGCGGCTCCACACGCGTCATGACGGTCGCGGTCCTCTCCATGTGGGGAAACGGCGTTTTCTATCTCGTACAGAACCAGCTCAGGTGGCGGCTCGAACCGAAAAAGCACGCGATTTCGAGCGTGGCCTTTACCGGCGTATCCGTGGGCCTGGCCGTGCTGCTCATCGTCGTATTCGACACGGGCGTCATCGGTGTCTTCTATGGAAAACTCGCCGGATATATCGTGGGGTGCATAACGGCCCTGATCTTCGCACGTTCCTCCTACCGGTCCCGGTTCAGTATCTCGTGTCTGAAAAGAATGCTCGGCTTCTCCCTGCCCCTTGTCCCGTCCAGCGTGGCGGTGTTCGTGGCCATGTACATAGACCGCATCGCAATCAGGACCCTGCTCGACCTCGGAGAGGTTGGCGTATACGGGATCGGGTACCGGTTCTCGTCTATCGTATCGCTCGTCATGGTCGGGTTCGGAGGAGCCATGATGCCGCTCGTGTACTCGAGCTACCGCCGGCGCGAGACCCCCGGGGAGATCGCGCGCATATTCAGGTACTTTCTTTCGATTATCATTCCGCTCATACTTTTCCTCTCCGTTTTCTCCAGGGAGATCATAGTGATCTTCACCACCGAGGGATACTACCAGGCCGCGTCCGTCATTCCCCTGCTCACGGCCGCGATCGTATTCTCGAACATGTATATATTCGCGCCCGGACTGAGCATAAGGAAAATGACAAAGTATATCGCCCTTCTGAACGGCGCGGCGGCGGGCATCAACACCCTGCTCAATTTCCTCCTTATTCCCGTGCTCGGAATCAGGGGTGCCGGGCTTGCGACCCTGTTGAGCGCGGCCCTGGCCTTTACGGGCCATATGATTCTGAGCCAGAAATTCTACCCCGTTCCCCACCGCTGGCCCCCCATACTGATCGCGGCGTCCATCGGGTTTATCGTGGTTTTTACGGGTTCCGGTCCTCTGGCCGCCGGGCCCCTTTCTCTCTTTCTCAGGATACCCCTCTTTCTCATCGGATCATTTATTATTATACTAATCCTGATCGGTGCGGGAAACCTTCGGCGGATTCTCGGTGATTTATTCAGCAAGAGGGAAGATACATGAACGTACCCATAACCAGGCCGTACTTCGACGACTGTGAGAAGGAGACGATCATAAAGCCGCTTCAAACCGGCTGGCTCGTTCAGGGCCCCTTCGTGCGGGAGTTCGAGGAGCGCTTCAAATCCTTCGTAGGGGCGGCCCACGCCTGCGCGACATCCAACTGCACAACCGCGCTCCAGCTCGCGCTCACCGCGCTGGGAATTAAGGAGGGGGATACGGTGGTGGTCCCCTCTCTCACCTATGTGGCCACGGCAAACGCGGTCGAAAGCACGGGTGCGGAAGTCCTCTTCTGCGACATAAACCTGGATACCTTCTCCATCGACACGGAAGAGCTCGCCGCCCATCTCGATTCGGACCGCGGAAAAAGCATACGCGGGGTCATACCGGTGAATCTCTTCGGGCTCTGCGCCGATCTCCCCCATGTCGTCTCCCTGGCCCGTTCGAAGGGAGTGGTGGTCGTGGAGGATTCGGCATGCGGATTCGGAGCCCTGCTGGGCGGCAGGCACTCTGGCACGTTCGGCGATTTCGGATGCTTCTCCTTTCACCCGAGGAAAGCCATAACCACGGGAGAGGGCGGCATGGTGGTATCGAACGACGAGGAGCTCATAAACCGGGTGAGGGTGCTGCGCGATCACGGTGCGAGCTCCTCGGACCTAGAGCGTCACAGAAAGAGCGGGGGCTCCCTGCTTCCGGAATTCAAGGTCCGTGGATTCAATTTCCGCATGACCGATATTCAGGGTGCACTCGGGGTGTGCCAGATACAAAAAGCTGAGTACATACTGGAATGGAGGCGCAGGGTCGCCTCCCGGTACGACGATGCGCTCGGCGGGATCGAGAGCCTTAAAACCCCCGTTATCCCGGAAGGCCGTGTCTCCGGCTACCAGTCCTACGTCTGCCTCTACACGGAGGGTGAAAATCCGTCCTCACTTGACAAACGCGCTATAGACCGGCTGAACGTGAAGCGAAACAGGATAATGACGAAACTCGAGGAAAGGGGAATCGGCGTTAGACAGGGGACGCACGCGGTACATACGCTAGAATATTACAGAAAGAAGTATGGTCTCGAGGACGAGCAGTTCCTGCGCTCCTATGCCGCGGATCGTCTCTCGATTACCCTGCCCTCCTACACCGAAATGAAGGACGACGCATTCGACTACGTGGTTCATGCACTCCGCGACCTCGTATCATAAACTTGGTGACAGTTACTTTTGTGACAGTTCCTAAAGGAACTGTCACCGTAAGGTCGGGACAGGTACCGAAGTACCTGTCCCTATACGAGGCAACACGAGAGGCGGTATATCATTTAAAAATTTCGTAAAGATCCATAACCCCGGGGGCAAAATCCTCTTTTATTGTCAATAAAAAATCCCACCTAGTTTTTTCAATATCAGACCGATATAACAAGTTTCACAATCGTCAGGATACCGAGACAGACGGTAATAATCCCTATCGCGTAACGAAGCATACCGGTTTTTATTTTCTTCACCGTTATACCTGAAAGCGGAACCGACAGTATCGCCCCGGCAACGAGAAAGGGAGCGAGTTTCCAGTTTATACTGCGAGTGCTTATGAAGTAAGTGATAACCCCGATGAAGCAGGTCAACCCCTCCGCCATTGAAGTAATCCCAATGGCGTTTTTTCCATCTAAACCGGCGATCATCTGTCCTCCGGTGACCACGGGTCCGTATCCCCCTCCGCTCATCCCCTTGTTGAATGAGGCGACCAAGCCGAGAAAGGTAATCTTCTTCCATGAAAACCTGTATTGTTTTCTGAGGGTAGACAGAATCACGATGCCAATGGCCGTGATAAGAATGCCGATATACCATTTCATATAATACGCCGGGACCCTCACTGCAATACTCACCGCACAGATCGTTCCGACGATGCTGCAGGCGGTAATAAGTATTACGACCTTCAAATGGAGCGGGAACCCCCTCTTGAAACTCTCGACAACTCCCAGCCGCCTCCAGGAATTGATGATCTTTTTAATACTCATCGTTTTGAGGGTAAAATCCACGTTACCCATGGAATGATGCGTAAACCCCGCCGCAACACCGGTAATGAACTCAGAAAGAAGGATTGACGGGACAACTTCCAATGGATCGAATCCAAGTAAAAGGAGAAGCGGTGTAAGTGCCGTTCCATATCCCATACCCAATGTTGAGTCCACGTATTCCGCGGCAAATGCAATCAGGGCAACCACGATACCAAAACGGAAGTCCAGTGTCAAAAACATGAATTTCTCCTCTTAATTATGACCATGTCTATAGATATTATAGACTATTAACCAACAAGACATATGCTCGCATAGAAGACTATTAACCTATAAGATCCTTAAAAGTTGTATTCTCGAGTCGTTCAGCAATATAATCTCTAATCTCGCAAAATAGTGCCAGCAATCTCGCGTTTTTTTCAATAGGCGTGTGTTGATAAAAATACTCACTTGCGGAATGAACCGGCGCGAGAGGACCATCCATCAGGCGGATTATCTCTGCGACCGTTATATTATCAGGACTCATTGCCAGTCTGTATCCACCGTTTACTCCCCTTTTACTGACGGTAAAGCCTGACCTGTTAAGTGACAGGAGAATCTGTTCCAGATACTTCTTCGGGATCTTATGTCGACGCGCGATCTCTTCAATTGTTATCCACTCGGAATCATGGTTCTTGGCAAGTTCTATGAGAGCTAAACAGGCGTACTCACTTTTTGTAGATAATCGCATACACTTATATTTTAAATGAAAAATATATTTGTGCACTGTTTAGA
>Ga0272441_10009501_pt1 | contig 14998 bp, 15 predicted proteins | sample SSMProp6N_FD_193582 | JGI IMG/M metagenome (GOLD analysis project Ga0272441, IMG submission 193582) | Marine sediment archaeal communities from Little Sippewissett salt marsh, Falmouth, MA, United States - SSM-Prop-6N | ecosystem: Environmental > Aquatic > Marine > Wetlands > Sediment ... | reverse complement strand
AGTCGCTACAAGACCTTGATCACGATCATCCCTACCAGATATCCAAGGATGCCCGCCAAGACCAGCGGGTAGATCCGATAGGCTATTTTGCGTGTCATAGTGCTTCGAGTGTGTTTGGGATTCGTGATGTTTGCGACCTCAGGTGTAATGGATACCACAAACCTGTGCGGTGTACAAGGGGGACGCATGTCTAGAGACGTTCAGTGGACGTCTGATCCAAACGGACAATCTCTTCTTCTAGTTCAATGCCAAATCGATCGAATGCACGACGCTTCATCACATCGATCAGGCTGAGGATTTCCCACGCGTTTCGAGTCCCTTCATTGATGATGATGTTCGCATGTTGCGAGGAAACCACCGCCTGACCCATCCTCAGCCCTTTGCAGCCAGCTCGATCGAGAAGCTCGCCTGCCGTTGGACCGTTGGCCGGGTTACGAAAGATGCTTCCGGCCGATGCGCCGATCGGAAGCCTTTGCAGACGCTCTGCCAACATCCGCCGTGCCCGTTCGATGCAGATCTCGGCGGCATCTTGCTGCAACACAAACGTTGCCGCGACAGCCGTACCCGTCAGCTCTCCGGTACGCAGAGCACTGGTCCGGTAGCCCAAGCGAAGCGCCGTCGCGGGGACAGTCTCCACGGCATCCTCTACGACAAGATCCGTCGATTCGAGCACATCACCGATCTCGCTGCCTGCGGCGCCGGCGTTCATCACCACGGCGCCGCCGATCGTCCCAGGGATCCCACACGCCCATTCAAGACCAGACAGTCCGCTTCGCGTCGCCATCCATGCGATCTCCGTTAGCCGTTCTCCGCCCGCGACCTGAATGCGAACACCGTCGGTTGAGCGGCCGCGTAGCTTCGTGGTTGCTACGACAAGTCCATCGAATCCGGTATCGGAGAATACGATGTTGGTTCCCGCCCCAAGAATGACGCACGGCCTCCGGGTGCGCTTGGCCCATTGGAGCATCGACAGCAACGCAGCTGCGTCTGCCGGTTGCGCGAAGGAATGCGCCGGGCCGCCCACGCGAAGTGACGTGTGCTTCCACAGCGGCACATCACGAATCAATCCACATCCAGACAATGCCTGCGAAGCGTGTTGGCCGTCTCTATTGCCGCTTGCTGCACACATGGGAGGACGAATGGCTCACTTGTTGTGGCAATTGCACGACTTGGCTTCGGGTTCCTGTTCCACATCAACAGCGAGACTTGCCGAAGCCTGTGCCCCGCGATTATCCGTCACCGTCAGCACGATAGTATGACCGCCGATCGTAGGAAACGTATGCCACACCGACGAAGAGACCGCGATCTCTTCATCTGCAGAGGGAAACGTCCACTGGTACAGAACGACCTCGCCGTCCGGGTCGAACGACGTGTGGGCAAACAACGGGATCGCCTGACCTGCGAAGGTGGTTCCCGGCGGACGGATAACCGCGATCGGCGGTACGTTCGGTAGCAATGTGACAATCGAGTCGTAGGTCAAGAAGTCCGGGTCGAATATCAGCGTTGCCCCGCTCGATGTCAGCTCAGGAATCCGTCCCAGCGTTGCCTGGGAACGCGACTGGTCCGGAAGCGGATCGACCGGGATCCAACACGTGGTTGATGGACCAAGCTCGATCCCCACAAGAACCCAGCTTCGCCTCGTGGGCGGCGTGCCGATGAAGCCAGAGACGGTCACCGTACGATACCCAAGCCGCTCTAGCGAGCCCGCAGTAAACGCAGCGAAGTCCTCGAAATCCCATCCATTCTGCCCCAGTCGTCGCTGCGATCCGAACGCCGTGTCGATCAGCACCCGCTTGAGTCGAAGGATCGCCTCATCGAGCATAGCCTGCTCGGCTGCCGAATACCCGGCGCTCGCCGGTTGGACAACACGCGGTGTTTCGTCCGCACAGACCCACAACGAGCCGCATAGTAACATGATGCAGCAGACCATCGAAAAGGATAACAGCCTCATTCATTCCACCTCCATCGTGACCGCATTCTACACGATCCCAAGCCCCCCCCGCGGACCTGCCACCCGGATCTGGATCTGGATCTGGATCTGGAATAGAAAGGGCCCCGGCGAACCGGGGCCCTATGAATACCTAAATGAAGCTTAGATCCTGTAGTCTACCACTCCACGAGGAAGCCGAACCAGACGTTGTTGACGTTGCCGCCATCGACATCGGTGTCGATTCCCATGCTGAACGTGAACTGCGACGCAATCTGGAGTTCCATGCTGGCCACCAGATAGGCGACGTCGAACAGTTCGCCACTGTCTTCGTCGAACAGAACCGTTACGTCGAAGCTGAACGGTCCGCAGCAACCATCATCGGTCGTCGCGATCTGATACGCCTCGAAGTAGTCGGTGACCAATCCACCAACGGCACTGGTCTCATAACCATAGAGGATACCTGGCAGGTACCAGCCCTTCGTGGTCGAGGATTCCCAACCGTACTGGTAGATTCCTGGCCCGAAGTAGGTGATCCCGGTGAACTGGACGCCGCCGATCTCGCAGGAAATCTGGAGACCGTCAAGGAAGATACCATCGACGTTCAGAACGTCCATCACGCCGCCGGGGGCGTCGAGCCTGTAGTACAGGTCGAAGTCGCAGCCGATCACGCCGAGGTCGATCGACGGATAGAGGGCGAACGACTTCGTCTGCTCTTCGAACATCACGCATGCACCGAGCGTCAGCCACGGCAGGTTGGCGATCGTCAGATCCGACACGCAGAACTCGATGTAGTCGAATCCGGTGTCGCAATCGAACGCCAGTTCCGCCGTCACATCGGCGCAGCAGAACGGGAAGCCCACGGTGATGACAGCCCAGTTGAAGTCGAAGTCGCACAGGACTTCGTCGCCGAACATCAGCTCGACGCCGATCGACACGTCGCCCGCAACGCCGTCCACGGTGAGGTAGAGGTCATTGCCGCCAACCAAACCCCCAACGAGGTCGTAGTAGAAGCCGAACGACACGCCAGCGATCGTTACGGTCGCGTCGATGCCGATCTTCTCGAAGACATCAACGGCATCGTCCGGATCGAACCAGATGCCACCGCTGATCGAGAACGCGCCGAGCACGCCGGCAAACGAGAAGTCCTGGTCGGACCACACGCCGTCAAGCAGGCGGGTGAACGAGCCAAACGTCCAGTCACCAACAGTGTAGTCGATGTTTAGATCGGATCGAATATCAATTGCGTCGGGGAACGCGACGGCACCGGTCAGGTCAACGGTGACCTTGGTAAACCAGTCACCGGTAAGCGTCTGAGCGAAGCCCGCAACGCCGAGCCCGATGATTACTGCAAGGCTAAGTACGAGAGCCCTTTTCATTATTGACTAACCTCCTTACGCAGTCTTCCGAAATTGCTTTGTGACAAGAAGCGTGCTCTCCATAAGAGAGTCTGTGCGCGTCGGGCGACCACCTCCTTCGCTCAGAATTCGCCTCTCCACTAGATCTTGTTGATCATCATAGTACGCGAAAATGCTAATGTCAAGTGGTGTACGTCACATTCACAATCCGAGTGTTGCCAGTGCCACACCGACGATTCCGATCAGCAGCGCAGTCAGCGAGATGATGAAATTGGCCTGCACGCGCTTGGCCAGCGTCGACGTATCGGAGCTGCCTAGGTTGTCCATCCGTGCGTTCAACTCGGCGATGCCTTGCTCATTCCGACTGACCCGCGGTTCGAGTGTCGACGTGTTGTTAGAGATTCCGCCCCCTTGAAGCGCAGCGACATCATCGGACAGCTGGAAGATCAAGTCCTTCAACACATTGAGATCCTCGGGCGTGACACTCTCAGGATTGTTCTGCATGTACTTGATTGCCCGTGCGATCATCGCTGCTGCTGCATAGCGATCCAGTGGATCGTCGCCGTTGTATCGCCCGCCCGGCAGTCCGGTGATGATCCCTCTCGCCGCAAGATACTCAAGATCCTCATACGCCCAATGGTCCCGCGGCACGTCCGTGAACAGGCCTCCCGTATTCGGTGGCTCGGCATGCCCGTTTCCCGTCTGACCAACCGCGCCAATCCCCAACAGAACCGCAAGCGCCACCCCAAGAACGAGAATCCTCGTCATCCCTCTCATCGGTGGACCCCCCTCATGTACTGATATGACACCGAGTATAGAGACAGGGCGAAAAAGTGTCAACAGGACTGGCTCTCCGCTGTTTCGATCCGCGAACAGAAGCTGCGTCGATGGACAGCCGATACGCCGTGGCGCTCGATGGCCTCGCGATGTGCGGCGGTTCCGTAGCCCTTGTGCCTTGATAGACCATAGCCGGGAACCCGGCGATCCAGCTGAGACATGATCGTATCGCGCCCGACCTTGGCTAGGATCGAGGCTGCCGCGATATGCAGAGATCGTCCATCCCCACGTGTGAGTGAAATACTCGGCGGCACTTCCCGCACGCGCCCCGAAGCGACCGATAGGCCTCGATCGAGCAGCGCCACCGTCGCGCAGGTCGACAGCTTCTCGTACGCCCTTCGCGCCGCAATCCGGCAGGCGTGGACGATGCCAAGCCGGTCGATCTCAGGTGCCGATGCACACCCGAATCCGTAGTCCGCTACCGAGAGAATCGCTTGATACAACGCCTCGCGCCGTCGCGGCGTCAATCGTTTCGAGTCATCCAGACCGGCAAGCACCTTCACGAGATCATCGGAGCAACCGCCGACCGCATGGTCGAAGTCCACCCGAACACACGCCACCGCGACCGGTCCAGCCAGCGCACCTCGCCCCGCCTCGTCGAAGCCGACAAGGCGAATTGGCCCTGTCGTTCCGCACAGATTCGGAAGATCGATCTCGCCATCTTCCGGATCGCAATGTGGACGCTGCTCGAGTATCGCTTCCAACAACGTTCGATCGAACGCCAGAAGCTCCCGCACACGATCCGCCATGCTCAAAGCCTAACCGCTACGAGACTCAACCGCGATGTCCAAAACGCGACTGCACACACCAAACCCGCACATCCACCCTCCACCGCGGGTTTCAGACTTGCCACTGCCCGAGAGCGCTTCGCAGATCACAACACAGGGCGTACCACTGGATTACTCTGGGCATCCTGCATTCGCTATGCGATCGCATGGACTCAGGACCGCGCACCCTATCCACCGAGAGTTTCGGACACCGAAACTCTCCGGTCTTGGCCGTGCCCGGAAGGACACGGGCAAGACCCAACTCTCCGGTCTTGACAGTGCCCGAACGGTCTTCACAGACCACAACAGGCCGTACTACCCTTGGATCACTCTCAGCACCCTACATTCGCCATGCGATCGCATGGATCCAAAACTGCGCATCCCCACCAACGAGAGTTTCGGACACCGAAACTCTCCGGTCTTGGCCGTGTCCAGAAGGACACGGGCAAGACCCAACCACCCCCCAGCTTCATAGCGCTCGAAAGGTGGTATGCTACCACTGTAACAGCAGTCCGAACCGATGCAGCTGTTCTCGGTCGATGCGGTATCCCGAAGCCCCGCGTTGCTCGCACAATGGCAGTTCGCACCCATCGAACGAACTGCCAGGTCTTCATAGGGTCTGCAAGATGCTATGAAGACCCAAGGGCCCCAAACCGCTCCAGGGGCCATACGCGGAGAATCGGTCGCCCAATCAGATCGCGCTCGTCGACGAACCCCCAATAGCGCGAGTCCCAGGAATCGGTGGAGTTGTCTCCGAGGACATACATCCTGCCTTCGGGGACGAGCGTCGGCTCGATCCCGTAACGCATCCGCGGATCGCTTGCGGTGTAGGTTCGATCGAACCGTTCTTCGGTCAGCCGGTATCCGTCGACAAAGACCCCGCCGTCAAGGACTTGCACCACTTGCCCTGCGGTGGCGATCAACCGCTTCACGTAGCGAACGCGGTGGTCCTGCAGCCGAACGCCCAGTCGATCGAGCGATGAGGTCGCCAAATCCTTGCTGCCGATCTCAAGCGGTAGCATTCCCTCGATCCCGAGGAAGACCACCGTCCCCTCAGGCAGCGAATCGATCACGGCGTCCGCCTCGGCGGTATCGAAGATCGTCCGATCGTTGACGGTCTCGACCCGTGCACCCGGCTGGATTCCCACAAGCGCCGCAATGGAGCCCTGGTCGACGGCACGGACGGTCACACGATCGGTGCGCCAGAACACGATGATCTCGCCGGGACGTGGATCGCGAAAGACGTAGGAAAGGAGATCCACAAAGAACGAGTCGGATGGGTTCAGAACGGGGATCATCGAGCCGGTCGGAACCTGCATCCGGACCGTCACGAAATTCATGATGAGGATCACCAACAGCCCCGCTACGGCAAGGACTTCGATCCACTCCAGCAGCTCGCTCATGGCACGTCCGGGACGCGCGCCAAGCCGATGAGCAAGCCGAATGATCAGCGCGGGTTTGGCGTCGCGCGTCCGGCGCATTTAGCGGATGCGGCGGAGGCGACGCAGGAAATACGGACGAGCTTGGCGAGCGGTTCCCGACTTGACGACCTCGATCTTCTCGATTTTCGGCGAATGCACCGGATACGTCTTCTCAACGCCGATTCCGGACGAAATCTTACGGACGGCCACCATCTGACAGGTGCCGCCGCCGCTTCGCTTGAGAACGATGCCTTCGAACACCTGGACCCGCTCCTTCGTCCCTTCGGTGATCCGCTCGTGCACTCGCACCACGTCACCTGGGGCGAACTCTCCTCGTTCCTTCAGTTCCTCTTTCTCAATCGCTCGCAGAATGTCGTCCATCTGCTCCTCCTCGTCATGCTTGTCTATCCCAGTCCCCGGCCACGCGATCGAGGATGATCGCCGCTGCGGCGCGAACGGACAAATGGTTGAAGTCGCTCTTCTTCATCACCGGCGGGAGGATCACATCACAGGCCTCGATCAACTCCTCGGCCATTCCCCAACCGGTCCCAAGCAGAATATAAACCGGACTTGGGTCGGTTCTCAATCTCTGTCTCAACTCGTCGAACGATACACCGGTCTTGTCTGTCGCTCTGGCGGACGTCGCAGCAAGCAGCGGACGCATCCCTTCCGCCTCTTCAATCCAGGCGAGCGTCTCCTCCAGATCCTCTGCGACCACAACGTATTCCATCGCTTCGCCGCGCCGGCTTGCCTCGGTTGCGCGCTCTCCTTCAGTCCAGAAACCGCGGATCCGCCACGCAATCGCCTCCTGTGACGGCAGCGGTGTCACGACGAAGTAACGCGCCACCCCGTAGGTCCGTGCCGATCGGGCGATATCGTGAACATCCATCGATGTTGTCGATGTCGCAACGATCTCCCCACGGCGGTTACGCATGGGAAAATGCAGAAGACCGATGTAGAGGTTACCCATCTGTACTTCGCTCCTCAAGATCGAGTCCGAGAAGATCGGGGCGGTTCCGTGCCGTCTTCTTCCACGCTTCGGCCTCTCGGTACGCTTCGATCTTCGCGTGGTCCCCTGACTGCAACACTTCCGGCACCTCGTGTCCCCGGTAGATCGGCGGTCGGGTGTACTGCGGCGGGCCGAGTCGTTTCTCCACGTCGTAGAACGAGTCGCTCTCGATCGAGCCAAACCGGCCGACGACCCCTGGCGTCATCCGGGCGGTCGCCTCGACGAGCACTGCAGCGGCCGCTTCCCCGCCAGTGAGCACGTAATCGCCGATTGAGATTTCCTCGTCGATGAACTGCAGAATCCGCTCGTCGACCCCCTCGTACCGACCGCACAAGAGGATCAGCCCATCCAGCGGCGCCCATCGTTGCGCATCCTGCTGACGGAACATCCGACCTTGCGACGAAAGCAGGATCGTCCTTGTGTTCGATCCGCACGCGGATCGGATCGCTTCAATACCCCGAACGAACGGCTCGACCTTCAGTACCATCCCAGGCCCCCCGCCGTACGGGCGATCATCGACCACACGATGTGGATCGTCGGTGAAATCTCTGAGATCATGAAGATGGATCTCGATCTGCCCGGTCTCCCGTGCCTGTCCGATGACGCCGATCGAGAGCAATCCCTCGAGCGACTCGGGGAAGATGGTCAGGATATCAAAACGCATGATCTCACGTTGTCATCGATCGTCAGTCGAGGATCTCGACCACGACCTCCCGGTCGATTCGTGCCGCGACCCCTTCAAGGAAGGTTCGTAGCGCACCGATCGTACGCCCACTCTTCCCAAGGATCCGCCCGCGATCTTCCTTGCCAATGTGCAGGAAGAAGATGTCCACCCGCTCGGTCTCGATCCGATCGATCTTGACTCGATCCGGATGTGCGACGAGCGAATGGACGAGGAATTCACAGAGCTGGAACAGCACAGTGCCTCCCGGATCAGGCTTCTTCTTTGGCCTCCTCCGCGTCGTCCGCCGGTTCGTCAGCCTCTTCGGCTTCCTCGGCCGCAGGCTCGTCGGCTTCCGCGGCAGGCTCTTCTGCTGGTTCTTCGGCCGGCTTCTCGTCGACAACTTCTTCCGCTGTTTCGACCTCGGCGGCGGGTTCTTCCTTCTTCTTCCGCTCCGGAGTCGGCTTCAGCTCCTTCGCCTCGATCACGACTTCCTCGCCACGCTTGGCCGCATCGTACGCCGCCATCACACCGGCTTTGGAAAGGATGCTCCGTGCAGCACTCGTCGCCTTGGCGCCGTCGAGCAGCCACTTGAGCGCAGGGTCGCTGTCGACCTCAAACGTCGGCGGATTCGTCTTTGGGTCGTAGAACCCAAGATCGGCAACCACTTTGGCATCCCGCGGCTTCTGCCCGTCAAGGACGACAATACGATACGACGGCTGTCCTTTCCGCCCCACTCTCTTCAACCGAATCTTCGCTGCCATACATTCACCTCAATCGATTGGTATCCTCAAACGAGAAGCTGTCTACGAGGCCTCAAGCATGTCGAAGGGCGAGCGCCCTTTGCCCCGACGTCCTCCGACCAGTTTCAGTGCTCGCTTGGCCTCCTCAAACCGCGACAGGACACGATTGACATCCCGCACCTTCGTCCCGCTGCCGCGAGCGATCCGCTTCTTGCGGCTCCCCCCGATTATAGACGGGTTGAGCCGTTCTTCCACTGTCATCGACCGTAGGATCGCGAGCGCGCGTCTCATCTCGGCCTCCTCCTCGGAATCCGAGCCCGCACGCAGCTTCGCCGCCCCAGGGAGACGTTCCAGAATCTGTGATACTGGACCGAGCTTCTGCATCTCTTCCATCTGCTCGAGGAAGTCCTGCAGGGTCAGGCGGTTCTTGCGCACCCGCTTGACCAATTCCTCGGCCTTCTGCTGATCCATTCGCTCTTCGGCCTGCTCGATCAGCGTGACAACATCGCCCATTCCAAGGATTCGGTCCGCCATCCGCTGCGGATGAAACGGCTCTAGCCCGTCGATCTTCTCGCCGGTTCCGACGTACTTGATCGGTCGACCGGTTGCGTGCCGGATCGACAACGCTGCGCCGCCTCGCGCATCGCCGTCGAGTTTGGTGAGGATGATCCCTGTCAGCCCAAGCCGCTCGTCGAATGCGCTAGCCACATTGACTGCTTCCTGTCCGGTCATCGCGTCCGCGACCAGCAGGATCTCGGACGGCTGCGTCCCCGAGACGATCTGCTCGAGTTCGCACATCATCTCATCGTCGATCTGAAGACGCCCCGCGGTGTCGACAAGCACAACGTCACACAAATCCTCAACAGCTGTTTCGACCGCCGCAGCTGCGATGTCCGGTGGGGCTACGCCCTCGAGGGCAACCACTGGAACGTCGACTTGCTTTCCAAGCGTCCTTAGCTGTTCGATCGCGGCCGGTCGGACGACATCGGCAGCAACGAGAAGCGGCTTGCGCCCTTCCTTCTTGAGAAGTGCCGCCAGTTTCGCCGCCGCGGTCGTCTTTCCTGATCCCTGCAGTCCGACCAACAGAACGACCGCAGGACGCCGATCGAGCGACAGCGTGGATCGTTCCGCACCCATCGTCTCGGCCAATTCGGCTCGAACAACCTTGACCAGCTGCTGCCCTGGCGTCAGGCTCTCGAGCACGGCTTCGCCGATCGCTTGCTCTCGGATCCGCTCGATCAACGCCTTGACGACCTTGTAGTTGACGTCCGCCTCTAACAGCGCAAGCCGGATCTCCCTCAACCCAACCGCTACGTCCTCTTCGGACAGCGTCCCCTTCCCGCGAAGACGCGAGAAGATGTCGGTTAGCTTCGTCGTTAGAGATTCAAACACGATCGCCTCTCAACCCCGCTTCGGGGATCGCAAAACCAGCCAGGAGTACATCATAGACATCGACCGATTAACCGCCGAGAAGTCGGTCGAGAAACGCGGTGGTGTACTCTCCAGTCTTGAATTCCGTCTGTGCAAGGATTCCCGCCACAAGATCCCTTGTCGTCTCGATTCCGGACAGTTCGAATCGCTGCAATGCCGTAATCATGCGAAGCCGTGCGTCCTCCCGATTCGGGCCCCACGTGATCAGCTTCGCCACAAGCGAGTCGTAGTGTGGAAGGACGTTCATCCCATGATAGATCGCCGTATCCAACCGAACCCCGTGGCCTCCCGGAAGCTGATCGATCGACAGCTTCCCGCAGGACGGGAGGAAGTCTCGTGCCGGATCCTCAGCGTTCAGTCGACACTCGATCGCGTGTCCTCGCGGCTCGACGTCTTCCTGTGTGAAGGACAAGCGGTTCCCTGCCGCAAGGAGAATCTGCTCCTTGATCAGATTCACACCACAGACGACCTCACTGACCGAATGCTCCACTTGGATTCGGGCATTCATCTCAATGAAGTAGTACGCCCCGTCCGGCCCCACGAGGAACTCCACCGTTCCAGCGTTTCGATACCCCACAGCCCGTGTCGCCCAGAGCGCCGCCTGCCGCAGTTGATCGCGAACATCGTCGCTCAGGCTCGGCGCCGGCGATTCCTCGATCAGCTTCTGATGACGACGCTGGATCGAACATTCCCGCTCTCCCAGATGGATCGGATCTCCCTCTCCATCGCTGATCACCTGGACTTCGATATGGCGCGGATCGCGGAGCACCTTCTCCAGATAGAGAGATCCGTCGCCACAAGCAACCTTCGCTTCCTCCGATGCAGCGGAGGCTTTGTCGGCGAGCTCTTCGGGCGTCTCAACCCAACGCATGCCACGTCCGCCGCCGCCGAACACCGCCTTGACCAGCAATGGATAGCCGATCCGCTCCCCGGCCTCCATCAGGGCATCCGGATCGCTCGGAGCAGCCTCCCCAGGAAGGACCGGAACACCAGCTTCCGCGACAACCTTCCGCGCCGCCAACTTGTCTCCCAACAGCTCCATGACCGGCTGAGGCGGACCGATGAACGTAAGTCCGTGGTCCTCACACACCTCGACGAAATGGGGGTTCTCCGCCAGGAACCCGTATCCGGGATGGATCGCTCCAGCTTCAGCCAGTTCCGCTGCACTGACAATCGATGCGATATTGAGATAGCTTCGCGCCGGCGCCGGCGGGCCGATGCAGACTGATTCGTCCGCCAACCGCAGGTACGGCATGCCCGCGTCGGCCTCGGAGTACACGCAGACACTTCGCAGGCTCAGTTCGCGGCACGCTTCAATGACTCGAAGGGCGATCTCGCCGCGGTTGGCGATCAGCACTTTGTCGAAGCTCATAGACGATCGAAGACAAACAGCGGCTGCCCATACTCAACGGCATCGCCGTCTTCGGCAAGCACCTGACGAACGCGGCCGGCCGCTTCGGCGGTGATCTCGTTCATCACCTTCATCGCTTCGATCACGCACAGTGTGTCCCCTGGGTTGACGATGTCTCCGGGGGATACAAACGGTTCGGCGTCGGGCGCTGGACGACGATAGAACGTACCGACAAGCGGAGCGCTCAATGTCAGGGCATCCTCCGGCTCCTCGATCGGCTGCTCCGGCTCGACCGCCGGTCCTGCCGGCAGCGGGCGGACCGGTCCCACAGCCAGCTCTTGCTTGACCGTGATCAGCTGGTCACCTTCCTGGACCGTGATCTCACTGAGCGCTTCTGCCTTCAGCAATCGGATGATCTGTTGCAGTTGATCGAGTTCCACGTTTCTCCTTCTTTCCAATAGGGGCAGATCATTGTACAAGCTTGCCCATTGCTGCCACAACGGAGTGGAGGAGTTGCACCGGGAGACCCTCCACCTATAATACGTAGCTGTGAGGTGAGTTAGCCTGTGTCCATAGGCGCACAAATTGCGCTTCTCTTGTTCTTACTTGTCGCTTCCGCCTACTTCTCAAGCGCAGAGACTGCGATTACATCGCTAGCGGGTGGAAGGCTTCGCTATCTGATCAACGCACACTCGAAGAAGAGGCGAGCGCTCACCCATCTTCTCGAGGAACCGAATGATCTGATTACGGCGCTGCTGGTTCTCAACAACCTGGTGAACGTCATGGCCAGCTCGCTGATGACGTTGCTGATCGTCCAGATCCTGCCGACCAGGTCGCAAAGCGTGCAAGGGCTGACTGCAACGGTGGTCATGACCGTATCGCTGCTCATCCTCGGCGAGATCACGCCAAAGAGTTTCGCCAAGCACAACGCGGAGCGACTCACACTGTTCACGATCAACCAGATCCATGACATGGCACGTTTCCTCCGCCCGTTAATCTGGTTGTTCCGCACCGCGGCACATGGCATCGGAAGGTTGTTCGGTGTCGATCTCTCGGAGGTAGAGCAGATCGAGATCAGCGACGAGCAGATCGAGACACTGATCGACGCGAGCGAGGAAAGCGGCCTTCTGGACCAAGCTGACGGCGAGATGATCCGCCGGATTCTTGATTTCGACGAGATGACCGCCGAACAGGTGATGATTCCGCGACCCGACGTTCAAGCAATCGAACTCGAAACATCGCTCGAAGAAGTCCAGACCATCGTATCGCAGGACGGACATTCTCGTTTTCCCGTCTACAAGGAAGTTCCCGACGCAATCGTCGGCACGCTGTATGCGAAGGACCTCCTATCCTGCGATCCATCCGATTCCAATATGACGCTGGAGCGGCTGCTCCGTCCGGCGCACTACGCCCCGACCACACAGCCGATCAACGTCTTGCTTCGCGAATTCCAGCGACAGAAGGTTCACATGGCCGTTGTGATCGATGAATTCGGCGGACTTGCGGGGATCGTCACGATCGAGGACATCCTGGAGGAGATCGTCGGAGAGATCGAAGATGAATACGATCAGCCGGCCGCGCTGCTCCAGCGAATCTCAAGCGACGAAGCGCTCGTCCCCGGGGACACCGCTGTACACGATCTCAATCGAGCTCTGGATATCGAACTCCCCGAAGACGAGGGGGTCACGATCAACGGCCTGATCCAGCACCGTCTTGGCACAATGGCAAAGGCAGGCGACCGCATCGAAGTCGGGCAGGTTACGTTCCTCGTCGAGCGAGCGACGGACCGCGAGATCGTGTCCGCACGTGTTCTGATCGATCGAACCGCACCCACCGAGGAAACCGAAGACTAATCCCACTGCGCACGGGAGGCTCCATGAAGACGTTCCTCGCCGCGCTGTTCCTTGTGTCAGCGCTAGCCCTTCCCACCCTCGCCACCGAGCCGAGCTCCACGATCGCGGTTCGATACGATGCCGAGCATCGTCGGTTCGAGGGCACGGTCGAGTTGGGCATTGCCCCATCGAAGGCCACCATCTACATGTCCCTGCTCGCCAATCTCGATCGGCAGCCGAACCCGTACCTCTCAGCCCGATCATTGGATGAACAGTATCCGTTCGGTTTCGAGCCGACCGAAATGATCATCACGCAGGTGTCGCTGTTGGAAGATGGCGAGATGTCCCCGATCCCGTTCCGGTTGCTCGCACTCCCTCCTTCGTGGCAGACGTACTCGCTCGATGACACCGTCTTGGCGATCGATCTGCCTGCGCACGTCCTAGAGGTACAGGTCGCCATCGCACTGCGCATCGAGTTCGCGACCGAGGTCCCACGCAATACGACCGGCGATCAGGGAATCACTGACGGAGTTCTGACATGGCGGTTCGGCTGGTTCCCGATCCTCTTCCCCGCCCAGGATCAGATCGTGGAAGAAAACGGGCAGATCGCCTACGCCGGACGAGAAGCGTTTCCATTGACGTTCCCCTGGACACGGCTTGAGGCGGTAATCACAGTTCCTGAAGGGCTCGTCCCAATTGTTGGAGCCGATCGCGTCGAACGGATATCGAACGCTGAGGTCGAAGAGCCAGAGGGAGAGGATCCGAGCGCGTTCGAGACGTTCCGGATCACCTACGATTCGCCGGCCCGCTCGCTCGCACTGACACTCGGAATGGACTATCGAGAATACACCCTCGATGGCGCAATCCCGATCGAGGTCTCGTACCTCCCCGGCCATGAAGAGGACGCCCGGTTCTACGCGACGCTCGCTCGCGACATTCTTGACGAATACGAGGAACGCTTCGGCAGCTACCCGCGAAGCCGCCTCACCGTTGTCGAGAACCCCAACAACAACGGCCTTTCGTTCGCCGCCGACGGGATCGTCTGGCTCTCGCGACGGTTCTTCACGCATCGAAACGTTCTGTTCCCTGGCGCGCTGAACCGTGTGGCCGAATTCGTCCTCGCCCATGAGATCGCGCACCAGTGGGTCGGCTTGGGTACGGGAATCGATCTCAACACCGAGGCGTGGCTCTCGGAGGGTTTAGCGCAATACCTCGCGATCCGCTACTACGAGGGCCGGTACGGCGCGTTCGAGCCGAACCTGTTTGCCTTCGGGTCTCCCGGTCTGGCAGAGGAGTTCGTCAAGCGCCAGTTCGGCTACTTCAACCTACGCGAGCACTTCATCGAGCTTCCGTACCTGCTCACCCAGTACGCCGGATTCGATGAGGCGCTCGTCAAGCCGACCGAGAACGTTCAGTTCGGCAACGCAACGGATGTTCGCCTGTACGACAAGGGCTATCTCGTGGCCAGAGCGATTGCCGCCGCAGTAGGGGAAGACGTCTTCGAGCACACGCTCCGCCGAGCGGTCGACGAACGTCGTGCCGACCTGCTTGACGTAGCCGCATTACAAGCTCTGCTTGAGGAGGAATCTGGGAAGCCTCTCGATGAGATCTTCGCTGTTTGGGTATTCGGCTCCGATTGGGTCGACTACGGCGTCCGGATC
>Ga0272441_10009500_pt1 | contig 14999 bp, 12 predicted proteins | sample SSMProp6N_FD_193582 | JGI IMG/M metagenome (GOLD analysis project Ga0272441, IMG submission 193582) | Marine sediment archaeal communities from Little Sippewissett salt marsh, Falmouth, MA, United States - SSM-Prop-6N | ecosystem: Environmental > Aquatic > Marine > Wetlands > Sediment ... | reverse complement strand
AATAATTCTTTATTTTTCTGTATACTGAGCCATTGTTGAATATATTTATAATTGTAAAACAAGCGAATTCTAGTATCACTATCTTTGATTAAAATCAACTTAATATTTAAATAAATTTCAAACAGACACCTTAATAACGATGATGCCTCAGAAGATAAGCCATTATAAAGACATGTGTATATAGCATATAAGGTTAATGCAGATTTTGCATAAAGCCCTCGAACTGTATCTATAGTATCATCATTTGGGATTATTTGCTCATCTAACTGGTACGACATGAAAATATAGAAATCGTAAAGACCTTTTAGAAGTTTTTCATATCGTTTTCTACCATTAATTAAGTAGCTATTCAAGATAGGATCAACTTTATTATAGTACAATGATAAATTTTGATCATAATTTTCTAATAATTGTTCTATATCCATAATTCAATTTACCTATACGTATAACGTTGAGGCTAACTGTGTTTAAAACCAACTGTGAACTTTACAAAAACAAGTGTTTCAAGAAAACTTCAAGATCTCAAAAACGGTTGCGGTTTTAAATCCAGTTAAGCCTGTTGTTATGAGCTAAAGTGATTTGTACACAACACCGTCACTTCACTCACAGTAAAAATTTGCTAATTGAACATTTTTATTGTTACAAATATCCAAAATGTGAAATACTGCCTGAAGCAGCACGTGATGTTTTTATTTTTATAGCTCTCAACCCTCAAATTTCCAATTCCGGTGCCAATTTACCAGCTTATAAGTAACCAGTTCATATGAAAAGTTAATATCTTATTAATCCAAGTATATAAGTTTATCTGGTTAATAACATTTTCTTTGTTGTTGTATAATCTCCTATTTGTATTTGATAGAAATAAATCCCCGATGCCATGTTGCTTGCATCAAATTCTATTTTATAATTTCTTCGCTTTGAGTTTTCATCAACAAGTGTGGCTACTGACCTTCCCAAAATATCAAATATTTTCAAGGTAACATGGTCGGTTTCTTTTACATCAAATGATATATTTGTTGATGTGTTGAACGGATTCGGGTAATTTTGATAAAGATTATTTTGAATTGGCAGGTAAGCTGGTAATTGAATCAAATTTTCATACCAGGCAATTTTGCCGTCCTCTGCAGAAGCAGAAAGCACATCCAAATCTCCATCACTATCAACATCAGCAGCATAAACTGAACGAGCGCCATCTGCATCAGTTGTAATAACATGATCGATAAAATGTTCAGCCCCATCATTTTCAAATAATATTACTGTATTGTTGGAGGAAGAAGTTGTAAGTATATCTATAGCTTTATCATTGTCAATATCTACAGCATATATTGAGCTAATTGTATGTCCGGTGGTTGCAATAATATGGCTTTTAAAATGTTCATTGCCATTATTCTCATACCAAACAATTTTGCCATCATAATTATCACTATGATAAAAAGTAGAAAGCACATCCATGTCACCATCACTATCTAAATCTGCTGTAAATATTAAATCAATATTATCAGCATTATTGGTGATGACATGAGGAGTGAAAATTTCTACTCCATTATTCTCACACCAGACAATTTCATCTTTGGATGAAGAATAAAGGACATCCATATCCCCATCTCTGTCCATATCAGCAGCAAAAATAGACGGTACATAGTTGTTATTTTTAGAGATATAATGACTACTAAAAAAAGCATTCCCGTCATTCTCAAACCAAACAATATCATAGCTCCCATAAGTAGAAACCACATCCATATCCCCATCATTATCTATATCTGACATATATAGATGCGAAGATGTATTGGTTGCGAGTGTGTGGACGTTAAAGCCCATATAACCGTCATTTTCAAACCAATAAATTTCAGAAGGAGATGCGGAAATCACGTCCATATCCCCATCATTATCCAAATCAGCAGCATTAACATACAATGCATTTTCTATATCAGATGTAATTGTTTGTGCTATAAAACGTTCATTGCCGTCATTTTCATACCAGAAAACTTTATCAGCATATCGTGCAGCAGATAATACATCTATATCCCCGTCATTGTCCATGTCAGCCGCATAGACGGATTCCGCTCCATTCGCGCCTGTTGCAATAGAAACTGTATGAAACTGTTCCTTTCCATCATTCTCATACCAGGCAATTTCACCATACTTATAAGAAAAGGATGCGGCAGAAAATAAATCCTTATCCCCATCATTATCCAGGTCGGCCACATTTATTGATTTTGTATAATTATAACCTGTATTTGTAACCAGAGTATCATAATTAAAACACATTTTTCCATCATTTTCATTACAGATAATACTATTATCATGATATGCAGACAGCACATCCATGTCCCCATCATTATCCAGGTCGGACACATCTATTGCACGGATGCCTTTTGTACTTGTTATGATAGCAGGAATATTAAAGCAGGCATTTCCATCATTCTTATACCAAATAATTTTATAAAATGACGCGACAAGTATATCTTCATTTCCATCACTATCCAAGTCTTCGATTTTAATTGAATGAAAACCACCATTATCGGTTGTAATAGTATGCTTATTAAAAATTGCATTGTCCATATTCTCATACCAGTTTATTTTATCTTCAGTTTCTAAATTTGAAGTTGATGCTGAAACCACATCCATATCTTTATCACCATCCAAGTCAGCAACACAAATGGACCAAGAACCTTTTAAATTGTTCATTGTTATTATTGTATGAGATGTAAAACTTTCATTTCCATCATTTTCATGCCAAACAATTCTATTATGATATTTTAAAGTACCAATATTATAGGGACAAGAAGCCGCAATTATATCCATATCTCCATCATTGTCCATATCTGTTGCACAGATTGAAGAATAGCTATTAGCATTGGCTATAAGTGTGTCAATTGTAAATTGTGCATTTCCGTCATTCTCGAACCAAAGAATTGATTTTGATGACGATGCAAGTATGTCTACATCACCATCACTGTCTATATCAGTCGTATAGATTAATTTTGCATATTTATCTATAAGTATATGACTATTGAAATACCGATCTCCAATATTTTCATGCCATGTTATTTTATAATCGCTAAGATAACCAGACACAGAAATTATGTCTATATCACCATCATTGTCAAGATCTGCACCTATTGCTGATTCAGTACCATCTACAGCAAGTTCACCACCTGTGATAGTGTGGGAATTAAATTCTATTTGAGCAAAAATTTGTGTTACCAAAATGAACTGTATCCATAACATTTTGGGGAATAACCATTGTTTATTCATGACTTAGCCTTATTTAATATATTATGTATTTTTAAAACAACTTTTTCAGAAATAAATTATGTAAAATTTATTAATTGTACAATTATCTCTATACTATTAATACGTTTGAGAAACGATATACCCTAGAAAAAAAAGTAATTTTATAGATTTTTATTACTCATAACATATATATTAACTACCCAAAATACCCTTTAAATTCATTTCCAATATCAGGAATAAATGTCCATATCTGGAAATAATTCCTATTAATAGGAATATGGATCTTTCCATATATAGACATATTTCAGGGAGGTTGGAGATTCCTGTTATTGGATAGTTTTTTCTGATCCTGGATGATTCTATGCTCCAACCCAAGTGTCAGAATATCCTTATACGGCAGTTCCCAGTACTTTTTTGCCTTGTTCCACTTCCCTCCCAGTGATTTTACAGCCAGTCCCAGATCCACCTCACCATATTTTACACGGACCTTCATGATCTTGTTGGCAGGTATTCTGTTTGAATCCTTTTTCCATTCACTTTTTTCTTCAATAAGCTCAACTGTTTTATAACGCATCTGCTTCTGCGCATCATATTTATATCTTACACAAACCAGTTTCTCACCGTATCTGTTCAACAGTTTTTTCGTTCCCGGCATTCCGGGGAGCAGTTTTTTACTGGTTTTCATCATTTATAAAGGACAAAACAGAACTTGAAAATTGAAATATAAATCAATGGGAAAAAGTGCTGTGGATGTAAATGTTAATATATCATTTTGTAAAAATATTTTCAACAAAAAAATTATGGATATGGATAAAGAAGAAATATTTCGTAAAACATCAGGGTAATTAAACAGATAAATATAATTTAGAGGCAGGACAACACATCGTCCTGCCCTTTTATTATTAAAGTACTTCCTTCTGACCCAGTTCGGGAACAATAACCGTATCCGTCCCCTGCTCCCGGATGCTCGCTCCCAGGGCCTCTGCCTGGTCCGCTTCACCGTGCACCACAAAAACCTTTTGCAGCCGTTTTTTATCCAGCCCGTTGTAAAAACCCATCAGTTCCTCTTTGTCCGCGTGGGCGCTGAATCCTTCAAGGGATACCACTTCCGCTTTAAGGGGATGTGATTCTCCGAAAATTTTCAAAACCGGCTGTTTTTCAATAATTCGTCTGCCCAGGGTATTCTGTGCCATAAATCCAACCGTAAGAATGGTATTTTTTGGATCGGTACAATTATTTTTCAAATGATGAAGAATACGGCCGGCTTCACACATGCCGGATGCGGAAATAATCATACAGGGATCTGTTGCGGTATTCAATTTTTTGGAATCTTCAACGTGCCGGATATATCTCAGCCTGTAGAACCCAAAGGGATCCTGATGGTTTTCAAGAAATTCCACTCTGGTTTCCTCATCAAAGCATTCAGGATGAAGCCGGAACACTTCCGTAATATTCACTGCCATCGGGCTGTCGACATATATGGGTATTTCAGGCAGCTGACCGTCATTAAACAATTCATGGAGATAATAAACCAGCTCCTGCGTTCGTCCCACCGCAAAACTGGGGACAATGATCTTTCCGCCGCGACCTATGGTCCGGTTGACAACATCCCTTAATTTTGATTTCATATCTTCAATATGATCGTGTATCCGGTCACCGTATGTGGACTCTGTAATCAGCACATCCGCCGCGTCAACCCGGCTGGGATCACGGATCACAGGCAAACTTTTTCGCCCGAGATCACCCGTAAAACAAATTCGCAATTCTTTTCCATTTTCCTTCACATCAAGCACAACAATAGCGGAACCCAGAATATGGCCGGCATCAAGATAGGTCACCTGAACATCGGGTGTGACCATAAATGGCCGGTTATAACCCAAACCGACAAAGTGCTTGATGGTATCTTCCGCGTCTTTCATGGTATACAGTGGCTTGAAAGGCGGCTGACCTTTCTTTTCACGGCGTTTGTTGACATACTTCACATCCATTTCCTGAATATGCGCAGAATCCCGCAGCATCACATTGGCCAGATCCTGCGTGGCATGCGTGCTGAAAATATTTCCGTTAAATCCCAGTTTAACCAGGTGAGGCAGATTACCGGTGTGATCAATATGTGCATGGGAAATCACAACCGCATTGACTGAAGCCGGATCAAAAGGAATATTTTTATTCCGGTCATAAGCTTCGGAGCGCTTACCCTGAAAAAGTCCGCAATCCAGAAGAATCCGCTGACCGTTCACTGTAAGCATATGCATGGATCCTGTTACATCGCGCGCAGCGCCAAAGAATTGAATATCCATAGGGGTTCCTCTCTGAAGAATAAAGGTTTTATCAATGTAACGATCCTGTCCCATAATGTCAAGAAACCTGATGAGAGTTTGCTTGATTTTTTTGCCTAATTTTCATATACTGCAATATATTATATATGAAGGATTTTCAAATGACAGCTATTGATCTGCGCAGTGATACCGTTACGCTTCCATCTCCCGGAATGAGAGAAGCGATTGCCTCGGCACCGGTCGGCGACGATGTTTACGGAGAAGACCCCTCCATCAATGCACTTCAGAATAAAATGGCGGATATGCTGGGGAAGCAGGCGAGTCTTTTTGTGGTTTCCGGATCCATGGGCAATGGTGTGTCCGTCAAGACGTTGACGCAGCCCGGCGATGAAGTCATTCTTGAAAGCAGTGCCCATATTGTGAAATACGAAGCGGGCAGCGCAGCCATACTTTCCGGTGTTCTGTTAAAAATGCTGGAAGGATCGAATGGTATGCTTACTGCGGAACAGATTGAAGCAGCTATCAACCCAAAAAATGTACATTGTCCGCCGACAACCGTGATCAGCCTTGAAAACACGCACAACAGCGGCGGAGGGACCATCTATCCCCTGGATGAAATACAGAGAATTCATAAACTGGCAAAAAAACACGGGATCAGAATGCATTTGGACGGCGCCCGCCTATGGAACGCCTCGGTGGCTACAGGCATTGCCCTCAAAGAGTATGCCCGATATTTTGATACGGTCTCCGTATGCTTTTCCAAGGGTCTGGGCGCTCCTGTGGGCTCAATCATAGCCGGAAGCAAGGAAATTATAAAAATTGCGCACAAAAACCGGAAAATTTTTGGCGGGGGCATGCGGCAGGCCGGCTTTCTGGCAGCCGCCGCTCAATACGCTGTTGATCACAATATTCAGCGCCTTTCGGAGGATCATAAAAATGCCCGGCTCCTCGCTGAAGGCATTGTTTCCCTGCCGGGAATAACCATTGACCTGAATGCAGTCCAGACCAATATTATTTATATTCAGGTTGAAGGCGGCCCCCTGGCGGCACCTGACATTGTAAAGGCCCTTAACAAGAAAAACATATTCATACTGGCCCTGGGACCGAACCGTCTGCGTGCTGTCACACATTTGAATATCTCAGAAGAAGATATTCTTCAGACCATTCAGGCTTTTACTGATCTGCTGGGCAAATCATAAACCAAGTATGGATCGCCGGTCATGACTGCCAATCAAAAAACATCATTGTCAGAAAAATATCAGCTTGAAAAGCTCAATATGCTTGAACAAATTGCAGACATGGTTGTTCATGACATGCGGAACCCGCTTTCATCGATTAAAATGGGACTGACAACCCTGATGAATCGATCCAATCCGGAAGAACGGGACCGAACCTTTATGGAAATTATGGTAAAGGAAGTTGAAAATCTGGAAGACATCCTGAAAAATCTGCTTGACATCGCAAAGCCCCAAAATCTCAGGCTTTCACAAACGAATATCAATCAGGTTGTCAATCAGGCTCTGGACCGGACAACTGAAAACTTCGGGGAACGGGAAATCAAAATTGAAAAAACATTGAATCCGGATCTGCCGCCTGTCCAAACAGACAAAGACCGTCTGCTCCGGGCCATATCAGCTTTAATAATGAATGCAGGGCAGTCCATTGAAAAATCAGGAACTATCCGTATTCAATCCAACCTGGATAATGAAACCAGTCAATTAAAGATATTGATCCAGGATGATGGAGAAGGCATCCCTTCTGAAAACATCAATCAGGTTTTTGATCCGTTTTTCAGTACCAGACCACGAGGCAGGGGCCTGGGATTAACGTATGTTAAAAATACAATTAACGCACATAAGGGTCAGCTAAAAATCGAAAGTGATGGAAGCAAAGGAACAGCCATAACCCTATATCTGCCTGTTCAATAATTTTAAAAATACGAAAGCGTCAAATTGGCCGGGCAAACAGGTTTATCTAAATAAAACATCCATTAAATTACAGGCATACAATGCGCATCAACAATACCATTCGGCAGCAGATAAAAACAAAAAATTCTCTGGTCTGTGTCGGTCTGGACACAGATCCCCAAAAAATACCGGCGCATCTGATGAAAAAATCGGATCCCCTGTTCCTTTTTAATAAAATGATTATCGATGCCACCCATGACCGGGTTCTTGCATACAAACCGAATCTCGCCTTTTATGAAGCCCTCGGGAAAGAGGGATGGGAACTGTTAAAAAGGACCGTGGACTATATACCGGAGGGCATATTAAAAATTGGTGACGCAAAACGGGGCGATATCGGCAACACAGCCAGACAATACGCCCGCGCTTTATTTGAATTGGGATTTGACATGGTCACCGTGAACGCCTACCTGGGCTGGGATTCTGTGGCGCCTTTCGTGGAAGATGAATCCAGAGGTGTGTTTATACTCTGTCTGACCTCGAATGCAAGCTCCCGCGATTTTCAGTATCTGACCGTTAAGAATGAACCGTTTTATTTATATGTCGCCCGGAAAATTCAAACATGGAACAAAAACGGGAACTGCGGCCTTGTTGCCGGAGCAACACATCCCGAAGAACTCAAAAAGATACGGAACATAACCCCGGACTTGCCGTTCCTCATCCCGGGCATCGGGGCACAGGGCGGTGATCTGGAAGGAGCCATTCAATTTGGTACGGACAACCAGGGCGAAATGGCCATTATTAACTCCAGCAGATCCATCCTGTACGCATCACAGGATGAAAATTTCGCAGAAGCAGCCCGTGAACAAACGATACGGTTACAAAATCAGATAAATGATATTCGAACCGCAAAAACAGAGGGGAATCCATGAATCTGCCGGAATCAAAAATTCTGTCTATATTTAAAGAAACCGGCGCATTGCTTTCCGGCCACTTTCTTTTAACATCCGGTCTGCACAGCGATGCGTATTTTCAATGCGCCCTGGTATTTCAATATCCGCGCCATGCCGAGACATTGTGCAGAGCCATTGCCGATCATTTTTATCAGGACGAGATTCAGCTTGTCATTGCCCCGGCGGTTGGAGGTATTGTGGTCGGTCAGGAGATCGCCCGTCTTCTCGGTGTCCGATCTGTTTTTACGGAACGTGTGGACGGTAAAATGACGCTCAGACGCGGATTTCGAATTCATAAAGGTGAAAAAGTTCTGGTAGCAGAAGATGTCACAACCACCGGCGGATCTGTCAAGGAAGTCATTGATGTGGTTAAGGCCGGCGGTGCTGACCCTGTATCTGTGGCGGCTGTCGTTGACAGAAGCGGCGGAAGCATCAATTTTGGTATCCCTTATTTCTCCCTTCTGAAAATGAATGTGAATAATTATAAGCCGGATCAGTGTCCCATGTGTCAATCCGGAAGCGAACCGGTAAAACCCGGCAGCAGAGGCTTAAAGACCTGACTGTTTTACCCGGCACAGGACAATGCATCCTGTCCGAAATCATTGATAGAGCGGAACGAGGAGAATCCAATGGATGCCATTGTACTGGTTCCGATAAAAAGAAATCTGAATAAATTAAAAGAGGAACTGGCCGCTATCAGCGACCGGTTAAATGTGGATATTCATATATCTCCATACACAGGCAAATAATGAGACTGCTTTTTTTCTATTGCCTCTCTGTTTCATTATTACCCGTTTTAACCCATGGGAGTGAAGAATGAACATACTTGATCAACTCAGAGAAATGACCATTATCGTTGAAGATACAGGAGATATTCAGGCTATTAAAAAACACCGTCCGCGCGACGCAACCACCAATCCTTCTCTTCTTCTCGCAGCCGCTCAGCTGCCTGAATACAGGCGCCTGATTGATGATGCCGTTCACCATTGTAAAAAACCATGTGATCCGACAACCAGCTGGCAACCCTGTCTGGAACGGCTGACTATCCAATTCGCTGAAGAAATTCTATCGGTTATCAGCGGCAGGGTATCCGTTGAAATTGATTCCACCCTCTCTTTTCACACCAAAAAGACCGTTGAGACCGCCCGGCGCATGATCAAACAATTCGAAAATGACGGATTTGACCGGTCCCGTATTCTCATTAAAATTGCTTCAACATGGGAAGGAATCAAGGCGGCTGAAATTCTGGAAAAAGAAAACATCCATTGCAATATGACGCTCCTGTTCAGCTTTGCCCAGGCGGTTGCCTGCGCCGAGGCGAAGGTTCAGTTGATATCTCCTTTTGTCGGCCGAATACTGGACTGGCATAAGGCCCTGCTTGGTGTGGATCATATTCCGGCTTCAGAGGATCCCGGGGTTCATTCCGTTATAAAAATCTATAACTATTATAAAAAATTCGGTTATGAAACGGAGATAATGGGAGCCAGTTTTCGGAGCACAGAAGAAATTTTGGAGCTGGCGGGATGTGATCTTTTAACCATTTCCCCGAAACTTCTGGATGAACTCGATAAAATGAAAGGAAAACTCAAAAGGAAGCTCAGTCCCGGTAATGCATCAAAGCTGAAAATGAACCGTCTGTCTCTCGACGAATCAGCATTCCGGTGGATGCTGAATGAGAATGCTATGGCCACAGAAAAGCTGGCAGAAGGTATCCGCAAATTTTCTGCCGATTTATCAAACCTGGCCGGTTATATGCGCCAGGGTCCATGCCCCAGATAGCAGAACTAAAATAAAAGCAGACGGATCAAGAGGCTTTTCTGCGTTTCCCCCTTTTTTTCCCTGATTTTGTTGCTGCCTTATCTGAATGCACCCCAAGTTTTTTAATCTTCCTTCCCAAACGTTTCAGGGCATCATCTGATAGTGCCTTGTTCCGTCTTGTAATGCGGCATATCAGCAAATCGCGTCCGGTTCTTTCCAGACGGCTGAGTGTTACGTCATAGTTTTCCAGCACCGACAGGATGGGCTGCAGAAGGCATAATTCCGAGGGATAGGATACACATAGAAGACTGGCCCTGGCAACGATAACACCGGTCTGGGAAGGTGTCCCTGTCTGTCTGGTCAGAATCATGACGTTTTCCGGCTTCTCGTCCATCATAATTAGCATATCCACGGCAATATGTATATGATCAACGATCTCGTCCACAGACGCGCTGACACGCAGAAAATCTTCAATACCAAAGTACAGTTCTCGAACCAGTGATTTATCGAGGCCGGTCAAACGCTTGCGCACCTGTTTATACTTGACTGTATCCATGTTCCGCATACCTTCATCAAAATCCCGGAAATCGCCCAGTGAGTTCTGTATTTTTTCCCGAATGGTTGAATAAACCGTTTCAACATCCTCTATCTTGGCCAGGCTGGCCCTGATATCAATAATAAAAAGCCGGGTTTTGCCAAAAATACGCGGCGGTTTAACAGAAAGAATCTGAAAGCCATCCACAGCTTCCAGGCTGTTTACCGTATCAGAGACCAGCATTTTTTTGGTAACAACCGATATCGGGCAAACTGCAATGATTTTAAAATCAATAAACAGATCGGTTGCATGGCCGACACTGTGATATACCTGGATTTTTTGTGTTTGTTCGGCCTCACGGACAAGAAGAGGAATAATGGCGCGGGCATACTGTTCAAACCCGCCAATGCTCTCAATCCATTGCGCGCGGTCCCTTTTTTTATTCAAAACCATGGATGTAAACGCACGTTTGAGATTCTCCCGGCCTAGATCTGAAAGGGGATGGCCAAGCTGATCCACGAACTCAATTCTGTAAAGAGAAATGCCCGTATCCGTTGTGAATTCCCGATTATGTTTGAGCTGATAATTTGGTATGGTTAATTCAATCGTCTTCAGGCAATCCTCCAGATTCAGCATATGCGGCGGACCAGCCACTGTCACACCGGTAAAAACGCCCTCAGCCCTGGTTTCAAAATTGGTAATATCCAGTTCAATGGTACTTCCTGATTCATGGGCCGTTTTAATGAGGGTATAATTCAGAATAATCTGTCCGGCAATATCCTCAATCTTTCTGTTTTCAATGTAATCTCTTGATCGTGCCGCAAAGTATTTAACAGCTTCGCCTTTGAGACCAATAATCCGGTTCAGATCCCCACCCTGATAAATGGATTCAATCTTGGCGATGACTTTACCATATATTTCCAGCTTTCGGATTTCCTCTGATAGAAGATAGGCCTTGGCACTTGTACCCACCGCAGCCTGATGCAACTTGGAAAGGATGGTCTTGGTCTGATCCATAAGCTGTTTGTAGGCATCTTCTTTGTCCGTTCGAATACCGATGAGCACCAGACCCAGATTTTTGCTTTTTCTTTTTATTGAAAAACCCTCAATGAAATATATATTATAGCCCATCTGATTAATGACACCGGAACATGAATTCGACAGTCCCGGCCAGTCCAGACCAAGAATTCCGAATGTATAGACACAGGTTCCTCCCTGAATGTGACAAAATTCGGAGCCGGCTGTCACAATTTTCTCATTTTTCCGCTTTTCCCATTTATCCAGCAATTTGATGATAAGGGCATGCTGGGCATGCAGCGGAAAATACTGCTGCGCTTCATGAATATTGCTCAAATAATCCTTCAATTTCGGCATGGATAATTTCAGATTATAATTCTGCAGTGCCGTCTGAATTTCTTTAACTGGATCTGTCATCATTTTGATCCTTCAGCCTGTTCATTGTTACCTACATAACAGCTGACATTTTCAGCCCAGTTTATAATCAGCCGTTCTGGTTAATTCACCTGTTGCGACTTTCAATTCAAAGGTACTAAAAAAAAAAGATGAGGTCAATATCATTCCTGCGGGATTCACATGAAAGGATTTTTTCCCGCACCGGTTCAGATTATGTCAATTATCACTGCCTGAGGCAGTGACTTGTATGAATTGCCCTAAAAACGCCACGTGCAACCAAATCCCGAATAACAATTTCCAAAATTCAAATAAAACTCAAATCCCAAAAACCAAATTTAAACCTTCGTTTAAAATTTGGAAATTGGAATTTATTTGTATTTTGGGATTTGTTGCTTGTTATTTTTATGTCACTTTATTAAACAGCAGTAAATTTAATCTAATATTTGATTTTTAATATAATGATGTCGGGATGGTTTTTACCGATAATAAAAATAAAAAAGCTGGACAGATCAGGTTGTCTCACGCTCCTGCCTTCTTCGCTGCCCCTTGTATCTGGCCCGTACTTTCAGAAAAAAATCATTGTACAGGACCGTTTTAAAATCAGGAAAACTCCACGGATAGGGATGAAAGGCATTGTCCTTGTAATAGAGGGTTAAATCGGCCCATATACCCTCATATAGGTATACTTTTTGACCATTGTATTTGGCTGATGCAAGGATTATTTTATCATAATCCATATAACCCGGATCAAGATTGACTTTGCGTTTATTATCCACAGCCAGTTGATTCTCAATCTCATTGGTCTGAATTTTTATCCGGCCAATCGTATCAGGCTGAATCAGACGGTCAAAAGTAATAAACAGCCGCTCTATGGGTTTGCCCATTTCATCTTCATAATAATCAGTTATATTGAAATGAAATCGCCGGCTCTTTAAATCAATTCTTCCATATTTTTCTTCAAGCTTATCAAGTGCTGCATCCAGGCGTTCCTCCTCACTAAAAAGGATACCTATAATTAATTTTACACTGGGTGGATTATTCTGCGGGATCAAGACTCACCTCTTTTTGCCCTCGGAATCCATAGACCCAATTTTTCCTCCCTTTCCATATTGGCCTCAAGTGCGGCCAGCGCTTTATCAACCATCTGTGTGTCAATGCCGAAATGCTTCTGAATGGTTTGCTGATAATTGTTTTTAATATTAAAATTGATTTTCCTGTTGAATGTGGTTTCGCGCATAAAATATTTATGGATATAAAGCAATCTGCCTTTTTCCGCTTTGGTCAGGCATAATCCATGCATGGAGTTCCATCCGAACGATGAAAGCCAGAAATCAAGGAATACATCCGGTGCTGTGGGAACGTCTTTAAAACGATACCGCCAGGTTGTTTTTTCCCGGTTAAATGTATACAGCTCGAAAAACCGCGTATCCGTACGAAAAATCAATTCAACACCGGAATGCTCGGCCAGATATATCCTTGGATTCGACATATCCACCACAATAAGCTGATTAAGCAAATATCCCGGATCCAGTAAATATTTTGTTTCATTTTGCACCAGTATCAGTGCACAATGTACATTATTCCCCCATCTCATATCCGCCATAACCGGATAACAAACAAATCCATGATGGAACAACAGGGTTTGCAGAAAAAACGTCAGAGAGAAACAGGTGCCTCCCAGATGCCGACCGGCATAATTATCCATAACCTCATCAGGCAGACGAATGGCTGCCGGACTATCGAAGTACTGCTGCCACTTTATGATCTTACTGATATTTTCATAGGGAATTTTTGAAAAACCGCTTAAAATATGATTCACATAGTCTAATCCGGATCCTTGAAGAGGAATGGAAAAAAATCGATGAAATTCCTTTACCGATTCTTTATACAGAGCCGGATCGATGACCTTTACCGGGGGCTTATTCATCAGCTGTTCAGCCCAACGCATCCTTGATATTCTGCAGCAATTCAATTAATGAATAAGGCTTCTGAAGAAAAGGGATGCCCATTTCATGGATGGTTTCCCAGCGTGATTTTTTATCAGTGTATCCGCTGCTTAAAATAAACTTTATTTTCTTGTTTTTTTCCTGTATAATTTTCACCAGCTGAATACCGCTTTTATCCGGCAGTACCACATCACTGAACACCAGTGTAAACGGCTTTTTTGCGTTCTCAAAAATATCCAGGGCCTCTTTTACATTTGAAGCAGCCTGTACTTCATATCCATGTTTGCACAAAGCCTTAACAATAAAACGGCGTACATTTTCCTCATCTTCGACGACCAGAATCCTCTCTCCATTTCCGCCTAGATCGGTGGGAGAAACAGGATGCTTGTCATCCTTTTGGGGACTTTCAGCAGCAGCAGGAAGATATACATCAAAAGTGGAACCCGTACCCGGCGAACTGTTTACATGAATCCATCCATCGTGCTGTTTGATAATACCGTAAACCACAGATAATCCGAGTCCGGTTCCCTTACCGTGTGACTTCGTACTGAAAAAGGGTTCAAAAATCCGCTCAACTGTTTCCCTGTCCATCCCGATCCCTTTATCAATAACAGACAAACAGACAAAAGCGCCCGGACGGGCCTCCGGCATGGCTGCTGCCTGCTCTTTGGACAATCCAACATTCTTTGTACGAATAACCAGTTTTCCCCCATCCGGCATCGCATCTCTTGCGTTCACTGCAAGATTCATAACAGCCTGTTCCAGAGAACCTCTGTCAGACATGACCACACATAGGGAAGGATCAAATGAAGTACTGATACGTATATCCTCACCGATCAGACGGTGAATCAGTTTCAGCAGACTTCGAACCGTCAGATTCAAATCAATCGGTTGAAATTCCATGGGCTGTTTCCGGCTGAACATCAGCAGCTGACGGGTCAGGTCAGCAGCCCGCACCGCAGCACTTTGTATCT
>Ga0272441_10009498_pt1 | contig 15000 bp, 11 predicted proteins | sample SSMProp6N_FD_193582 | JGI IMG/M metagenome (GOLD analysis project Ga0272441, IMG submission 193582) | Marine sediment archaeal communities from Little Sippewissett salt marsh, Falmouth, MA, United States - SSM-Prop-6N | ecosystem: Environmental > Aquatic > Marine > Wetlands > Sediment ... | reverse complement strand
TCGTCTATATCACGGGCTCGTCCGGCACGGGAAAGAGCATCTTGTTGGAGGAGCTTCAAAATTGTATTCCCGTTTCGGACAGGATCAACCTGGCTCAGATTGACCTTGCATCGGACAAGACACTTATCGATTGTGTTGAAGGTGATCTGTTGATGAGTCTTCGCTTTCTGAGCATCGCCGGATTAAACGATTGTTTTTGTATTCTCAATCAACCGAGCCGGCTCAGCGCCGGGGAGCAATACCGCTTCCGGTTGGCGATGGCCTTAGCGGCGCAGAAGAAGTTCATCTTTGCGGATGAGTTTTGCTCGGAGTTGGATCGGATTACCGCATTAGTGATTGCACAACGTCTCCGCGAATTCGCAAAACGGACCGGCACAACCTTCATTTTGGCATCGAGCCATAAAGATATCATGTTCGACCTGGCCCCGGATGTTCTGATTATGAGGGATTTCACAGGCCCTCCCCAGGTGATCTACAAAAGAATGCGGAGGTAAAAATGAGGAACTGTTCTATATCCAAGAATTTACAGATTGTCCCCGGTGGTCTTGAGGACTATAATCAGCTCTCTCATTTTCACTACCGTGATAGCCGTCCGGGACCGGTGGCATCGATTTTCACCTTGAAATCCGACGGCACGCTTCGCGACATCCAGCCGGAAACTCCGATCGGTGTGATCGTCTATTCGATGGCCAGTCCCGTCCTGGAGATGCGAAATGTGGCGACGGATCATTTCTTCGCCGGCCTCGACCGCGGCACACAATTGGCCCTGGTCAATCAGAACGTTCGCCGGATCAGCCGTGTGATTATCGAGTCAAGATTCCGTGGAATGGGCTTGGCGAGCCGCCTGGTTCGAGAGACGATGCCCCACGTCAATGTCCCGATCATTGAGGCGGTCGCCGTGATGGGATGGGTCAATCCGTTCCTTGAAAGAGCCGGCATGACAGCCTACCCAGCTAAACAACCGCTCCGCACCGTCCAGCTCATCGAAGCGTTTAGTCTTCTTGGAGTGGAAGCCGAACAGTTGATCGATCCGCAAAAGGTCCAGCAAAAACTCGGCCGCCTCACACCTACTGAGACCGAGTTCATTGAGCGGGCGATCAAGCGCTTTCTCAAGAGTCACGGCCGGCGACGTGATATGGTGCCCGGCCTCGAACGTACCCGCTATATTCTGACAAGACTCACCGCCCGCCCGACTTATTACATCTGGTTCAATCCAGAAAGGAGGTTTGCTGATGCGAGTTAAGAAAAATAAGAATCGTCTTTTCAGTATCGCCATTGGAAACCTTGTCCCTCATCCGGATCATCCGAATCGGATGAGCAAAAGGAGATTCGCGAAGCTGGTTCGTAACATCGAGCGGACGGGCCGATATGAGCCCTTGGTGGTCCGACCCTGTCCGGCGAAAATTTGTCATTCCTGCGGATGCAGGAATCCAGACACTGATAGAAGGGCAATATGTGATTGCTATCAAATCATCAATGGGTATCATCGTTGGAAGGCTCTCAATCAGCTTGACTACAAAACGGTCGATGTCGTCATCTGGGATATCGATAATAAGGAAACTGACATCTTGCTTGCCACACTGAACCGCCTCGGCGGCTCGGACGTTCTTGACAAGAAGCTGGGCTTGATGGACCGGCTGAATCGACACAAGCCTTCCTCCGACCTGGCTAAAATTCTGCCGTATACGGCTAAGCAGATTCATCGATTAGCCCACATGCATTCCGGCCAAGTTCCCCGGTCCAAACCGAAAAAGCCAACGTTTGCCAATCCCGTCGTTTTCTTTCTGAGCGACGCCCAACAGGAAATTGTCGAGAAGGCCCTCTCGAATGTACGAGAGCCACAAGGCGAAAAGACACGAGCTGCAAAAAAAGCTATGGCGCTGACACATATTGCTCAAAAATTCAATGTGAATCCTTAGAAAGTCCGATATTTTCTTGTGAAGATAGCTACTGTCGGATATATTTGTGTTAATTAGAGCAAGATAAAGGGAGAATATGATGATAGAGATAATATTGAGAAAAGCGAGCCCAACGAATTGTCTGGTACTGTGGCGAGGATTTCCTGGCAAACAGGATTGAAAAGATGCCCATAATGAAAATAGCGAAATTGCTTGACACCCATTTTGTTATTGTGGATAATGACCGACGGTTCGAAAAGGGAAAGAAAAGAATATGGTAGAATCTAAAGAAGACAAAAAGCTGATCAAAGGCCCCTGGTCGTGGACGCCGGATGATATCAAGCTCCTCAAGAAGCTATACCCACATGGAAACACCCGGATGATCGCCGAAAAGCTGTGCCGGCCGCTAACGGCGGTCCGGCAGAAGGCTTACGATATCGGGATCAAAACCGATATCTACCAGTACTGGACCGACGAGGATTTGAAGAAGCTCGCAAAGCTTTATCCGAATTCCTCGACAAAAGAGCTGTCCAAACGGCTCAACCGGTCCGAAGGTTCGATCAAGACCAAGGCGCGCCAATTGGGGCTCAGAAAGAGCAAGAGCTACCTCAAGGCCATCAAGACCGGCCCCCGAAGGAAAGTCAGGTAACAATCTTCGCAGGAACCATCCTTTGCGCTGGCCCGGTGTCTGCTGCATTTACGTCCCCTGATCTTTTGATCCCGGGATCCTAAATTATCTGCCGAGGTCAGAGATTCATCCCTCCTTTTGACAGAGCTGCCGGATCAATCCACATACGATACACCACATACCACATACGAAATGCGAGGTACAAAATGAAAAAAATGAAACGATTAAGCGTCCGACAGCTTGCTTTTCTTGGGGATTTATTCGGGGGCAAGCTGGACGAACAGCAGACACTCAAAAAGCATCGCGTGAGTCGCAGGTTATACAACAAGTGGCTGACCGATCCCGCTTTTGCCGAACAGTTCGACCGGCAGATCGCCGGGGTCTATCGTCAGAGCGAATTGTTGATCGCTCACAGTGCGACCAAAGCCTTGGAGGAGCTTATGAAGTTGATAACAATGGAAAAAAGTCAAAAAGGTAAAAAAATAGAAAAAGGAGAAACCGCTCGCAAGGCTTGTTTGGACATCATCAAAATGCACCTCTCCCCGCGTCAGGCCGGCCGACCCAAATCTCTGGCTAAAAAAGCCGCACCCTTTCCCGAGCCTCCTGAACTTCCCCAGCTTTCGCCTAAAACCGCCAGCAAACTCTTAGCCGTCTTAGCCGAAGAAAAAACAAATAAGTAAGAGTTAAGGCTTCTGAGCTATTCCATTGGATAATGATTCGCTTATTGAGGGTGAGTTTTGTAAGATGTTGTCAAAGATTTTTTGATATTCTAAGTTCATATTTTTGGAGAAAACGATGCATAGGAGAGATTTCATGAGTTGTGCCGCGGTAAGTTCGGTTTGTGCGATGGCCCCGGCGGCGGTGATTCAAGGAGCAGCCGGTAAGAAGCGTAAATCTAAGAACAGTTGCAAGATCACTGTGCTCAAGAAAACGATCCATAACGATTTATACCGGGAGTTCAGAGGTAAAGAAGGGCGGCTGTGCACGGTCTTCGAGGAAGGCCAGGAATTCGTCGTCACATCGCCCTATCAGCCGCCCGAGGGCTTCTGCCAGTGGGCCTGGGCGGATATCCGTCAATTCATTCTGGGTGTCTATTTCGGCCGGGAAGATGCGGTTGTGGCCTGCTGCACCGATGGCTTCAGGCCCGTAATCTTCAAGCTCGAACGGGATGCCTGAGACTCACCCCATGTCTTTAGACCAGGCAAGGCAGACGGAGAATCTTCCGAAGTCTCGCGGACCTTATTATAATTTTCGGGCCTAAAGTATAATAAGAATTCGCTTATTGAACGAAAGTATAATAAGATATGACGTGCATAGCACGGCGGCGGTTGGTTTAAATGGAGGCGTAAGGCGTTAGGGTATAGGAGTTTATGAGCATGAGATGCAGTGAGGCCACGACACGGCGGCGTTTTTTGAAGGCGATGGGCGTGGGGGCGGCGGTCTTGGCGACGGGTGGCGTTGAGGTCGCTCACAGGCGGGATGCTACCAGCGGGCCGAATATTTTGATGATTCTGGTCGATGATCTCGGCTATGGGGATCTTTCGAGCTATGGGGCGACGGATTTGAAGACGCCGCATGTCGATCAGCTCATTGCGGCGGGGATGCGGTTCGATAACTTCTACGCCAATTGCCCCGTCTGTTCGCCGACGCGCGCTTCGCTGCTGAGCGGGCGATATCCCGATCTGGTCGGCGTGCCGGGTGTGATCCGCACACACATTACGAACAACTGGGGCTACCTGGCTCCGCAAGCCGTGCTATTACCGAAGTTGCTCAAGCCTGCCGGCTACTATACCGCCATCGTCGGCAAGTGGCACCTGGGCCTGGCCTTACCGAATACGCCGAACGAACGCGGCTTCGATCACTTCCATGGCTTTCTCGGCGATATGATGGACGACTACTACAAACACCGTCGGCACGGCAACAATTACATGCGGCTCAACGATAAAGAGATCGACCCGGAAGGCCACGCCACGGATCTGTTCACCCAATGGGCCATCGATGTTATCCGGCGACGCGCCAAAACGAGCCGGCCGTTCTTTTTGTATTTGGCTTACAACGCTCCGCATACGCCGATTCAGCCGCCCGCCGAGTGGCTCGAACGCGTCAAGAAGCGCGAGATGGACATTAGCGAAAGGCGTGCCAAGCTCGTTGCCCTGATCGAGCATCTCGACGATGGCATCGGCAAGGTCATCGCCGCCCTGAAGGATTGCGGGGCGAGTGACAACACGCTGGTCATCTTTACCTCCGACAATGGTGGCCAGCTCAATGTCGGCGCCAACAACGGTCCGCTGCGCGCCGGCAAGCAAGATATGTACGAAGGCGGTATTCGCGTGCCGATGTGCGCCGTCTGGCCCGGCAAAATCAAGCCCGGCTCCCGTAGCAAGCATGTCGCGTTGACGATGGATTTGTATCCGACCCTCTGCGAAGCAGCCGGGGTGAAAGTCACTCATACGATTGACGGTCGGAGTATCCTGCCGACGCTGCTTGGCAAAACGCAGCCGACCGAGGATCGGTTTTTGTTCTGGGTTCGACGCGAGGGAGGTGGCTATGGAGGACGAGCGTATTACGCCGCTCGCTATGGTGATTTCAAGCTCGTTCAGAACAGCCCCTATGAGCCGATGGAGCTTTACAACCTCAAAGACGATCCGCTGGAGCAGCATCCGCTGGACAGAAGGCATAAGATGTACCGGACTCTGTTTAATGCACTTCGCAACCACATCATCGAAGCCGGCGCCGTGCCTTGGCAAGAGTACCCCGTCCAATTTGACGACGCATAAGACTTGTCTGAGCCGTTTTGATGTGACCGGCCCATGTACTGTAATGCCTTGACATCAATAATGGATTAAGAGTACAACAGTGTAAAAGATGACAATCAAGGGGCACTCAAAATCACACGATGATCCTGGAGGCACCGCGAACATGGAAAAGATAACACGTCAACCCAGTATGTTGCTATGCGTTACGTTGATAGGCGCGCTTGTTTCTTTTGCCGGCGCGCAGACGATTCTAATCGAGGCGGAGAGTTTCGACAATCGCGGCGGTTGGGTTGTGGATCAACAGTTTATGGATCAAATGGGTTCGTCGTTTCTATTAGCCCACGGTTTAGGCCGTCGGGTTGGGGACGCTGCGAGGGTTGTAAATTTCCCGGCGGTCGGCTCATACCGCATTTGGGTGCGGACCCGCGATTGGGTCGCGCCGTGGAAGGCGCCGGGCAAGCCGGGCCGATTCCAACTCATCGTTGACCGGGAGCCGCTTGATACAATGTTCGGTACCGAAGGCGCCCAGTGGCACTGGCAGGACGGCGGTTCGGTCCAGATCAGGAAAAAGCAGATCGTGATCAAGCTGAAGGACCTGACCGGCTTCGATGGCCGATGCGATGCGATTGTTTTCTCCGCCGATGCCGGTTTCGTTCCACCCAATGACCGCGAGTCGTTAGCGGCGTTTCGCCAAAAGATGCTCGGTTTGCCCAATGATCCCGAGGACGCGAACGATTACGATCTGGTCGTCGTTGGTGGAGGAATTGCCGGCACGTGTACGGCGATCTCGGCATCACGTTTGGGCTTGCAAGTGGCGTTAATACAGAATCGTCCCGTGCTCGGCGGTAACAACAGCTCGGAAGTCCGCGTTCACCTGAACGGTCAGGTGAATCTGCCCCCATATCCGGCGCTGGGCGGCGTTGTGAATGAGCTTGATACCGGGCTTCGCGGTAACGCCCAACCGGCTGAGCACTACAACGATCAGCAAAAACTCGACGTCGTCGGAGCGGAAAAGAATCTTCACTTGTTCCTCAATATGCATGCTTTCCAGGTCGAGAAGGAGGGCGATCGCATCATTGCCGTGGTTGCCCAGCATATTATGGACGGCACCCGACATCGTTTCAACGCTCCTTTGTTTGCCGATTGTACGGGTGACGGCAATCTCGGATTCCTTGCCGGCGCCGATTTCCGGATGGGTCGTGAAGGCAGAGCGGAGACCGACGAGCCGCTGGCGCCGGAGCAGCCCGACAAGATGACGATGGGCGCGTCCGTCCAGTGGTACTCTGTAGAAACCGATAGGCCGATGAATTTTCCCAATTGCCCCTGGGCGTTGCGATTTAACGAGGAAAGTTGTCACTACCTGATCCGTGGGGACTGGGACTGGGAAACGGGGATGAACCGCGATCAGATCACGGACTTCGAGGCTATCCGGGATCATGCCCTTCGGGCGGTCTATGGCAACTGGGCATATTTAAAGAACCATAGCAAAGACAAGGCGAAATATGCCAACCGCCAGCTCGAATGGGTGGCGTACGTCGCCGGCAAGCGTGAGTCCCGCCGGCTGCTCGGTGATATCATCCTGAAGCAGCAGGACATTGAGCGCCGCCGGCGATTCAAGGATTCATTTGTTACGACAACGTGGTCCATCGACCTTCACTATCCGGATCCGAAAAACAGCCAGTTCTTTCCCGGCCAGGAATTTCGTTCGATTGCCAAATTCCGCAAAATCAAACCGTATCCGGTTCCTTACCGCTGTCTCTATTCACGCAACGTCAGCAATTTGATGATGGCCGGGCGGTGCATTAGTGTCACGCACGTGGCGCTCGGGACGGTCCGCGTGATGCGGACCGGCGGCATGATGGGCGAGCTCCTCGGGATGGCGGCGTCACTTTGCAAAAAATACAACACGAATCCTCGCGGCGTGTATGAGAATTACCTGGGCCAGTTGAAACAGTTGGCCCGACAAGGCATTGGAAAGTCGCCGGATATTGACGTAGGCGCCTTCCGGGAAGCTGCTGAAAACGGTCGGCGGGCCAACGAAGGTTTCGTTCGCTGCAAACGTTTCGTCGAAGGCTGGCTAAAACACGCCGATCCGACGACCGGACTGATCCCGAGAAACCTGAACCGAGACAAAGATATCTGGAACGCTCAGGACAGCGCCGCGGATAATTATCCGTTCATGGTGCTGACCGCCGCCCTGACGGACTGGTCAATGTATAAGGGGCGAATGCGTGACATCTTGCGCACCGAAACCCGATTGACCTCTCGCATCGGGAGTCTGCCCGATACCTATTCGTTTTCTCGGCAGGGTTTTTTGACACCGAAGCCTGATGTCAATCGTATTATCTTCGGCTCGTCGGAGTATGTCAAAGACGGCTTGTTGCCGCTGACCGAATGGATCGGGCCCAGCCCGTGGTCCGAACGGATGATTCGTATCCTTGATGACCTATGGGCTCGTGCGCCGATTGAAACCAAATATGGCTACATCGTCTCAAATAACCAGGAGATCAACGGTGAAATGCTCCAGACGCTCTCTCGAATTTATTGGATGACGGGGGATAGGAAGTACTTGAATTGGGCGATTCGTCTGGGCGATTTTTATTTGCTGGACGTTCACCATCCGACGCGCAGTCAGAAGAGACTATCGCTGGATGACCACGGCTGCGAAATCATCTCCGGCCTGTGCGAATTGTACGCGACGGTGCATTTCGCCATGCCGAGCAAAAAGAATGCCTACCGACAGCCCCTTTATGAGATGCTCAATCTCGTTTTGAAGGTCGGTCGTCACCGGCATGGTTTGTTTTATAACTGGATTGATCCGCACACCGGCCGTCATGCTGATGAGCTGACGGATAACTGGGGCTACAACCTGAACGGCTTCTATACCGTGTATCTGATCGACAAGGCCGAGGCGTACAGGAATGTGGTCCAATATGCTCTCGCCAATCTCTATCAATGCTATAGCCGGTACCAATGGGAGGGCGGCGGCGCCGATGGCTATGCCGATTCTATCGAGGGAGCGATTAATCTCTACAATCGCGAGCCGATGCCGACTACGACCAAATGGATCGATAGCCAAACGCGGATTATGTGGGATATCCAGAAGCCGGATGGGACTATCGAAGGATGGCACGGTGACGGAAACTTCGCCAGAACGACGATTATGTATTGCCTCTGGAAAACGAAGGGTTTGACCGTCCAGCCCTGGCGGGACGATGTTCTCTTCGGCGCCGTTCAGGAGGGGGACGCTCTGAAAATCAGCCTTCGCTCCGAGTCCGACTGGAAAGGCAAGCTGATCTTCGATACGCCGCGTCATCAAACGATTATGAAGATGCCGCTCGACTGGCCGCGGATCAATCAGTTCCCCGAATGGTTCACCGTCAAAGCCGACAGACGTTATATGATCTACGATTTGACAACCAATTCAAAAAAGGCTTACACCGCCGAGCAGCTCAAAGCCGGCATTCCAATCAGCCTTAAGCAAGGCGTCGAACAACGCCTGCGCGTACAATAGGATTTCATTACTCAACGCTCGGGCTTTGGCTTGTGGTTGCGCCGTGTCGCGGCCATCCTGGCTGCAAATCGGGGGTTAAACGCCCTCGACAGGTGATCGATGAGTCACGTATTTTCTTGATCTAAGGCTTGTCATATGATATAGTTAGTATTGATAAGAAAGGAGGCCGTGGCGATGCTGATAAAAGGCCGAGCTTTTTTTTTCCTGCTGTTTATACACTTCTTGCTTACGCAATGCTCGGATGCTCTGGGAAAAACTATCCATATTGATCGTGACGGCCCAGCGGATTTCAACAACATCCAATCAGGAATCGATGCAGCAGGTGACGGAGACACAGTCCTGGTGGCCTCCGGTGAGTATGTTATTACTGAACCGATCACATTCCGAGGTAAGGCGATCACAGTCCGATCAGAGGTCGGGCCGGACGAGACCACCATCCGAATGGGTGCGCCGTCTGATATTCATCGGGGCGGCGTCGTGATCTTCGAGAATGGCGAGACCGTCGAGTCCGTTCTTCAGGGATTCACGATTACTGGAGGTAATGGTTTCTGGGTGTCGTCTATAAGTGCGTATGCAGGTGGGGGCATCACCTTCGATGCTTCTTCCGGGACCGTCGAGAATTGCGTCATAGTGCAGAACAGAGTGGAGGCGAGTGGTGGTGGAGTTTTGTGCGCTTATGCTAGCTCGCCGAGAATATTCGACTGCACCATCGCTGAGAACTCAGCGGGAGTGTCAGGCGGTGGCGTTTTCTCTTGGCACGGCGCATCCCCAACCGTGATCGACTGCACTATCATGAAGAACTCTGCGAGGAGTGATGCGGGCGGTGGTTTGCATAGCGGAACGAACTCCTTTATGACCGTAACCCGCTGTACGATTTCGGAGAATTATGCAGCGAAACATGGTGCAGGAATTATGTCCTGGGATAGCTCCTCTGTGATCCTAAGTAGCTGCACTCTCACGAAGAACTCGTCGAATAGTGAGGAGGGGGCAGTATTCTGCGGTCAAAATTCGTCCATGACCCTAGCCAACTGTACTATCATGGGGAACTTTGCGTCGAGTGAGTGCGGCGCGGTATTGTGCTGGAAAAACGCGTCTGTAACCATCACGAATAGCATCCTCTGGAAAAATATCGCTCCTCAAGGAGGCGAGGTTAGGGTCAGGAATGGAGGAGTTATCACCATCAATTACAGCGACGTAGCGGGTGGGCGGACAGGGGTAATTATCGATAGTGGTGGTACAATCAACTGGGATGAGGGCAACATCGACGTCGATCCCTTGTTTGCCGATCCTGACAATGGCGGCTATCACCTGAAATCCGAAGCGGGTCTGTGGGATGCGGCCAGTGAAAGCTGGGTGATGGATGATGTCACGAGTCCGTGTCTTGACGCCGGGGATCCGAACAGTCCGGTGGCCTTTGAGCCGTTTCCGAATGGCGGGATTGTCAATATGGGGGCTTATGGTGGTACGATGGAGGCGAGCAAATCGCCCTCCGGTTTGCACGCTAAGTACGGCGGCGGAACGGGAGAGCCGAACAATCCTTACCTCATCTATACACCGGAGCAGATGAACACGATTGGGATTCATGCGGGAGACTGGGACAAGCATTTCAAACTCATGGCGGATATTGACCTTTCTGCTTATACAGAAACGGATTTCAATATCATCGGTTGTCGGCTGGAAATTGAGGATAAATCGTTTACCGGCGTGTTCGACGGTAATGGTCATACGATCTCGAACTTCACCTATATTTCAACAGACGTTCATCGTGCCAGTCTTTTCGGTTACGTGGAAGGCCAGACCGTTGAGATTCGAGACCTGGGATTGATTAATCCAAATGTGAGTGATGCGAAAGGAAATTATGTCGGTTTACTTGTCGGCTATTTAGGATCAGGTTCTGTTCGTCGATGCTATGTCCAGGGCGGCAGCGTCTCAGGGGGTACATCTGTGGGTGGGCTTGTCGCATACAATCATAAGGGCACTCTTGTCGATTGCTCTTCAATGGTTCATGTTATTGGGATCAAAAGTGTTGGGGGGCTTGTAGGAGATAATAGTGGCGAAATCATTGGATGCCATACAATCGGCACGGTCATGGGAGAAGATGATGCGGGAGGCTTAGCGGGTTTCAATGATGGTACGATCCGGGAATCCAGCTCGACTGGGGACGTATTCGGCGAGAAAAATATCGGTGGTTTAGTCGGTTACAGTCGATTTGGAACGATTCAGAACTCATATTCAACGGGCTCCGTGAGCGGTATCCAATGTGTAGGTGGCCTGGTGGGCCGCAGTCGTGGCGACATTGTGAATTGTTATGCGGGCGGAAGCGTCGCCGGGGGGCAGTATGTCGGCGGCCTGGTCGGATTTTTGGGGGGTCCTATTGTCGATTGCTACTCGACTGGCCACCTCATCCACGAGCCAATCGAAGGCTTCGGGGGCAATCTGAGGATTGGCGGTTTAGTGGGGAGTGGCCACTCTCCTGAGGATATTCTCACGTCCTTCTGGGACATGGAGGCCAGTGGTCAGACGATAAGCTTTGGAGGGACAGGTAAGACCACCGCTGAGATGCAAACGGTGGGCATATTCCTCGAAGCCGGCTGGGATTTCATGGGCGAGACCGACAACGGCACCGACGACATCTGGTGGATGACCGAAGGCCGGGACTATCCACACCTCTGGTGGGAATTCGCAAGCGAGAACTGATCCAATTTTATCCTCTCACAAAGACATTCATTCTACAACATCATCACAAGGCTGATGTATTTTCAGCTCGTTTCAAATAGTCTGTCATCAACATCTAAATCAGGAGGTGGTATCATGACACAATTGGTCTCAATAGAGAAATGTAAGGATGTTCAAAGAGTGGCTCGCCTTTACACGGAACTTCGCCACAGGCTGCCGGAGACGAGGCGGGATTTGAAGAATTATGTAAAAATCTTTTTAGGGATCGACGTTCCGGATAAGCGACTCTGTCCGGACCATAGCAGCCCGATGGATTATCTCTGGCACAGCTTCGCTCTCGATACCCGGCAAGCATCCGGTATCTCTACGGGGGAACATCGAGCATCGAGCGATGCAATCGTCTGGGCGAACCGTACAGGGGGCAAGACCGAATTGGCGGCCGTGGCGACGCTTTTGGATTGCGTCCTCAAGCCGGATTGCCAGGTCCGAATCCTGGGCGGCTCGGGCAAGCAGGCCGGGCGGATGTACGAATACCTGAGAACTTTTTTACATAACCGCTTCGAGTCGGTTCTGGCCGGGCCCGTCCTTAAAAATAAATGCCGTTTCACCAATGGCTCGTCTGTCGAGGTCTTGACACAGTCGTCCACCAGCGTGCGGGGCCAGCACATCCAGAAGCTTCGCTGTGACGAGCTTGAGTTGTTTGATGAGGATGTGTTCGCCGCCGCCAAGTTCACGACCCAGAGCAAGTCCGGGATCACCGCTTCAATGGAATTGATCAGCACGATGCACCGTCCGTACGGCCTGATGCAAAAGGTGGTGGCATCCGCGCCGCAGTTTCAAACACCGATCTTCAAATGGTGTGTGTGGGAAGTGATCGAGGCATGTGTCGATCGAAACTGTTCGCAGTGTCCCTTATGGTCCGACTGTCAGGGCAAAGCAAAGGCGGCGAGCGGTTACCTGAAAATCGACGATTGCATCACACAAATGCGCCGAGCCAGTCGGGCGGGCTGGGAGGCGGAAATGCTTTGTTTTCGACCCTCGCTGGACAACGTCGTTTTCGGCGAGTTTGATCCGGCGGTGCATGTTCAGCCGATAGATTACGATCCGAACCTTCCGCTATACCGCGCTCTGGATTTCGGATTCGTCAATCCGTTTGTGTGTTTGTGGATTCAAGTAGATCGTTCGGGCGTCGTTCGGATCGTCGATGAATACGTTCGCAGCCGGGCAACCATCGACGCGCATGTCGCCCAAATGAAGGCCCGGACGCCTGTACCGGAAGAGCAGGTTACGTCGACATTTTGTGATCCGGCCGGTTCGAGCGTCAACGACATCACCGGCACGAGCGTCATCAGGGAGTTGCGGGCATTTGGAATAAACGTACGGTCCCGGCGAAGCGGCATATTAGAAGGCATCGAGTTGATTCGTCGGGCTATCCGTTCCGGCGACGGCCAAAGCAAGCTGGTTATCTCACCGCGGTGCCCCCGCCTGATCGGGGCAATGGAATGTTATCACTACCCCGAATCCAGCCGCATCCCCAGCGAACTGCCCCTCAAAGACGGTCTCTACGACCACCCCATCGACGCCCTCCGCTACTTCTTAATCAACCACACCCGTCCGGCTAAAACCTCCGCCAGACGTTATTAAAAACGGGATTTTACGAAATATTTAAGAATATTCTATTTTTTAGAAGAAATTATGCACAATATGCCGAATAATCTTGTATAATATTCTGAGAAAGGGAATATAGGAGGTTTTCAATGGACATCGGCCAAAGATTAAAAATTGCAAGAGAAATGATAGGATATACGCAGAAGAAGGTTTCCGAATTGACTGGGATCGGTGAATCTTCTATTAGCGAGTTTGAGAACAACGAACGGGAACCAAAATTCTCGCAACTAAGCAAATTGGCGGAAGTATATAAGAAATCTATTGATTTCTTCCTGACAGATAGTTTGCCCGCTGAACCAATAATGCTTTGGCGCGATGGGTCAGACAATACGGAAGAATTGAAAGAGACAGAAGCAGAATTTCGGCGTTTATGCCAGCAGTATCATAAGCTGGAGTTGTGCACGGCAGAAACTTCCAAAGCTGTATTTCCGCAACCGGATGTAGGCAACCCTGATCGATTCAGTTGGCCACAAGCGGAATCATTCGCTCGAAAAGTTCATAAGGATCTGTGCCTTGGTGATATACCCAGCACTTCCCTTAAACAGATCCTTGAAGAGAGATGCTATGTAAAAATATTCCATCTGGAATTCACTGGTAGCGCTATATCCACCGTTTCAGAAGAATTCGGTCCGGCGATTCTACTGAACAACAAGAACGTTTCCTGGCGCAGAAACTATGACCTAGCCCATGAATTATTTCATCTTCTCACATGGGACATGTTCAGAGTGAAAAGCAAAGAACCAAGTGAAAAAGAAGAAAAACTCGCCGATTCATTCGCAAGCAAACTGCTAATGCCCGAAGAATCCTTGAAACAAAGAATAGCAGCCCTTTTGGATGAACAAGAGCAGACACCGCTCGATCGCATAGATGATTTGGCAAGGGAATTCGGCGTTTCTCTGGATGCCATGATTTACCGTATTTCAACGTTATTTCGAATTAAGAAAGAAGATACGGAACAATATCTTGTTGCCGCCAAACAATTCGCAAAGTTTCATAAGCCTAGAGAATCTGAGAAGCTGGAAACTCTGCCCGCAAGATATTGCGATTTGGCGCAACGTGCGTTGAGGAATGGTAGGTTATCTCTGATACAGTTTGCCAAGTATATGGGTATAAGTTATAAGAAGGCTCAGGAATATCTCATGGATGACGAGGCTTTCACGGATGAAAAGATTACCATTCCTATTGCTTGATGCCGGGCCGATTATCAAACTTTTTGAGTTGGGCATCTGGGAACAATTCATCAAAACTTGTGATGTTACGATAACCAGAACTGTGGCTGAAATCGAGGTTGTTTTTGCAAGTAAAGGAAATGATAAAGAATACATCGACTTAATGCCTTATGAAGAGCAAGGGCAAATAAAAATTGTTGATGTAGAACCTTCTACTGTAAAAAAATTTTATGATGAGTTTGATCCGCTATATAAAGATATTATTGATCCAGGTGAGAATGAGACATTAGCTTTTATGCATACTTCTTCCGAGAAATGGCTAGTTTGTGCAGCCGATCATGCTGTTTTTAGAGTATTGGGTTTTCTTGGTAAATCTGAACATGGTATCTCTTTAGAAGAAGTTCTGAAGAATGTAGGCCTTTCACGCCAATTGGAATGGCAATACACCAAGAGATTCCGCGAAAGATGGACCCGAATCGGGCAGGTTGATTCTTTGCAAGACGGGGGCACACCATAATTGTACCTTTATCGTTCGAGTTTTCTCACTGACAATTGCCTCAAGCTGCACTGCAAGGTGGATTCTCTTTGTCAATGATAACATAAGCTGTTTCAAAATTTTGGGGATTTTAGAAATTTCGTAACATCTCACCGAAGTGCCGCAGGCTGATTTACAGCTTCCCAAATGTCAAAA
>Ga0272441_10009497_pt1 | contig 15001 bp, 12 predicted proteins | sample SSMProp6N_FD_193582 | JGI IMG/M metagenome (GOLD analysis project Ga0272441, IMG submission 193582) | Marine sediment archaeal communities from Little Sippewissett salt marsh, Falmouth, MA, United States - SSM-Prop-6N | ecosystem: Environmental > Aquatic > Marine > Wetlands > Sediment ... | reverse complement strand
ATGCTGCCGCGCGATGCGACTTGATCGACGGAGAACCGACTATCAGCCCGCATGGCGGCATGGAATACCCGCTGAATGATAACACTGTCCTCCAGACAAACATCGGGCTGAACTTCCGCCCACCATCGTTCGAGGAGCTCTACAGAAACGAGGGGTTTGTTGTCGGTAACCCGGAACTTGAATCGGAAAGAACACTCAGTTTCGATTTCGGGCTTGTTCATTCGGATGATCGTGTAAGGGCCGAAGCGGTGTATTTCAACAACCAGACAAGGGACCTTATCGAGTATTTCCTGATCTCGGGATTCCGATGGAAGCCTTTCAACGTGGGACGTGTGCGATCGAGTGGTTTCGAATTATCGCTGGACTGGCTTATAGATAATGAATGGGAACTGGAGGCCGGTTACACGTTGACAAACGCCGTAGATACATCCGGCGACCGGGAACGCCAGGGAAACCAACTCACCGGACAGGCGTCGAACGAATTTTACACCGAGTTAACCTGGTCTTATGACAGATGGGAAGTTTACGGTAACTGGGAATACCGTGGAGCGGTTCCGGTGACACCGTCCGGAACGAGATACCTCGATCCGGCGGATTCATTCGGGCTGGGGATCGGTTACGACTACAGCGATACGATTTCCCTTATGCTGGAGATTAAAAATCTCACCGATGAAAACATAAGCGATATCCGCGGATTTCCATTACCGGGAAGATCGGTATTTCTCACAATCAGTGGTGAATGGTGATGAGAAAAGTTACGCTTCTAATACTGGTACTCATATTTCTTACCGGCTGCACTGTCGGGAAAGGGTCCGGGATAATCCCGCCCGAGGCCGATCACTCCGCATCCCCTCCACTTGCCCCGGAAGATAATGGCGACGATCACCGGTTACTGGTAGCCAATGGCCTTTCGGAAACAATAACTTTGATAGAACGCATAAACGGCGAATGGTCTGTCACTCCCAATGTCGCACAGACAGGTCAGTCACCAAACCAGATTTTAGTAAGAGGAGATTTCTGCTACATCGTCAACTCTCTCTCCAACTCCATACAGGTTCTGGACACCGGCACATTTGAAACGATTCGCGAGATTAGCACCGGCGCGGGAACAAATCCGATGATAATGGACTTTATCAACGATGAATCAGCTATTGTATCCTGCTACCTTTCAAATGAAGCTGTAGTGCTGGATATCTCGGCTGATACATCCGGACAGGACCGCATAATCGCACGAATACCGATGCCATCACCCGGTGAGCTTCCCAATGATGGTGATACTGCCACATACGCCCGTCCCGGTGGACTGGTAGTTACAGGGGATTCAGCGTACGTCGCATGCGCGAACCTTATGGCGCTCCACACGGCGGGAGGTCCGGGCGTGCTGGTGGAAATCGACGTTGAAACATACGAAATCGTGAGGTCATGGGAACTTACAGGACGGGATACGCTGTCCGTAATTCACTCAGAACGATTTCCGGAAAGGCTGATTATTCTCTCTGCGGGAGATCACGACATTGCAACCGGATTTGAAGGGAACGGGACCGTTGAAAGCATCGACCTTACCACCGGTGAAATGATGGGAACAATTGCGGTCGAAGGCTCTCCGTTCGGAGGAGTTATCGGACCTGATGACATTCTGTATATGGAAAATGGCAGGGAAGGTGCGGTCCTGAGGGCCGATCTCAGGAAATCCCTTCCTCTCGAATCATTCGAACTGCCACAGTATGGAGTACCACTGAGTTACGCATCGTCGATAGCCGCGATGCCCGGCCTGCTTCTTGTGACAAACTTCAATTCGGACAGATTACTTGTAATGAACCCGGGAACAGGGGAAGTGCTCGCGGAGCTTGCGACCGGGGACGGTCCGGATGCAGTTGCGGTGTTATATTAAAGAGAGTCAGTCACCGCAGTTGTTATCATCGATAATTCTGAACGCGTGAATTCGTTCGAGTTTGAAGTTCCTGTTGGCTTCCCTTAAATGACAATAAGCCGTGAGGTACAGATTCCCGTAAGCAACGTACAGGCCCTGGGGACGTATAAGCCTGCGTGTACGTTTTCCGGTACGGTCTTCGTAAACGACTTCCATGCACTCCCCTCGTTCGACAGCATCCTTAAGAGGGGCATACTCCGAGGACAGCTTGATAAGAAGGTTATATTTGTCGGGAGAAAACTGGATCGGTTCACCGTACCAGTCATCGAAAAGTTCACGGGCAATAATATTAATTCTCTCAAGCCTGTTGATACACTCCTGGAAAACTCCGCGCATTCCCATCACATCGGGCATGCCGCGATGCTTAACATCGTGGACAATTCCGAAGATCTGGGTAAGTGACGCGAGTCCGTGGCTCTTAAGCTCCGGGAAGAGCCTTCTCGACATCTGGAGGGTATCGTAGATCGGGTTATCCGGTGTCGGGATATTGTACTTGTGGCAGTTGAAAGAAATAAATCGCTCATCGAACGGGGCATTATGGGCGAGTAACGGATCGGTCCCGATATACTCCAGGAACATGGTTACGGCTTCGAGACCGTTGGGAGAATCCTTTACCATCTCCTCAGTAATTCCATGAATTTCGGTTACTTCGGGAGGGATATCCCGTTCGGGATTAACAAGAGTCTGAAAAGTATCGATGGTTTCGCCGTTGCGAAAACGGCATGCGGCAATCTCGACTACCTGATCGAATCCGGGGTACAGGCCCGTGGTTTCCGTATCAAATCCAACAAATACTGAAGAACGCATATCGGGTTCCGAGTCTTTCAACAACCATTTCCCGTGCAACAAAAAAATGGCCCCGCTCGGACCCACCCAGTTAAAGCCGCCCATTTGTAGGGTACTTAAAAACCATGAGAATTATAGCACACAATTCCTGCTGAGTGAATTTTCGTGGCAATCTAAAAAAACTGGTTCCGGAGAGTTCAGGCGCTTCTGATATAGAATCGCATAACGAGGATGATTCCCGCGATCAGGAAAAGGACGTTCGGGACCCATGCGGACACTATCGGCGGAACCACCCCGCTCTCGGCCACTTTCAGGGAGAAGGTTGTGAGGAAGTAATACGCAAACACGAGTAGAATCGTTATTCCAATGCCCTTGGAACCTCCCGACCTCTGTGGAGCAAGGGCAAGCGGAGCTGCAAGCAATGTAAAAATCAGGCTCGCGAACGGTATGGATATCTTCATGTGCCAGATGCCCTCCAGCTTGAGAAGATATTTATCCCCCCGCTCCGCGGCCTCATCCGACTTAATGAACTCGGTAAGCTCCTGAAGGCTCATCTCTTCCGGTTCACGCTTGCCCGCGGACGCAATATCCGCCGGGACGCGGTTTATGAGGATTTCAAGCTCGGGACTGTCGAGGCTGTAGAACCCCACGTTTCCGTTGCCCGGGACATCTCCTGACGAGTCAATTTCGATGTCGTCGGGTATCACCGATTCCAGAGATCCCGATACCTCTCGTCCGTTAACAGGCAGATGAAACAGTTTTACATTCCGGAAAAGCCAGCGCCCATCTAGCCATTCGCCCTCATCCGCAACATACAGAAGCACTTCTTTCGGATCGGAAAATTCAAGCCACTTGACATCGTTGAAGAGATTACCCTCCACCTGCGAAGCCGCGAACAGGAATCCCGCGTCCTGTTCCATGTAGGCAATATTGGTCTGTTCCTTTTTAAATCCAAGCTCCAGAAGAGTGTTCTGGATAAACTCCTCGCGGTCACGTGACGCATTCGGGGCAATTTTTTCGTTAAGTATGAATGTACCGAGCACTACGAACCATGTAAAAACAAGCGCGGGAAGCATAATCCTGAAAAATCCGATTCCCCCCGCCCTTAAAGCCGTTAGCTGGGAAGTGTCGCTAAGTTTCCCGAAAGCCAGCAGTGCCGAGAAGAGGATAGCCATGGGGAATGTGTACGCGACAGTCTGGGGCAGTGACAGCAGAAAGATATACCCGACCTGGTTCAGCGTCATGTGATAGTCGGCGACATATTTCATCATGTCCCGACCGAGTGTCACCGCGACCATCAAAAGGGTGAACGCGGCCACTCCCATGACAAAAAAAGGGACGAATTCCCACAGGACAAGCAGGTCAATTTTTCTGATCGAATTTCTGATCATTTAACGGTAGAGTGATTTCTAGGCAAGCTCATCGGGTCTTGCCCTGATAAGGATCATCCACGTGACAAACGAAACAACCTTCTGGTCATCTTCGATGATGCGAAAATGACGTTTAGCACGAGTGCCTGCGCTGTGGAGCAGACTGGCAAGCATCCGTATCGACTCTTCATCCGCACCAAGCTGTTTCGACCATGAATCGAAAACATGCTCCTTTGGATAAATCTCGATATTGTCGATATAGAATCCCGCCTTCTCGAGGATGGTCTCGAGTTCGGCAAGAGTGTAAGCCTTGAGATGGGACTGGTCGTAAAGAGCAAGCATGTTTTCAAGAAATGAAACAAGCTCTGCGTGAGGAGGAGCAAGGGCATCGGCGAGAATAAGTCGTCCGTCCGAATTAATGAACCTGTGTGCTTCCTTCAACAGCCCCGAACCATCGGCAAGGTGCCTGAGCGCCATCCTGGCAGTGACTATGTCGTATGCCTTTTCCTCGCAGGGCAGAGATAATGGACTGCCGACAAAAAAGTTAATATTTTTAATTCCAGCCCGTTCCGTAAGCTTCATGGCGCCACGCAGGATTTCTTCATCGGGATCGAAAGCGTCAACCTGCCTGGCTTCTATCGCAAGCGCCCTCGCTACATGCCCCAGGCCGGTGACCATATCGAGGGCTGCATCGTTACGGCCCACTTCGGCAAGCTCTACCAGCCGAGATATGTCCGCCTCGAGCGCATGCTCCTCGACAACACCCAGCCGGGAAGCACGGACAGACTTGTCATCCCAGGCAATATCCTGCTTGGTTACGCTCAATCAGTATCCTCCTCACCTGTTCCGCCCTCGGCCCCTGCCTGCCCGGTAACATCCCCTTCTATTTCGTCCAGAATCTTGAACAGGCTGTCGTCCGCCTGGAAACGCTCACCGAGGTAGTACTCCTTGGCAATTTCGCTCTCCGCGATCTCGGGTGCTGTACCCGACTGAAGTATCTTGCCCTGGTGCATGATATAAACCCAGTCGCTGACCGCGAGGATATCCCTGACCGAATGGTCCGTAATCAGGATACCGATGCCCTTCTTGACAAGCATCGTGATGATGTGCTGGATATCCTGGATGGCGATCGGATCGACTCCGGTAAACGGTTCATCAAGAAGCAGAAAGTCGGGATTACCCGCAAGCGCACGTGCGATCTCGCACCTTCTGCGCTCGCCACCCGACAGTGTGTTGCCCACAGACCTCCTGAGATGTGTAAGGTCGAGTTCGTCCAGGATAGACTCCATTCGTTCCATTCGTTCCCGATAAGGAACTCCGAGAGCTTCCAGGATCAGAAGGACATTTTCCTCGATCGTGAGCTTCCTGAAAACCGATGGTTCCTGAGCGAGGTATCCAAGGCCTAGACGTGAGCGCTGGTAGATCGGGATTTTTGTGATTTCACGGCCGTTCAGAAAAATACGTCCCCTGTTCGGCCTTATAAGCCCGACCATCATGTAAAAACTGGTCGTTTTTCCGGCACCGTTCGGCCCCAGAAGTCCCACGATCTTACCCTCGGTAACCCTCAGATCAACATCGTCCACCACGCGTCTGCGACGGTATATCTTCACGAGGTTCATCGCCTCGAGGACCTTCATTCCCGGGGCCACATCGATATGCTTGATCAGATCGTCATTACTCTCATGAAGCATGGTGACAGGACGATCCTGTTTTCTCTTAGCCCTTTTCTCAGCCCTGGTTTCTTTTTCGCTGCTTTCAGGTTTCACGTTGTTTTCGGTATCAGCCATATCCTGTCCTGATATCCTGAGTCGGCCTGAATGATACAGGTCCACTAAGCTATCTTAATAAATATCCAAGAACAATACAGGTCCGATGTGTATTTTATTCGGTGTTTTCAGAATTATCATCCGGATCGATATCCTCGATAAGCCCCCCGACATTCCCTTCAACCATGGACATATCCCATCCTTCGGCAAACCGGACTTCTATGCTCTCAGCGGTTCCTTCCTGGTTCATTATTGAAAAACTCACATTACCACCCGCATGAAGGACCCTGTCTCCCGTCGATAATGACAGGCTGTCTGCGCTAAGGCTCTCAATTCGAGGGCCTTCAAGATGCACATTCCCGTTTACAGTGATACTGTTCAGACCATCTTCCGTTCCGGTAAACTCAATCGTGTCCGATGAAAGGCTGAAATTCCCCGCGACGAGAGTTATACGTGACTGGTCGGACGCAGGTGAGGTCAACCTGTTTTCGGCAACTGAAACGGTTAAAGATTCCGAGTAGAGAACAACGGAGTCTATAGCCTCGCTGCCGAACAGGACAGTGTCGGTCATGTATGTAACCTCGACATTACCGCTTAAATGCCCTGATCGCGACCGAAGATCGTATTCCAGCATACCGCCATTGGCACTTATATCACCTTCGGAAATGCTAACGTTTCCGGACAGTACAAGGTGCCGCGTAGTAATCGAATAATCTGCCGAACCCGCGGTTGCTGTCAGTCCATCATCGGAAAATCTGACGCCTCCCTGAAGCACAATCCCGTTACCGGATGCATAATACGTCGCCCTTGAAGCGGACGCGCCGCTGCCATCCCTGCCGCTGAACTGAACATGCCCGGTAAGTTCAATACGCGAGATCGCAGATTCGAAATCCTCGAGAGAACCACCAAGTGTGATAACAGCCGAATCAGCCGACAGATGATCACCCCTGTAATCGACTGCCACGGGACCCTCGAGGGTAATCGTACCGCTGTCTTCAGTTTCCTCAAGCATAAGTGATGTCGCGGTTATTCCCGCTTCATCCTGTGACCATGCGGGACCGGATGACAGTACCAGCACCAGACACAGGAGACTCGAAAGCACCCGTACAATATTTTTAAAAGACACTATCATTTCACAAGAAAACTATCTCCGGCTATGTCGCAGTCAAGTCCAAAGAATTGAGCGATCGTTTTCGCAACATCCGCAAAACTTTCCCGCGTACCAAGCATCCGTCCCCTGAGAAACTCACGGTTATATGCAAGAAGGGGGACATACTCACGGGAATGGTCGGTTGATTCGGTTGTCGGGTCGTTACCGTGATCCGCCGTAATTATGACAAGATCTCCCTCCCGAAGTTCAGCAATAAAGCCCGGGAGCCACGCATCGAATTCCTTAAGACCCTCGTAAAAACCCTCGACATCGTTCCTGTGACCCCATGCCTGGTCGAAATCAATCAGGTTGAAGAACATCAGGCCTGTCCAGTCCTCACGGGAAATCGACATAGCCCTGGCCATACCCTCGGTATTGCCGGCGTAATGCTCGATACGTGTGAATCCCCTCCCCCTGAATAATGTATCGACCTTCCCGACCGATATTACATCCCTGCCTGATGCAGCGAGACAATCAAGGAGCGTATTTCCGGGTGGTTCGACGTTGTAATCCTTACGGTCATAGGTCCTCACGAAATTTCCCGGTTCCCCGATAAACGGCCTGGCAATGACCCGTCCGACCGTATGTCCCGGCGGCATAAGTAACTCACGTGCGATCTCACACCATTCGTATAATTTTTCAAGAGGAACTACCTTCTCGATATGCACGGCCACCTGGAACACGCTGTCGGCCGATGTATAGACTATCGGTTTACCGGTCCTGATATGCTCCTCGCCCAGTTCCTTTATTATCTCTGTACCGGATGCGGGGCAGTTTCCGAGAGTGCCCCTTCCGATACGAGACTCGAACTCATCCATCACTTCCTTCGGAAAACCGTTCGGGTAGGTCGGGAATGAGAAATCCGGAACGAGACCGGCAAGCTCCCAGTGCCCGACCGTGGAATCCTTGCCGTGGCCCTTCTCCATCATTTTCCCAAATGAGAACATGGGATGGTCGACAGGCTCAACGCCCTTTATCGTGGCAATGTTACCGAGTCCAAGTCCCTGGAGTGTGGGCAGCTCCATACCCCCGACAGCGTCGGCAATGTTACAAATAGTGTTGGAAAATTCATCGCCGTAACTCGCTGCATCCGGTAACGCACCGATCCCGACCCCGTCCAGAACGACAATAAAAGCCCTCAATTTATCAGTTACTGGTTCCATGGTATATCACAGTGAATTTTTCGCCTTCTCGACTTCATCCTCAACCATAGCGCGTATTTCTTCGAGATGTTCCTCAGTGTCCGCCTCGAACCTCATTACAAGCACCGCCTGCGTGTTGCTTGCGCGAACAAGGCCCCATCCATGCTCAGTCTGGACACGTGCCCCGTCTATGTCTATGAGCTCAATGCCGTCCCGTTGTCTGAATGCTTCCTGGACACGGCTGACTACCTCGAACTTTATCTCCTCGGCTGCATCGACCCTTATCTCCGGCGTGCTGACAAGCACGGGAAGCGATTTCGCGATCTCCCCGAGCGGCACCCCGGCCTGGTAGACAATTTCCGCGAGTCGAAGAGCCGAATAGTTGGCGTCATCAAATCCCATCCAGCGGTCCTGGAAGAAAAGGTGGCCGGACATCTCGCCCGCCAGAGCCGCTCCGGTTTCCTTCATTCTTTTCTTTATAAGGCTGTGACCGGTTTTATACATCTCCGGTACGCCACCAGCTTTCGCGATTTCATCGTAGAGAAGCTTCGAACACTTGACTTCACCGACAATCGACGCGCCCGGACGTCGTGCGAGGATGTCCCTTGCAAAGAGAATCATCAGCTGGTCACCCCATAGAATGCTTCCGGTGTCCGTGACCGCCCCGAGACGGTCCGAGTCACCATCGAAAGCCACGCCCATCCATGCATTAGTGCTCGTGACGCGCAACTGCAGGTCGTTAAGGTTCTTCTCGACAGTTGGATCAGCGTGATGATTGGGGAAAGTCCCGTCAGGTTCCGCGTAAAGGATGTCCGCGTCTATTCCAAGGCGCTCCATTGCCGGGCCGATAGCCGGACCACTTGTGCCATTTCCGCAGTCGGCAACAATTCCAAGGCCTGTCATTGGCTCGAATCCGGCAACCAGCCTGTCTATGTAACGCGGCAGGAAATCAAGCACGGTCTCCTTCGCGGTACCGTTCGTGAAATCACCTGATAACATCACTTCCCGGATTTTCTGAATGTGTTTCCCGTAGAGAGAATTACCGCCGATCATCATCTTGAAGCCGTTCATCTCGAGCGGGTTATGGCTTCCGGTTACCTGTATCGACCCGTCCACATCGAGCACCTGTTCCGCATAGTAGGTGCATGGTGTGGGAACGAGTCCGATCCTTACAACGTCGACACCGGTACTCCTGAGTCCGTCAGAAAGCGCATCGGACAGTGCGACTCCCGACTGACGCGCGTCGTGGCCAATCACCGCCCTGCAGCTACCACTGGTGCGATTCCTGTTAAGAAGGGTTCCGTAAGCCTGTCCGAGCATCCGGGTAAAATCCGGGGTTAATTCAACAGGTTTACCGTAACCATCGAGTGCGGTACCGCGGATATCGTACTCCCTGAAAATATGAGAAGGGATTTCCATATGCGTTCGTGCTCCGTTGAAGTCTGGATGATTGTATCACAGCATGTTTGCCGTGACACCTGATTGAATCATATGGGTGATAAAAGGCCCCTTCAACTGAAGCTGTAAATAAAAAATTATAGCGGGACACGATGTCTGCACAAGGACATTCTGTCCCGGACGCGCAGCGTGTAACAGGCGGCACTCAACTTTTTATTCGTGTAAACAGGGTGGTTATCGTACAAATCGACTGGTTAAAGCAACTTAATTAACCTTCTGCTGATTTTATATGGAAAATGGCATGAGAAATGTAGTATTTGAAGATACACCGGGGTATTAAAGCAATGTCAATTATTATGTCAGAAAATCCGGAAGTTCCCGCCGGGACCGCACCGTCCGGAAAGCGGAAACATGGCAAGGTGCCACTATTTACAAGGCTCCGGAACATCCGGTTATGGCAGATGCTGACCGATTCAGGTAAGGCCGATTCCCAAAAACATGAGGGATCCCCCGCTCAATTACGTATAGTAACAAGCCGTTGGATAGACCGTCCATCAAGAAGGCACACCGGTAAAACTAAAAATCGCTGCTGACCAGGCGATCGGGCGAAATTTCCGAAGCACTACTTTTAAATTCCATTAACCTTCCAAAAAGCCGATAATATTAATAAATGTTCTCCATGAACCACATGGAGGATTTCTGCATCATCGTTATTATCTGCTCGAGTTGATTTTCACATTAACGGGTGATAGGCTTTTTAGCTTGTGATTGCATTTACATGGGGATGTGTGGAGGTTTTCCAAATAATTTGGAGGGTTTACTTTTTTTGATGTCACGAACTTTGAAGGCAACAGGAAGAAAGAGCCTTATTCGAATATTTATCGTCACCCTGCTTTGGTTAGCCACGGTAACACCCGCTTTTGCAGACATTATTTACACGGTAGAAGACGGCGACAGCGCATGGTCGATCGCCGTTCACTTCGGGATCTCCCTTGAAGACCTTTACCTTGCCAATGGGTGGGCCGACGACGAGAATCCGGTTCTGCAGCCCGGACAGAGGGTTTCCATCCCGACCGACCGCGATGATGAACAGGCTCAAGAGACTGTTGAGACGGAAGAATCCGCTGAGGAATCCGAGCCGGCAGTTGAATCCGACGACCAGATCTACATTGTCCAGCCTGGTGACAACCCGTACATGATCGCCCATCGTTTCGGTTTCGGAACACTCGTCCTTCTTGAATATAACGGGCTTACCGAGAACGACCTTATCCATCCGGGAGATTCTCTCCTGGTCCCACCGGACGATTATGAATACCAGGGAACGGCAGAAGTTACGGAAGAGGAAGAATCCGATCCCATCCCCGAACCACTGCACTATTTTGTTCAGGCCGGGGACAATCCATGGCTGATCGCACGCAGCTTCGGGATAAACACTCAGACATTACTTGCATACAATAATCTTGAACTGGACGCGGTACTTCACATAGGCGACGAGCTTCTCATACCGGCGGACGCCGGAAGTCTTTCGAGCAGGTCCGGAAGCTGGGTACCATACACTGTCGCGATAAACGACACTCTCAGTGTCATTGCCCAGAATCATGGGTTGACAAGTGCTGCTCTTGCCGAGGCCAACAACATAACGGTTAACGGCATTCTGCGCGAAGGCCAGCAGCTGATGGTACCGGGACAGAGAACGGCTCCGTCCGATAACACACCTGCCACTCCACCCGAGCCATCACCGGCCGAGGATCTCTCCGGCGTTATCAATCCTCTTCCATCGATCGGGGAAACAGGCAACCAGGCCGACAATGACGGCTGGCATTCGGAGATGTTCGACTTTACCAGGATATGCGCCCCGGAGCCATCGTCGACCGATCCCAATCCGGTGAGTGATGGTGGCCTGACAACAAACGGTTACTTCGAGGACGGCACGCCGTATCACACATACACGGTCCGTCGTGGTGACACGATAAGCGAGGTCGCGGAAGCATTTGGAATCACGCAAAGTGACCTTATCAGCAGGAACGGCCTGGACATAAGGTCATCACTCAGGATAGGGCGCGACCTTAAAATCCCGCTGCCCCGCCCTGCTGCACCATCGAGCTCATCCGGTGCCGGGAACTCGAGTGATGGGTTCTCATTTGGTGCACCCGATGTAGAACTTTCGGGGCTTTCAGGGACCGACACAGGCAGGGCGGTTGTCGAGGAAGCCGTACGTCATCTCGGTACACCGTACGTATGGGCCGGAACAAGCCTGACTGGCGGCGCAGACTGCTCGGGATTCACGATGTCCGTATACGCACAGTTTGGCGTAAACCTTCCCCACAGCTCACGCGACCAGGCAACATGCGGAACCGACGTTCCATACGCAGACATGCTCCCCGGCGATCTTGTGTTTTTCCACACGACACGCTCAGGCATCAGCCATGTAGGTTTATATATCGGCAATGGGGACTTCGTACACTCGTCAAGTCATCGTGGCGGGGTAGTGATCAGTCCGATTGACGAGGGGTATTACAACAGCAGGTTTGTCTGTGCCCGCAGGGTTCTATAGAATTAAACAGTTCTATAAATATATCGCAGGGAATTTGCTCTGCAGGTCATTATTAACCCATACTAAAGTATTATTACTTTTTAGCGGGAAAAAGTCTGAATTTACCTGCCTTGCGAAAATTAACATATATTAAACCGTAAAGGCAGGCGTCGTCTGGAAGGCGAATCAAATCAGGCGTACAGACGCATTCGGCATGAATGATGATTCCAATACGAGAACTTACTGTTCAGAACATAATTATTTTACCTGAAAATTTCAATTTCATGCTGACAGCATTATACATTCGTGGTATTATGTAAATCAGATTAGGAAGAAATAAACATTGCAGGATTTAGCTGTCTACGAGAGAACTATGTAGACGGCGTTGTTTTTAAGCGTTTCATTGTTTTAATTTTGCCTGGCTGGCGAAAATGGTTGCTGAAAAAAACGGAAGTAACATCATACATGTATCTATCTCTATACGAATGGATTGAGTGAACATGGATCAAGGAATCATCCTGACAATCTTCAAGCTGGACAACATGCTTAGGCGCATGGGAAACCGCATCGCTGGTGTTCTTGGAGCCACACAGCAGCAATGGGCTGTGCTGGACATCCTGAACGAAGCCGGAACGAACGGGATTCCTTTAAGCGAACTTGGCAAAAGCCTTGATGTCACCAAGGGTAACATCACGGGCCTGATCGACCGCATGGAGCGGGACGGCCTCGCGAAGCGTAAGGATGACCCGAAAGACCGACGTGTTATTCGGGCCAACATTACGGCGAGGGGCAAAAGAGTCCTGAGAGACATCCAGCCGGTCAAGGACCAGTGGAGTGAGAGATTGTTCCAGGGCTTCTCGGCAAAGGACAAGAAAGACCTTGTTGCGCTGCTGGATCGCCTCACGGAACGCGTCACGGACATGGAAAGTTAGTAGACGTCGAAAAACAGGAGGGTCCGGGAAAATATTTGTTTCCCGGTGATCATGGGCTGCTGGCTTTCTGCCAGGGGAAGGTTTTTACGTCATGAAAAATATCTCAGGCAGGATTGAAAATCCTGCCTTTCTTAATTAGCAATCGATTGGTGATTGCGCACTGGAAAGTAATCTGGTATATTGTGTGGCCGCGCCGCGGGGTGGAGCAGCTGGTAGCTCGTCGGGCTCATAACCCGGAGGTCGGGGGTTCGAATCCCCCCCCCGCTAAATCGTGCCTCAGTAAATGCTCCGGTAACCTGTATGTGATCTTCACATCCAGTGCATCCGGGGCAATTTTTATATGCTCAACCCAGCATCTCACATAGCGTTTTCTTTCATCGGGCTGGCCTTTACTCAGTAATTTTCCAAGATCCCGAACGCACCTCCGAACCTGCTTTAATTCGATCTTCTCGGGACCCTCTGCACTGTCAGTCATATGTAAAAGCTTGTCTCTTTCAACCTTCAAACTTCTCAGCCTGGTATTTGTCCATTCTGCATCATCAATTCCATCCTCAATAGACTGCCTGATGTTGGCTATTTTCCTGTCTATCGACTGAATTTTACTTGCTGCATTGGGATCGTATCCCGATTTCTCCGCCCACAGTTTCTTAAATGCTCGATTTACTTTCTCAAGGAAAGTCCCTTCATGTGACATAAGGTCCAGAATGTACTGTATTCCGGAAATAACTTCTGCTTCGATTCTGTCCTGAGGAACATAGACCGCTTTCCCACATCCAAGCCCCCTCCGGTATGGCTGGCTACCACATATGTAGTAACGGTAGCCATTTGACTTGTAGCCCGTCATGTTGTTCCCACATCTCTCACAGATAAATAGTCCACCACTTAAAAGGTAAGGCGATTCTCGACTAAAGCCTTTATCATAAGTGTGCATTTTGGATTTCTCGTGGCGCATAAGTGCGATTTCCTGAGCTGTATCGGCAGAGATTAATGCCTGATGAGCGTTTTCAACTATTAACCAATCCGATATGGGTCGAATAGACCCGTTTTTTCTATGGACATTCCAGACACCATAACCCGCAAATTTAAGTAAGGCATGTGGTTTCAGTAGTGTTGTCCAGGTGGAAACCTGCCAGAATTGTCCTCGTGGAGCTGGAATCCCATTTCCATTACAGAAATCACGTAGTGCTGCAAGCGAATACCCCTTTAACACCTTGGTAAGTGCTTCTTTAGCCCATTCATAAATTGGCTTGCCATTTATAATTGCCTCATCTGGGACAATAATGCTTTTTACAATAGGCCTTCCGCTTTTATCTGTCCCACGGTTTAACCTCTGGATCTTATAACCCCATATTGGCTGGCCCCCATTCCAGTAACACCATCCAGTCTCTTGGTCGCGTGTTTGTGCATTTGCACGACATCCCTTACGTGTGTGGAATGCAACTTCACGACTGTATGCCTCATTTTTCGCATAAGTGATTGCTTCCAGGTAGACTCCTGCAGGACTATCAGGATCAACCTCAGGATCATTTAATGAAATCACCTTAATTCCACTGTCTCTAAATTCGCGAACCAGAGATTTTGCCATAAGGCTATCACGAGAGAAACGTGACATATCATGCACAATGATCGCCTTGATTCCCGCACCATTTCTCGCTTTTTCCAGCATCCGGTGAAATTCCACACGTTTAGAATCCTTCTGGAAAGCACTTGCAGCTTCAGAGAACTCCTGAATCAGATCAAATCCATTTCTGGAAGCATATTCCCGGATCTCACGCAATTGCTCCGGTATCGATGCACCACGCTGTTCCTGCATATCTGTCGACACGCGTGCCCATGCGAAGGCTTTGGCCTTGCCCTCGTGGCTGGGTTCAGTGTCAGTCTGTCCCATGATTCCCTGAAGTATGGTCTTTATGTCTGTCAATTCCTGCACCTCATTGTGTTTTCTTAATTAGCGTAACGCAGTATTGTTAAGTCGTCCAGAGAGTACCGGTATA
>Ga0272441_10009496_pt1 | contig 15002 bp, 11 predicted proteins | sample SSMProp6N_FD_193582 | JGI IMG/M metagenome (GOLD analysis project Ga0272441, IMG submission 193582) | Marine sediment archaeal communities from Little Sippewissett salt marsh, Falmouth, MA, United States - SSM-Prop-6N | ecosystem: Environmental > Aquatic > Marine > Wetlands > Sediment ... | reverse complement strand
CCCCAAACCGATGGTTTTCTTACTTGGAGGCAAATCAAGATTTGACTCCAAGAGAATGAGGATTTGGGGAGCGCAGCGAACCCAAACCGAAGGTTTTCTTACTTGGAGGCAAATCTTGATTTGACTCCAAGGGGCAGGAAAACATTAAAAAGGCCCGATTTTTTTAAAAAATCGGGCCTTTTTAATGCCTTTTTAAGCCCTTAATATATATATTAAATAAATTTGCCTTTCTCAAGAAAGCGTTTTATACTTGTAGTACTCTGACTCTAACTCATTGGCATGCAGTATCTTTAATGTCTCAAGGAGAAGCCACGGATCCAGAGGATATTAAGAGTGCCATGAGCAAAATAGTCCCCCAGGTGAAAGGTTAATAATGGTTTCACATTTGAATAAAAGCAGATTCAATGGCTTTACACGTGGCATGGCCTTTATTGTGATTGTGGCCTTTTTATGGTCTTATCTGTTATCCACGCCTGTTTACGCCCAAAATTATAGTGTTGTTAATCTGCCCTTGCCCGGGGCCATGGTCAATCCGAGCCCTGGATTTGAGCCGGTCCTTATCAAGGGCATGACCATTCACCCTGACAATCCGCTCAATTTTGAATTCATTATCGACAGCGGCAATTCCGACCTTACCCAGGATGAAATAAAACAGGAATCCGAGCGTTTGGTTAAATACTTTATGGCCGCGCTCACCATCCCTAAAGATGACTTGTGGGTGAACCTTTCCCCGTATGAAAATGAGCGGATCATACCGGATGAACTCGCCAAGACCGAACTCGGCCGTGATCTGCTGGCCCAGGATTATTTGTTGAAACAACTTTCTTCTTCATTGATCCATCCGGACAGCGCAACCGGTAAGGAATTTTGGGATAGGGTCTACGCAAAGGCCTATAATAAATTCGGCACAACGGAGGTCCCTATCAACACTTTTAATAAGGTATGGATCCTGCCGGAGAATGCGGATGTGTATGAGTATCAACAAACCGTTTATATCACGAGTACGGGTTTTAAGGTTATGCTGGATGAGGATTATTTAGCCTTGGACAATAATGTTCATAATAAGCAGCTAGGCACGGATCGGGTCACACGAGATACGGTGAAGGATTCTGCATCCCTGTCCTCCCAGATCGTGCGCGAGATCATTCTCCCCGAGATCGAGCGTGAGGTCAATGAAGGCCGGAATTTCGCGCCCCTGCGCCAGATCTATCACTCCCTGATCCTGGCCAAATGGTACAAGGAGACCGTTACGCAGGGCATCCTGTCTGAGGCGTATGTGGACCAGAAAAAGACCGGCGGCATCGAACTTGAGGATAAGAAGGTCAAAAAGAAGATTTATGATCAGTATATGGCCGCGGCCAAGCAGGGTGTGTTTAATTTTATTAAAGAAGATTATGACAAATACACTCAGGAGGCCATCCCCCGCAAGTATTTTGCCGGCGGGATTGCAGCCGGAGCGGGCGGGGTGAACCATCACGGCAAAGGTTCAAAAGGCGGTGGGCATGGGATCAAGGATGCGACCAAGGCGTTTATTCTCTCTGTCGGCCTGGCCGGTGCTGTGGCCGGTGGGTTAAAGGCATTGGAAGCACGGCCGGCGGGTGCGCAGACCCAGGAACAAACTATTACAGCCGATTCTGGACAAATGGATGCGCCGTCCCTAAAAGATAAAACAGCCCAGGATCCTACCGTCGTCATGGATACGGATGAAGTCAGCTTGACCATAGAAAAATTAAAGGACAAAAGAAGCTATACGGAAAGGGTACGTGCTTGTCAAAAACTTGGGGAGCTTAAAGATGTACGGGCCATTGAACCGTTGCTCTTTTTATTGAATGACGACTCATATTCAGTACGAGAGGCTGCTCATGAGACATTGGAAAAGTTAGGGGCATCAAAGGCCCAGATGACCAAAGGGTATTTAATGGCGTTGGTATCAGGGCAGGGATATGACGATATTCTCATTGCCAAGGCATTAGTTGATTTGGGGGATGTTACAGCAATATTGACTTTTATGGAAGAAAATGATCTTTCTGTTGATGCCACGATCGAAATTTTGGAGATTTTATTAAAGATCGATCGGAATTCGATCGGCCGGTTCTTTTTGGCTTATTATCGAGAGATGGTAGATATGTCGTCGGCCGAGATCAGTCAAAAAGTAAATTTATTGGCGCGTTCAATGGTCGCATATTCTTACGAAAAAAAAGATGTATATTTCGGCAAAAAATATATGACCGATAATTCTCTTATCGTTTATGTTATTTCATATCTTGATCAGCAAACAAAGGTATTGAGCCCAACAAATGAAGTAAGAAACCAGTTTTATATCCCCTTACAGCAGGGAATAAAGGCTGAGATGAAAAAGATAAAACGGTATAACGCGTGGACTGACTGGAAAGGGGTTCTTATTTTGCTCGGTGTTATTTTTGGCTCGGCTTTGGTTTGGGTTTTAACTTTTTGGCTGGATGCCTTTCTGGACAGCAGGGCCAAGTTTCATTCCGGAGGCAGTGGCGAGATGGGCCGGTGGAAATATGAGAGTATAAGTTATGATCCCAAGACCGGGAAAATGACATTGCATGACGCGACACGCATTCCGCATAAGGACAAGACCATGGGCAAGGATGGTGTTGAGGAAGAGTTTTTAATTGACGGTGAGAACTCTCCGCGGGATATTGTTTTGCAAACACGGGATTTGACTCAAAACGAGATGGATAAGATCCTTGATATCGCCGGTGATCTGGACTTGATGCGGCTGCCCAAGGTCATTGTCCGCGACCATGAGGCCATCAAACACAGGATTTATGGTATGGCGGCTGAGGGACAGACTTTTATAAGGGAAGATATTATTAAGGAAGGTAACCAGGATCAAATTAAGGAGGCCATGGACCATGAGCGGCTGGAACTCATCATGGAAGACCATGATCAAATCCGCGATGTTCAATATAAAGGAGAACCTGGCCAAGATTTGCGGGTCTTGATCACAAAATTATCGACCCGCGATAAGGCTGACATGAAGACAGCCGTTTTTCAATCGAGAGAGAGGCTGCTGCAATCGACGCGCGCTTCCGTTCAATCGGCAAGGGATTTTAAGGAAGGCCTGTTGGCAGGCAAGAGATCGGATGAAGGACCAAAGACCTTGCATGTTGTCATGGGCAATGAGGCGGCGGATTTAGACTCGACGGTTTCAGCGATTGTTCATGCGCAAGTAATGAATCAGGTTAATAAGGATCCCAATACCGTATTTGTGCCGCTCGTTAATAGTTCCTATGATGATATGCGGCTGCAGGCGGAGGTCACAACGTGGCTAAGTCATTATGGATTCTCTCCCGAGCAGGACCTGCTTTACAATGACACGTTTGATATCGTCGGCGTGGCCCAGGCGGCAGGTCGAAATACGGATTTGGGATATGATCTTAAGGTAACCCTGATGGACCATAATAAATTAAAGCAAGGGCAACAGCCCTTATGGCCGCATGTAGAGCGCGTGATCGACCACCATCCTGATGCCGGCATCTGGCAGAAGCAATCACAGCTTTCTTCAGAAAGGGTAAGGATAGAGCGGATCGGATCCAACAGCACGCTCGTGGCCCAGGAGGTTTCACAATTAATTGACTTAAACAAAGAACCGCTTTTGGCCGTAATGCTTTTAACCACAATTGTGCGTGATACTTTAAATTTTGATGCCAAGGGCAAGGAAACCGGCCGATGGAATGATACGGATACGAGAATTACCCGTCAGTTGTTGGAAGTTTCCAAGCCGGCGCTCGCTCGGATCTTGCCTTCGGGACTGGTTTCGGAACAACAGTATTATGACGCAATCTTTGATATTACGGATCAAGCGGCCTTTGACACGGAAAGTTTTTCAACAAGAGATTTTTATCGCTCCGATTATAAAGAATTTGCAGCCGGTGCCAAAGAAGGGGGCCAACCCTATCGCTTCGGGATCGCCTATGTTAAAAGCCGAAAAAATATAAATGGGGTATTAGAAAAGGGAGATCTCGTTGCCGGGATTAATGATTTTACAAGTTCTTTGACAACAGAAGAGGAGTCGGATATTTTTATCGGCATGCCGTTTGATCATTTATCTATGGGGCCTGAGGCCACGCGGCAATTATTTTTTTATTCTAGGGACGCTGTCCTGCTTAATGATTTGGTTGCCTTCTTGAAGCGCGAGTCAACGTTTGACTTGAAGGAATTAACGCAATATACGGATTATACCGGCCAAACGTTGGATGTGCCTAAGACGGAAAATCTAATGGTCTTTACGACCAGTCCGGAAAATGTGCGCAAAACCTTTGCGCCGGTCATTGAGCGGTTTTTTGAACAAAGGCAAGCAAGTCCTGATTCAGGGCATGGCGGTATTGATTTAAATCAAATTGACCTCAAGAGAAAAGGAGCAGGTATCTTAGAAACGTTTAGTCCTGAAAGTGTCCAGCCCTCCCAGGATATTCCCATCAGTGGACTTAAGCCTGTGATCATCAATTTGGTCCCGATTAACAGTGTTTTGCCTTTATTGGGACTTAAAGAAGGCGAGGATGTGGACTCTAAAGAAGACGATCTGGAGTTATCTTTAGCAAAGTAATAGATGCCAGATCGAATGTCATTTAAAGCATGTATTTGTACGTGTTTTTTTATTTATATGTAAGATGGCATGATTAAAAACGACTAAAATAAAGGTAGTAAGAAATTTGTTGACAAAAAATTTTTTTGATGTTAAGTACTAGTGAATTACTAGTAATAGGCAGGATTGAAGGGAAACATTCATTGAAAATTTCAACCAGATCACGTTACGGTTTAAGGCTCATGTTGGCATTAGCCCAACATTACGGGGACGGGTTGCTGCGCCTTAATGAAATTGCGAAAGAAGAGGCCATCTCAGAAAAATATCTTAGCCAGCTGATCATACCGCTTAAGGCCAATGGCTTGGTTATCTCAAACCAGGGAGCCAAAGGGGGCTATAAATTGTCCCGTCCACCTCACAATATTAATTTAAAAGATATTATGGATTCGTTAGAAGGCGGTTTTAACTTAGTGGACTGTTCCCGGGACCCTGGCTTCTGCAAAAAGGCATGTGATTGTGTGGCCCATAGTTTTTGGCGTTTTTTAGACATGAATATCGCGCAAACCCTGGAAAGTATTTCCTTGGCCAAACTTTTAGATCAAACAAATAAAAAGGCGGTTGCTCTATGACACCCATCGATCTTATAGAGAAAATCAATGAACTTAAAGAAAAGAAAAATGCTGTGATCCTGGCGCATAATTATCAGCTGCCCGAAATCCAGGATATCGCTGACTTTACGGGAGATTCGCTGGGTCTCAGCATCCAGGCGTCTAAGACCAAGGCTGATGTGATTGTTTTTTGCGGTGTGTATTTTATGGCGGAAACGGCCAAAATACTTTCACCGCATAAAACGGTTATTATCCCCGAGAAGGATGCCGGTTGCCCTATGGCGGATATGATTACCGCGGACCAACTGCGTAGCCTCAAGATGCGGCATCCCTGGGCCAAGGTGGTCTGCTATGTCAATACGCCAGCCGCTGTTAAGGCCGAAAGTGATGTCTGCTGCACATCAGCCAATGCTATTTCCGTGTTAAAGGATATGTTCACGGACGAAGATGAGATCATTTTTGTCCCGGATAAATATCTGGGGACATACGCGTCGGCCCAGGCCAACCGCAATGTTATCCCGTGGCATGGGTATTGCCCAAGCCATGCGCGGATATTACCTGAGCATATAGAGCAACTCAAGGCCTTGCATCCCGAGGCCAAGGTCCTGGCCCATCCGGAATGTAATGGATTGGTGGTCGCTTCGGCGGATGCCGTTGTCTCCACATCCGGTATGTTGCGTTATGTCAGAGAGAGCGATGCACGTGAATTCATTATCGCAACCGAGCCCGGGATGGTCTATCCCTTGCAAAAGGAACATCCTGACAAGGAATTTTATGCGGCCACGGAATTGGCCATATGCCGCAATATGAAGATGGTTACTCTGGAGAAACTCTTAAGATCCCTGGAGGATATGGATCATCAAGTTGAGCTGCCGGAATCCATTATCCACAAAGCCCAAAAAAGCATTAATAATATGATACGGTATAAAGAGCAGTCCGTGGCCGCAAGCGCGGTGACCCCGTAATGAAGGAAAATCTAATGAAACGGCGTGTGTATCTTGATCATAATGCCACCACACCACTTCATCCCGAAGTTAAGGAAGAGATGAAAAAGGCCATGGAGGTGTTCGGCAATCCTTCCAGCATGCACGAGTTTGGCCGTGCGGCCAGGGCCTTGGTGGAAGATGCCAGAGAAAAGGTGGCTTCGTTTATCAATGCCAGCCCCCAGGAGATCATCTTTGTTGGCAGCGGCTCGGAGGCGAATAATACCGTATTATTGATGTTTGCCTGTCCTTCTGGAAAATGCACTTTGCATACGTCCATGGCCCGGGAGATCGTGACTAGCGCGATTGAACATCCTTGTATCTTGGAGACGTCCAAATGTTTGAGCGATCGCGGCATGGCTGTCGGGTATGTTGACGTTGATCCCTGCGGTAAGGTCCGCCCTGAACAGATCGAGCATATGATCAATGAAAGGACCGGCCTGGTGTCGGTGATGACGGCGAATAATGAGATCGGCACGATTCAGGATATAAAAAGGATCTGTAACATCGCCCATGATAAAGGGGCTTTATGCCATACGGATGCGGTTCAGGCGGTCGGCAAGATCCCGATCGATGTTAAGGATTTGGATGTGGATTTTTTGACCCTTTCCGGGCATAAGATTTATGGCCCTAAAGGCATCGGGGCGCTGTATGTCAAAAAAAGCATCTCGTTCTGTCCTTTGATCCGCGGCGGCCATCAGGAAAAGGGCCGTCGTGCCGGAACAGAGAATACCTTAGGCATTATCGGTTTAGCCAAGGCGATCGAGATGCGTCAGATTGAGATGGTCGAAGAAGCGTTGCGGTTAACAAAATTTAAGGAGATGTTAAGGAAAGGGTTGGCTGATCAAATTCCTGATATACAGTTTAACGGCCATCCGACAGATAGTTTGGTCAATACAGTGAACGTATCCTTTGACGGGGCTGAAGGGGAGGCGATCCTGCTTTATTTGGATTTAGAGGGCATCGCGGTCTCGACCGGTTCGGCGTGTGCCTCGGGCTCACTGGATCCGTCTCATGTGCTGTTGGCTACCGGTATATCGGCTGAGCGCGCTCATGGATCGATCCGCATCAGCATGGGCCGTGGGACAACGGAAGCTGAAATTAATTATGTCTTGGAAAAATTGCCAAAGATAATCAATAAAATTCGCAGCATGTCATCAGCTTGGGGTCAGACCCCAATAAACCATTAGAAGATAACAACTTAAGTCGAAATTATAAATTATTAGTTAAATCATTGAAAATAAAAACGTTAGTGGGGTCTGACCCCAAGAAATTTATGAACTGGGCATATACCGACAAAGTTAAAGATCATTTTATAAATCCGCGCAATATTCTCACGGATGAGAATGATTTCCCGCCGGATGGCAAAGGCCTCACGGGAAACATAAAATGCGGGGATCAAATGCTTTTTTTGATCCAGGTCGATAAGGCAACACAGACGATCAAGGACTGCCGCTGGAAGACCTACGGCTGTGCGAGTGCGATCGCCAGCACTTCGGTTCTCTCGGAAATGGTCAAGGGCAAGTCCTTGGATGAGGCCTATCATCTGTCGCCAAAGGATATTACCAAAGAGTTAGGCAGTCTGCCCGAGCATAAGATCCATTGCTCTGTTCTGGGGGATAAGGCGCTCAGGGCGGCGATTGATGATTATTATGTCAAGAACGGGATGGCGGATAAAGTTAAAAAAGAAGAGGCGCGACTGATCTGCCAGTGCATGAACGTGACTGACCATGAGATCGAACACGCGGTTTTGGAGGGCGCCCGGACATATTATGAGCTGCAGGAGCGGACGAAATTGGGTACAGTCTGCGGCCAGTGCCAGGAAGAGGCCATAAAATTGTTAAGGGCGTACACCAAAAAACATTTCTAAATTGAGACGCCCCGGGCTTTGCCCGATAAGTCTCATTTTTTTCAGGGCCATCATTGTTTTCCAAGATATGATGGCCCCTTTCTTTTTAAAAAATTTTTTAAACCGGCATTTCTCATATATAATATAAAAGAATTAAAATAAGGATTTAAACGATGCCTTTACCTAAACAAATTATTAAGGTCTCAGACACGATTTGGGAGTTGCCCAAGAATTTCAAGCCAGGCATGCGCGTGCCGGCCAGGGTCTTCGGCACCGAGAAGATCGTCTCTGCCATGGAGGAGGCTGTTTTTAATCAAATATCCAATGTGGCCCAGTTGCCGGGCATTATCGATTACGCGTTCTGCATGCCGGACGGGCATTGGGGTTATGGCTTTCCCATCGGCGGGGTGGCGGCCATGGATCCTGAGGAAGGGGTGATATCCCCCGGAGGTATCGGCTTTGATATCAACTGCGGGATGCGTCTTGTTACCACCAATTTGACCTATGATGATGTTAAACCGCATTTGGAGGAATTGGTCGATAAGCTTTTTAAAAAGGTGCCCTCCGGAGTAGGGTGTAGCGGTTTCATTAAAATTAACCGCGGGGAGTTTAAGCAGGTTATCGAACAGGGGGCCCCATGGTGCGTGGATAAGGGATATGGCTGGCATGAGGATTTGGAGCGTACTGAGGAGATGGGTGGGATGAAGGGCGCGAGTGCCAGGGATGTGAGCCCTAAGGCCATTGACCGCGGGTATGATCAAATAGGAACGCTCGGCTCGGGCAATCACTATTTGGAGATCCAGGTCGTTAAAGAAGAAAACATTATGGATAAGCAGTTGGCGGCCGCCTTTGGCATCAACATCCCTAACCAGATCGTTGTGATGTTCCATTGCGGCAGCCGCGGGTTCGGCCATCAAGTTGCGACCGATTATCTGCAGACATTTTTAAAGGTGATGCAGAGTAAATATAAATTGAAGTTATTAGACCGGGAACTTTCCTGCTGTCCCTTAAAATCTTCGGAAGGCCAGGCCTATTTCTCGGCCATGAAATGCGCGGTCAACATGGCCTTTGCCAACCGGCAGGTCATTTTACACCGCATTCGTGAGGTTTTTGCGGAAGTCTTCGGCCGCAAACCCCAGGATCTGGGGATGCATCAGGTGTATGATGTGGCGCATAATATTGCCAAGATCGAGAAGCATCAGGTCAGGGGCCGGGACACGGATGTCCTTATTCACCGTAAAGGGGCCACGCGCGCCTTTGGACCGGGCATGGCCGGATTGCCTGATGTGTATAAGAAGACCGGCCAGCCGGTCATTATCGGCGGCAGCATGGAGACCGGATCCTACCTTTTATCGGGGGTCGCAAGCGGGGCGCAGACGTTTTATTCAACCGCCCACGGCAGCGGCCGGGTGATGAGCCGCTCGGCGGCACGCAAAAGATTTCACGGCAAATCCTTGCTGCAGGAATTACGCCAAAGAGGTATCTATATTAACACCGCATCATACTCCGGCTTGGCAGAAGAGGCGGGGTGTGCGTATAAAAATATCGATGATGTCACGACGGCCACAGAGGCCGCTGGATTGAGCAAGAAAGTCGTGCGTTTCATCCCGTTGGGGAATATAAAAGGATAGATGGCTACAGGTTCCAAGCTTCAGGCTTCAAGCCACAAGCTTCAGGGTAAAGGCGCAAAAGCCATCTTTAAGAAACCTGCAGCCTGAAGCCTGCAGAGTGAAGCCCATTTCAAAATTACAAATGCCTTTCGAATACCTAGATGATTTGGCCACAGCGGATGTGGCCTTTCGGGCAACGGGCCAAAGCAGGGAAGAGTTGTTTGTGGCCGCCTGTGATGCCCTTGTGAATGTTATGCTGACGGATCTCAAGGCCATTGCCGACAAAAAGGATCAAAGCATCATTATTGAGGATCCCAACCTGGACATGCTGCTTTTTCAGCTCATGCAGGAATTGATCTACCTTAAAGATGCGCAAAAACTTATTTTGAGGGTTCGGGAGATCAACATCAAAGAAGAACGCCATGCGTTTGTGCTTAAAGCCAGGGTTGCCGGTGAGCAGATAGATTTGAGCCGGCATCACTTTAATGTTGATGTGAAGGCCGTTACCCTGCACCGGTTCCAGGTCAGGCAAATCGATAACGGATGGGAAGCCATTGTTGTTTTGGATATATAAATTGATTTGGGGTCAGACCCCAATAACTAATTGGTATTAAAGGAGTTAAACATTAATTACTTAATCTGTTGATATAAAATAAGATACTCGGATATCAGGACTTCGTCCTAAGTATATGACCCCATTTAATTTCGAATTATTACTTAACCTATTGACATAAAATAAGTTGCTGAGGTCTGACCCCAATTCCCCAATTATCAATTATCATGTTTTTTAAATACTATTGCCAGGAAAATGGAAAGACCGTTGAGGTTTCGCATCCCATAAATGAGAAGCTGGAAACCTGGCGGGAGGTGTGTTTTTATGCCGGGATGGATATGGGAGGTACGCCGCCCGAGACCCCGGTTGTGCGGCTGATTGGGGGTAAGCCGTTTATCCCCAAACTCAAAGGGCTGGACAAAGACGTCCCGGGCGATAGGCTTGAGTCGCTATAAGGGACCAGGTCCTAATCGGTCCCCTTTTTAAATTCGGAAATTTTTTTACGCACAAAATGAAGGGGAAGGTCGGGTGTATCGCCGAAGGAGTTGGCGTGGGAATGAATAATGATTGTATCCAGTTCTCCCTGGCTGACATGCCGGGACTTTGTGCCGACCAATATCATGTCATATCCATCGTGGGTGATTTTTGCATCATCAATACCAAAATGGTGCACAAAGGATTTCAGGCTCTTGGGTGAATAGGCGAATTTATGGTTGCCGAAATGCCCGCAGTAGGTCTTCGATGCCAGCATATTTTCCCCGAAGATAGTATCCACAAAATTATCAAACCCGAATTTCTTGAATTTTGTGAGGATCACCTTAAAGTCCGGCACTTTCACGTTGATGATGCCACCGATCTTAAGGACCCGACTCCAGTTGTAAAACACGATAAAGCGCAAGTACTTATCAAAATGTTCCAGTATCGAGTCCGCCAGGATGGCGTCAACGGAAAGATCTTCGTAAGGGAGAGGCTGGGTTATATCATGAAGCAAGTCGGGGTTGACGCTGGCAACCGAGTCAATGTTGATATATCCCTCTAGTTTTTTATGCCCGCAGCCGATGTTGAGTTTCATGGTCCTTAATTTCCTTTAAAACGGAATAAAAAAATTATTAAACTTTGATATAATGGTAGCAAAGTTTGGGTTGTTGTCAATTTAATATCAACATATCCAATGAACCATATAGCCGCCAATGAAGATCGCCCTCGTATATCCGCCGTGTTATGAAAAGGACCTTAAAGGCTATCCTTTGGGGCTGGCCTATCTCTCCGCCTATCTCAAACAGGCCCATGAGGTCGATATCTACGACTATAACGGACAGGGGCTGAACGCCAGTGTCCGTCATTTCATCAAATCCGTAAGCCAAACACGGCCGGATGTTGTCGGGATATCCTTCAATTCATTTAACCGGGGCGGCGCCTATGATATTATTAAAAGGGTCAAGAAAGTCTCCCCCAAGACGTACGTCGTTCTGGGCGGCGTCCATGCCTCAACGATGTATGCCCAACTTTTCCATTATTTTTATCGTTACATTGATTTTATCGTTCAATCGGAGGGGGAGGTTACCTTGTTTCAGTTGTGTCAGGCCTTGGAGAGCAATGAAAGTTATCAATCCATCAGCGGCCTTGTGTATAAGGACGGGGAAAAGGGCTTTGTCGCCAATAGCGTTTCGGGGCGAATTGAGAACCTTGATGCAACACCCCTGCCGGATTATTCATATGCCGCGGATGAGATCAAGCGCACAGGGATAGCCTACCTAATTACCTCGCGGGGATGTCCGGTCAATTGCACGTTTTGCTCAACCTCTTCGTTCTGGGGGCAGCGCGTTCGGGCTTGTTCACCCGGGCGTATCGGTCAGGAAGTGGACTATGTCAAAAGTTTGGGCGCCAGGAGAATATTTTTTCATGACGATACATTTAATTTGGGCATCGAGCGCACCCTTAAGGTGGCGAGGGTCTTAAAGAAATTAAATATTGAATATGCCATTGGCTGCCGTGTCAAACCGGTCAGCGAAGACATGATCCGTGAATTGGTTGACTCCGGCTGCCGGCATATTTCCTGGGGCGTGGAGACTTTATCGGATACAATGCTTAAAAAAATTCATAAGGGGATCAGCAAGGAGGATGTCAAAAAGGCCTTTGATCTGTGCGTGCCGTATGCGGATAAAATGACCACGGGCGCGTTTTGTTGCGTCGGGCTTCCCGGGGAAACGGATAAAACAGTCCAGGAGACCGTGGATTATTTTAATCAACATATCCGTTCAACCAACGGGCCGGCGGCGTCCATGCTCTACATTTTGCCCGGGACAAAGGTTTATTATGAGCTTGTGGCCCAGGGTCAATTCAAGGAATCCGTCTGGATCAAATCAAAGGCCGTTTATTATACTCCGCAGTACAGGATCCTGACCCTAAATAAATGGCGCAAGGCTGTCAATAAAAGCAGTGTGCGGATCCCTTCTCAGGCATCATATTTTTGGAACCACCTGGATGATGCTAAACGTAGAAAGGAATCCTCGCTTCGCCGGCGGGTGAATAAATTATGGAAGTCGACCAAGCGTAATATCAATCTACTTCATAGACGCTATTAAGGCAATAGGGGGGGGCGAGCGGGTAACGTATGGGGATAAATCCAGTCAATCGGTTTTTTTGGGGGGTTATTGTTCTGGCCCTGTGCCTCAATTTTTCTATCCTGAGCCATGACTTTTATTATCACGACGATTTCCGTTTCTGGGAAGGGCAGGTTGGCAATGAGTCTTTGGAAGGTATTGCCGTGTATTATTTGGCCTTGGGGCGGCCTTTCCTTTCCTGGTGGATGCGTTTGGCCGAAAAGATCTTTTTCCTCCGTTGGCAGCTGTGGCCCGTCCGCCTTCTTGTCATTGGCATGGTGATCATAAGCGCGATATTTTTCAAAAAATTATGGCGCCATCCCAAGTATGCCGTTATCCCTGAGCCCATCCGCATGGCAACAGCCCTGGGCATAATCATTCTGCCTTCTTTTTACAGCGCCTCGATCTGGATCATTTGCTCTGCCGTGCCGTTGGCGACGTTGCTGGCCTTGGCTGGTAATTTTTTCTTTGACGCAAGACCTTTAAAGCAGCCCAGGCATATTAATGAATTTTTATGTGTGGTCATGGTGTGTATGAGTTATGTGACCTATCAGACAGCGGCTTCCGTGTTTTTGGTGCCCTATATTATATTGGCGCTTTATAGGTTGCGGGCGGAATGTTCCTTTAGATCATTGGGCTTTCTCATTAAACCAACGGTATTGTTCGTGGGAGCCAGCATCCTGTATCTTGTTATCCATAAACTTATTGTTTTTTTGACCTTTCTGATGCCGCGCGGCGCGGAGCAGTTTGCCTTTAGTACGGATCCTGTTGCCAAGATACAAAGCCTCCTGGGCACCATGACGCCGATGGCCATGAATTTTATTCCCGGTTATGGCCGCGAATTCTTGATGCTGGCTGTCCTTTTGATGTTATTGGTTGCCTGGGGATCTTATGTCCAACAACGACAGAATAATACCGTCGCTTTTATGCCCAGATATATTGTGATGGGCAGCGTGCTTGTCTTTATCTACATGGCCTTTCTAAATTGTGTGAATCTGGCTGCCGTTGAAGGGACGATCATGCACCGCACCGTATCGTCGATGCAACTGTTGTTCTTTGGCCTGTTTATGATGGGGTTATATTATTTGCCCTTGTCTAAAAAGGTCAATTGCTATCTGATGCTATTTTTTATTTTGTTAATAACATGGGGTGGGACCCGTGTTGTCGTCCGTACTGTTTTAAGCTGGCATAGGCAGTTGGAGGCCATGCAGCAGGTCTTCGATGGTTATCTTGAGCGTACAGGGGCTTTCCCCAAGAACATGCATGTTTATATGATCCAGAAAGACCCTCCTCGAGGAAATGAGGTAATGCCATTTACCCTGTATGCGTGGTATGAAGAGCCCCGGGCCTGGGGTAATCGCGTTATGAGCCGGTATATGAAACATAATTCCCGTCATTGGGTCTATGACGGGACGGAAAAATATAAGGATTATTCAAGGCCAGCAAGGGCCCTGGTAAAAATAACATATTCTTTCTCAAGCAGGCCATTCAATAAAGGTCAAGATACCTTGATTGTTGATCTGCCGGGAATGTGCCATAAGAATTTTTAGGAGGCTATGATATTTGTTTGGCACATTCCAGAAGATGATAATAAGGTGTGCGAACCAGTTTCGATACCCAGTAATTGACAGATGGGCCTGGGTCATTTAGAATATCTGCAATAACCTTATAAGGATATTCATTCAAGGAGGACAATGATGAACATAAAGATTTTGATTATTGATGACGAAGGCCCGGACCGCAAGGGCATGGCGATAGCGCTGGCCAGGGAGGGATTTAATGAGGTCCTTACAGCCGATACAGGCGATGCCGGTCTGGAAATGGCCAAGTCATTCCATCCGGAGGTGGTCTTGATCGATGTTGTTTTAAAGGAACAGAATGGTTTTGATATTTGCAAGCAGATTAAGAATTCGGGACTTCAATCGAAGATCATTATGATTACAGGGCATATGGATGCCGTTAATGCCAAGAAAGCCATAGAATCCGGGGCCAATGAGATCATAGAAAAATCAGCCGGGTTTACCAATATTGGCTCCACGATCAGGGATTTGATGACGTCACATTAAAAAATATATCCGGATGTTTAGGGTGACAGTTACCAAAAAGGTGGCTGTCTGTTCTATGTCAATAATTCGGTAACTTTTTCGAGTTTTTGAAAAGGCGTCTGATAGTTGATGCCACCATGAAGACGCCTGTGGTTATAATCGTAAATGTAATAGCCTAATTGTTCTTTGAATTCAT
>Ga0272441_10009495_pt1 | contig 15002 bp, 15 predicted proteins | sample SSMProp6N_FD_193582 | JGI IMG/M metagenome (GOLD analysis project Ga0272441, IMG submission 193582) | Marine sediment archaeal communities from Little Sippewissett salt marsh, Falmouth, MA, United States - SSM-Prop-6N | ecosystem: Environmental > Aquatic > Marine > Wetlands > Sediment ... | reverse complement strand
AGCGAACATTTTCCTTTGCTGCAAAGGAGTATCTTTCGGTCTTTCTGGTGCAGGACCTTCCTTATCTCTGTTTCAAGGGTTATGAAATTACCCCTGATGTATGGTAATTCCTCCCAGGCCTGTTGTGCTGTGAATATTCTCTTTCGGGCCACCTTCCAGAATCCCCTGTGCAGTGATCTTGCCTCCAGGAAGGCCTCGCTGATACGATTTTCATACCTTGTATTGGGCGGAATGGTAAGTGTAAGGGATAACCCTGCCCTGACCAGTTCTTCGTTGACGAGGATGTCCGAACCATTATCTTCGAGCCAGACATAGGCAAGAAGCCTTCCATATCTGTCTCTTTTCAACACATCGAATTCAAGTCTGACCGATTTCCCGAGAACCAGTTTTCTGTTTATCCGGTATGCCTGTCTTCCGAATTCCTCCTGTCCTCTCAGGGGATGATGCAGTTCAGGGGTGTCTATCAGCAGGTATCTTACCCTCTCCCTTTTGCCGTCAAGATCGATCTCAAGGGTATCTCCATCAATGACATCCACTACCCTGCCCAAAAGGTCGTTTTCACCGGGATAACCGGGAAAGGGAGACAAGACTTCAAGGAAAAGGAAGAAAACCAGGAAGAAGATTCCAGCAAAATGCCGGTTATTTCTTCCTGAAGCAAAAGAATTCATATTGATGATCCATCACCTTTTCTTAAAAAGTCGGACTCCAGGTCCGGATACAATGATACCAGACCTGAAGCGTGTCTTATGGTCAGGGAAGAGGTATAGTTCCTTCAGGTTTTTCCTCAAGTGCATTACTGGAGGATATAATTGTCCAAACAGGATATAAAAGGTTATTATTAAAGTTCAGGAATAATTATTTTAATTCATGCAGGGGGGCTCCTGCAGTCTGCTTGGCGGTGAATATCTTTGGAACAGGTTTTGCCAGGGGAAGATGACATCAAGGCGGTCCTTTCTCCCTTTCGAAGGGAACTTGAAGAATATGTCAAAATTCTCTGCGGTTTTTCAGGAAAGGTCCGGCTTACGGGGCCATCTGATGAAGAAACCCTCTGGAATGAACATATTCTTGATTGTGCATACAGCCTGTCCTTCCTGCCTCCGGAAGGTTCAGTAATAGATGTTGGAACTGGAGGAGGACTGCCGGGCATTTTATGGTCCATATGCCGTCCTGAACTGGAAGTCCATCTTCTGGACAGTATCAGAAAAAAATGTGGAGCCCTTGAAGAGATAGTGGAGAAACTTGGCCTTGAGAATACCAGGGTAGTCTGTGCAAGGGCCGAACAATGGGCTGTGGATAAAAGGGAATATTATGCTCTTGCTGCCGCAAGAGCCGTCACAAACCTCGGTGTTCTCGCAGAATACCTCTCTCCACTGGTTTCACAGGGGGGGCGGTTGATAACCTTTAAAGGCCCTGCTTATCTTGAGGAAATGAATGATATATCATCAGACTGGATGGAGCTGGGCCTTTCAGTTCCCGTGGTCACTCCTTACAGACTGAAGGATCGAAAGAACTTTATAATAAGTTGGGTTAAAGAAATTCCCTGTCCCCATAAATACCCAAGGCGACCAGGGATGGCAGCGAAAAAACCCTGGTGGAGGTGAAGCTTTGATAACATTGGCGATAACGAACCAGAAAGGAGGCGTAGGTAAGACCACAAGTTGCATAAACCTCGCCTCAGAGCTTGGGAAAAGGGGATACCGGATCCTCGTGGTGGATATCGACCCCCAGGGAAACTGTACAAGTGGTCTTGGAGTTCAGGCTTCAGAGCCTGATCTTACCCTGTATGACATGTTGCTGGACGATGCCGATCCAGAAGAGGTTGTGGCCGAAACTTCATGGGAAGGGGTAAAGATAATTCCTGCCAACATCGATCTGGCGGGAGCAGAGGTGGAGCTTGCCAGTGCCCTCAGTCGTGAGACAAGGCTGGACAGGGGATTGAAGAAGCTTGATTCCTCCTTCGATATGGCCATCATTGACTGCCCTCCTTCCCTTGGTATCCTTACCATAAATGCTCTCGTAGCATCCAGGAAACTGCTTATTCCCATACAATGCGAGTATTATGCCCTTGAAGGTGTTGGTCAGCTGACCCGCACTATAGGTCTGCTCCAGAACTATCTGAATCCGGACCTGAAGGTGGACGGGGTTCTGTTGACCATGTTCGATTCCAGGACCCGCCTGTCTTCGGAGGTCCAGGAAGAAGTTCGCAACCAGTTCGGTGAACTTGTCTTCCAAACTGTCATTCCAAGGAACATAAAGCTGGCAGAGGCACCAAGTTACGCTATGCCCATAAATTACTATGAACCTAACTGTACAGGTGCCTATGCCTATAACGAACTGGCAAAGGAGGTTGCTTCCCGATGGTTAAACAACGGGCCTTAGGAAAGGGATTAGGCGCCCTTATCCCGGGTGCAGAGGAAAAGACCGAGACCAGAACTCCAGTTGAGGAAACCCAGGCCCCCCAGATCCATGCAGAGCTCACCCTGCCTGTAAATCAACTTGAGCCTAACCCGGACCAGCCCCGGAAGGAAATGAAGGAAGAAGCACTCCAGGCTCTGGCTTCTTCTCTTAAAGAACATGGAGTAGTTCAACCCCTTATAGTAAGAAAACAGGGAGAAAAATACCAGATCGTTGCCGGTGAAAGAAGATGGAGGGCAGCACAGATCGCTGGTATCTCAGAAGTGCCGGTGCGTCTTTACAAAGGAAGTGACAGTGAAGTTATGGAAGTATCCCTGGTTGAGAACATTCAGCGGGAGGATCTGTCCCCCCTTGAGGTGGCTGTTGCAATAAAACAGCTTCTTGAACACTTTTCTCTTACCCAGGATGAGGTGTCTAAAAAACTCGGCTGGAGCCGGACTTCAGTTACAAACAAGTTAAGACTTCTGAATCTTCCTGAAGAGATTAAATATCTATTAAGCAGTTCGCTTATTACTGAAGGACACGCACGAGCTCTCCTCTCTCTCGAATCAGATCTGGATAGACTCAAACTTGCCCGTCAGACTGTTTACCGTATGTGGTCTGTAAGGCAGCTTGAGCAGAAGGTAAAAGACTACAAGACAAGCCATCCAAACCGGGCGTATCCCCTGACTACCCGCCCAAGGCTCCCCGAGTACATAGAAAGTCTCAGCAAGGAATATGGGCTTACATTCAAACTCACAGGCCAGGGAGATAATCTTCGCCTCACTATTGCAAATCTTTCTGAAACCGATGTAACCGCGCTTCTTGACATTATTAAGAACAAAGTGTCGGATATATTTCCCGGGAAATATATTTCGGGGTAAAAGATATGAGAAAAGGCCTATCTGACCTGTTCGCTTTTGGTAAGGTTATTTCCGCCGCTCTGCTCATCTGTGGTTACATAGTTTTTGGCCTGATTCTTGGACAGAAGCTGGTTGCAAGGGGATATCCTTCCGTTACCACGATCCTTCTTGCCGCGGCCGGTGCACTCGTTGGTGTATGGCAGAGCTGGCTATGGCTCCGGCAGGTCTGGAAACAAACTAAATAAGTCAAGTATACCGAGCACAGTATAAGGTATACACATTATATGTTTCACGTGAAACATCCTAGATAGCACCTCTACCCTGCAAGGAGGTTATCATGGAATATCTATTTGCCCCCTGGCGTATGGCATACATAGCCAATAACAAGCACCCAAAAGGTTGTATCTTTTGTGATTTCCCTAAATCGAATCAAGACGAGGAACACTTCATACTTCATCGTGGCCAAATGGCCTTTATTATCCTTAACACTTTTCCCTATAACTCAGGGCATCTGATGATCGCACCTTACAGACACATCGCAAATTATGATGATCTCACTACTGATGAAATGCTTGAGATCAATACCCTTGTTGTGAAGGTTATTCGCATGATGAGACGTGTTCTTGTTCCGGAAGGTTTCAACATGGGAATTAATATGGGCAAGGTCGCCGGAGCCGGATATGCTGAACATGTTCATCTCCATATAGTCCCACGTTGGAATGGCGATACAAATTTCATGCCTGTACTTTCTGACACCAGGGTTGTACCTGAAGCGCTCTTGCAGACATATTCGAAATTCCAGGATGACTGGACCAGACATGAGTCATGAAATCTATTTCCGACCCGCTGCTCCAGTTGATACTGAGTTCAAAGAAAAGAAATCCCTGTTTATTGCCCACCTCAGAATAGTGACTAATGAACCTGAAGCCAGGACAGCCCTAAAGGAGATTGATTCAACACACAAACAGGCTTCCCATAATTGCTGGGCCTACAGAATTGGTTATGATCCGGTAACGGAATATTACTCCGATGCTGGAGAGCCCACTGGAACCGCTGGCAAACCTATCCTTGGCGCTATCCAAAGAGTCGATTGCTCCGATACGCTCATCGTAGTTACTCGCTACTTCGGGGGCATCAAGCTTGGTGTAAGAGGGCTCATAGAGGCCTATGGACAAGCCGCTACCAGTGTTCTTGAGAAGATCTCCTTCACAAAGGTAATACCATCTACTCTTTTTTCCATTTCTCTCAGCTATGGTCAAGCCCATACCACAATCCATCGATTAAAAAGCATGGGGATTTCGGACACTGCTTTTCATGTGGAATATGGCGCACATGTCCAGATATCTGTTGCAGTCCCCCTGAATACAGTCTTTGCAGTGGAGGAACTACTTTCGGCCCAATCAGCTGCGGGTCTGCTCATAAGCTATAACAGGCTTGACTGAAATATCCTTTCTCTGATAATTGAATACTACTCAGATAGATACCCGGGAATGTTTCACGTGAAACATCTTTTAGCATCAGTAGGTCAACAAAAGTCAAAGACAAGGTACTCATCTAATGAGGCTAGGCCTGCTGTTGTGTATACATGTTGTGCTCCCTGCCTGTCAACCGGTATAATGTCCGGATGACAATGTTCAAAGGGGGCACTGGAATGATCCCGAATTACCGCTACCTGGTTCTTGCTTCACTGTTTGCATTACTCACAGCCGTAGGCGCCTTCCTGAGGGTACCCTTTCCTCTGGTTCCTCTCTCCCTCCAAACCTTCATGGTCCTTCTCTCGGGATTATTGCTTGGTTCCAGGTATGGTAGTTTCTCCCAGCTGATATACCTTGCAATGGGGTTGCTGGGTCTGCCTGTTTTTGCAGGTGGTGGCGGTATCCATTACATCTTTCATCCGACCTTCGGTTTTCTTGCAGGCTTTCTTCCCGGGGCATATCTTGCAGGAAGGAGCAGGCTATGCAGAACAGAAAAGGTCATTTCATATATCTATCCCTGCCTTTTAGGAACTTCAGCCATTTATTTATGTGGTATTACCTATCTGTATTTGAACCTGAATTACATCGCAGGAAAAGAAGTGGGTTTTATGCAGACTCTCAAGATAGGAATGCTGCCATTTCTGGCGGGTGATCTATTTAAGATCCTCGGAGCATCCTTTCTTGCATCCCGGATAATACCTGCCTTGCGCTCCAGGGGGTTCATATCACCCTGAAACAGAAAGAATCCTGGGGTGGTTTGGCCGTAAGCTGCTTCCCTGACAGGAAGGAGTAAGAAAACGTATACAACGCAGGCTTTCTGTAAACACACAAAGAGTAAATAGCGTCTGACCAATAGAGACCATAGATCTTGATCTTCGCATCAGTCTTATAGATCCACAGACTGCTCAAGGTTTTCTGAATAATCCAGATATCTTTGAACATTGAACTTTCTTTTCGCTCCATTGAAGTTCATGTAGCGGATCTTTCCGAATATAGGGCGATCAGGCCAGGCCCTGTCATGAACACCACCAAGGCTCCAGGCTATACCTGTGTAGCCATTGGGGTCTCTTCCGTCAAGTTCATACCGGTCGTTCAGCCGAAGGGCCGTTGAATGGGCCTCTTCTGGACAGCTGGTCCACTCCAGGATCTTTTTCGCCCAATACATCCTCATCCAGCTATGCATCTTCCCTCTATGGACCATTTCTTTCTGCCCTGCGTTCCACAGAGGGTCATGAGTTCTTCCTTCTTCAAGTTCCAGGAAGGAATACTGAAATTGCCTCTGGTCATTCCGATGTTCCTTCAGGGTCTTTCGAGCCCATGCTGGATATCCGGATACTGAATCATAAAGGGAGTTGTAAAAACAGAAATTATCGGCTAATTCTTTTCGAACGATCAATTCTTCAAGGAAGGCCTCCTGGTTTTCGGAAGGACTGGAGGATCGCAATATCTCCATTGCCACCCTTTGTGCACATATATGTCCGAAATGTAGATATGGAGAAAGATCAGACAGCCAATTAAGACCTGGATCGTTGCGCCGTGCACTATAACCCTGTAGCCTGTTTCTGATGAAATCCCTCAGCTTATCCAGGGCTGCACCGGAGCCCGGTTCTATCCATTTCACAGGTCCAGCCTTTCTGTCACAGCGGATCCTGTCCAGTGTCTCTCTTAATGGCAACTTCTCGCTTCCCGGAGGCGGATCCTGGCGCTGAGGGGTCATTCCAGGAAAGTCTGTCAGAAAATGATCCAGTTTTCGCCTTATCTTTGGCCTGAAAGTGTAGGCCGCATATTCCTGCTTGTCCGAGGCGAGCCAGCATGGGACGATATTATGTGCGTCCACTTCATGGAAGGGTATGGATATCCTTTCTGAAAGAGAGTCTTTCCATTTTCTTTTGATCTTCAGGGGGTCAAAATCACACACAATAAGGGAAATATCCTTTTCTCTTACCAGGCGCGACAGGTTCTGCACAGGATCCCCCAAAAGGAAATTGAAGGGAATTCTCAGGGTATTCAACTCCTCTGCGACCTTTTCCAGGCCTTTCAGCATGAAATCGTAGGCCCTTAAGGGTGCCTCGAGAAAGGAATCAGCCAGGGTGAAGCAGACTTCCAGGGGTCTGCCTGTTTCAAGGGCCGCTTCCTGGGAGGCAAGCAGAGCCCAGTTGTCCTGTACCCGCTGGTCCCGGCTCATCCAGTAAAGGACGGGGCCGGAACCCATGGATCCATCCTTGAGGATCCTCTTCCTTGAAGGATCTGTCATCTCATTACCTCCAGATGTTCTTCGGCTATGGACAAAAGCTCTCCGAGCTTAATTCTGCCCATTCGGTCCAGATTGGACACTACAATCCCCAGCCTGGGGATATCTTTAAAAGTCTTCCTGTGGATGTGAACGAATCGCCAGAACAGGGAATCCAGTATGGAGGTCCATTTCCCACGAGGGTAATTGCTCATTCTGAGGACATAGGAAGAGGAACATATATAGGGCTTGGTTACCATGGATCCTCCGTCAGCGAACTGGCTCATACCGAAGACATTCGGTGTCATGACCCAGTCAAAGGCATCTATGAAGTTGCCCATGAACCAGTTATAGACATAGACCGGGTGGATCTCGGATAGCAGGAGATAATTGCCCAGGATCATGAGCCGTTCAATATGATGGGCATATGAATATCGGCTAACCTTTCCGATCACTTGATCTACCGGATCAAGTCCGGTTTTTCCATTGATAAATCTTTCCGGCAGGGCCTTGTGGTGTCCCCAGAAATTGGAAGTTCTCATCCTAACTCCTTCTTTATGGTACATAAGTTTCATGAATTCCCGCCAGCCCAGGATCTGCCTTATGAAACCTTCAGCGGCATTGAGAGGGATCTTCCCTCTTGAAAAGGTTTCCATGGTTCGATCCAGTACTTCCAGGGGGGTGAGAAGGCCTGTGTTCAGAGAAGAAGATAGAAGGGAATGAAAAAGGAAAGGTTCCCGGGTATCCATGGCATCTTCGAAATCTCCGAAAAAGGGAAGCCTGTACTCAAGAAAATGATCAAGATGATCGAGAGCCTGGGAGCGGGATATGGGCCAGAAAAAACCAATGGTAGTGCCCGGGTTATTCGGAAAATCTCTTTCCACCGCCCTGGCCATGTCCTCCATCCAGGAGGGATAGGAGGTCTCAGGGAGGGGAGGGATGGTTAAGCTGGAAGGCAACTTCCTGCGGTTCAGGGGGTCAAAGCTCCATTTTCCACCCAGAGGTTTTCCATCAGAGGTCAAGAGAAGGCCATATCTTTTCCGCATCTGAATGTAGAAGGATGTCATGGAATATCTCTTTCCCCTTAGAGGGATCTCGACCGGTGACATATCTCCGATAAGGAAAGAGGGATTGGATAGCAAAACCAGGGAGAGACCATTGTTTTTTGAAGCGGCCCGAAGACGTTTTTCGAGGATAAGATCATGGGGGTACAATGTTATGATCTGTCTGAATCCCTGGCCGGATATTTTTTTCAGGAGAGCATGGAGGAAGCCCCTCTTTCTTTCACAGGGTATTCGGAATACTGTCAACCCCCGTTCCTTAAGCTCCTCCTCATATACCTGCATGGATGATAAATGAAGAAGGATCTTCTGTTTATGGAAGGGGCAGAAATAATTCCAGTCCCCGAAAAAAAGCTGATGTTCAATAAGGAAGACTGTCCTCCCTGCCTGAATGCCGGGATGGTCCCTGATCAACTGGTTCGGAAATATGAGGAGTGCCTGTTCCTTTTCAGGCAGTTTGGTCTTAGCCGACAAAGATGCTATCCTCCATATATCAGATAGTTGAATAGATACAATGTTATTGTAATTCTTTTTGATCCGGAATGTTATCCCAGGCGCACTTCTTTCGGGGAAGAAATATAATACAAGGGATATTCATGCGAAGAATCCAGCCACCAGGGAAGGATGATATTTTCAATGGATAAATATGAAAAACTGGTCGAAATGATAAGGGATGCTGCCGGGAATACGGTTGTCCTGACCGGTGCGGGGATGAGCACAGAGTCAGGGCTTCCGGATTTTCGGTCCCAAAAGGGAATATGGCAGGGGGCGGACCCGATGCAGCTTGCTTCTGTGGAAGCCATGGAAAGAGGAAGTGATGCTTTTTTCGAGTTCTACAGGGCCAGGATAAAGGCTTTGATAGATGTTTCTCCCAATGCAGGACATGCTATCCTGGCAAACTGGGAAGAAAAAGGTCATCTGAGGGGCGTCATTACCCAGAACGTGGATGGGCTTCATCAGAGGGCAGGTTCAAAAACAGTAGCAGAACTCCACGGCAATCTTCGGGAAGTGGTTTGCAAAAGCTGCGGGTCAAGCTACGAGAGTTCACTTTTTCTGAATGCCACAAAATGCCCTTCCTGCGGAGGAGGTCTCAGACCTTCTGTGGTCCTTTTTGGAGAAATGCTTCCTGTTGATCCCCTGACACTGGCCCAGGACCTTACCAATGGTTGTGATCTTTTCATTGTGCTGGGTTCATCTCTCCAGGTATCTCCCGCAAACTGGTTTCCCAGGGAGGCCATCTCCGGAGGCGCAGACCTGGCGATCGTCAATCTCATGGAAACTCCCCTGGATGATATGGCAGACCTGGTCTTCCACGAGTCCATTGGGGGCCTTCTCCAGAAGGTCCAGTCCTTACTTCAGTGATCCTTCAGGGAAAATGCTTACTCAGGGGACAGGGACTGGGAAATTTCAGGATCCTCAATTGACGTGGAGCCTCAGGGGTGGTATAAAGTCCGAAACTATACTTTTCTGGGAGAAGGCAATGAAAAGGATTTTCCTTAATGCCGTATATTCTGATATCGTGATTTATCTGAGCGTGGGACCTCCTTTGGAGCCTGACGCTTAGTTCGCGTTAGAAGTTTCAAAGGCCGGGTCCCCTCTGAACAGGAGGCCCGGCCTTTTTAATCTTTTCCCTGAAGGAGGTGACGAAGAAAGGCTTTTGGGGAAACGGTGAATTGTAAAAAGGTCGTAGAGTTCTATGAGATCACAACAATCTTAGAGAGAAGAAATGGAGGAGAACAAATTGGAAGCACTTACAGCAGTCCTTGTCATTGCGGTGGTATTCGCCCTGGGAGATTTCGTTGCAAGCAAGACCAAAGCCATCTGTTCCATGATATTCGTATCAGGACTTATTTTCCTGGTGGGTTTCTGGTTCATTATTCCCAAGACTCTTTTTGCAGATTCCCAGCTTATCCAGGTAGGTATATTGTCCATCCCGATCCTTCTTGTTTACATGGGGACCCTTATGAAGCTGAAGGACCTAAGGGAGGAATGGAAAACAGTCCTTATTGCTTTCGGCGCGGTGGTGGCCGTGGGGATATCCATGCTTTTCGTTGCAAGTCCCCTTATTGGGAAACAGTTCGCCATTGCAGGTGCCGGACCTATTTCCGGGGGAGTAGTGGCAACCTTTATGGTAAATGAAGCAGCTACTGCAAAGGGTCTGGACGATGTGGCCGTTTTCGCGACCCTTCTTCTGGTCCTTCAGACCTTTGTAGGGCTTCCCATTGCATCCATTGGCCTTTCAAAGGAAGCCAAAAAGCTGCATGCCCAATTCAGAAATGGTGAGTTCGGAGGAGAAACGGGAAACCAGAATGCCGTGGATCCTGAAAAGCCCACCTGGCAGCTTTTCCCTCCCATGCCCAAGCAGCTTCAGACCCCTTTTATCCTTATCATGAAAACAGTCCTGGTTGGATGGCTTGCCTTTGAAGCCGCGAAACTTACCGGGGGAGCAGTGAACAAGTATATCCTTTGCCTGATCTTCGGGATGATCTTCTATGAGATAGGTTTCCTTGAACACAAGATAATGGATAAGGCAACGGCTACGGGGTTCCTTCTTTTCCCCCTGATGGTCATAATTTTCCTTAATCTTCCAAAAGCTACGCCGGACATGGTGTTGAAGCTTATAACCCCCATCGTTATGGCCTTTGCGGTCTCTGTGGTCGGTATCGGTTTATTTACCTTTGTTCTTGGAAAGGTCTGCAAATATTCATGGGCTCTTTCCCTGGCCATAGGAGTGACCTGTATGTTCGGTTTCCCAGGCACCTTCATCGTTTCCCAGGAAGTATGCCAGGCTGTTGCAGAAACTCCCGAGGAGAAGGAGTTCCTTCTAAGCCGGATCCTGCCGAAAATGCTTGTGGCAGGTTTCACTACAGTTACCATTGCCTCGGTGGTCCTTGCAGGGGTACTGGTTAAGTACATTTAAAACCTCAGGAGCATAGAAAATGGGAAATAAGACAGTCCTGTTCAAAGGGGCTACCCTGATCGATGGTACCGGGTCAGACCCCTTGAAGAAAGCTTTTCTTCTCGTTGATGAAGGACGGATCAGACTGGCCGGCAGTGAAGCCTGTTGTGAAGTTCCTGAAGCTGATGAAGTGGTGGATCTGTCAGGGAAATATCTTCTTCCCGGACTTATGAACTGTCACACTCACGTGGTAATGGACCCTGTACCCGATATGCAGGCCTTTGCCAGGGAGCAGACCCCTGTAACCCATGCGGTCAGGGGGGTCAGAAACCTTAAGACCCTTCTGAGATCCGGCACCACCTTCATCAGGGATATGGGTGCTCCACATGCGGTGGATCTGGACCTTAAGAAATGTATGAAGGAAGGCCTCTTCCAGGGCCCGGATATGTACTGCTCCGGAAGGATGATCACCATGACCGGAGGCCATGGCTGGATGTTCGGAAGGGAAGCGGATGGTGTGAACGATGTCCGCAAAGCAGCCCGAGAACAGCTCAAAGCTGGTGTGGACGTAGTCAAGATCATGGCCACAGGCGGAGTCCTGACCCCGGGAGTGGAGCCTGGCTCTCCACAGTTGACAGAGGAGGAGATCAGGGCTGCCGTAGAGGAGGCTCATAAGGCGGGCAGAAAAGTGGCCACCCATGCCCAGGGCACGACAGGTATCAAGAATGCTGTCAGGGCAGGGGTGGATTCTGTAGAACACGGCTGTTTTCTTGATGAAGAGGCCGTAGATCTGATGCTTGAAAAGGGCGTATACCTGGTGCCGACCCTGGCTGCAGTTTATTTCATAGTGGAATATGGTGTGGAAAATGGTATCCCATCCTATGCTGTGGAAAAGTGTAAAAGAGTTATCGATTCTCATTTCGAAAGCTTCCGCATGGCCAGGAATTCTGGTGTCAGAATAGCTTGCGGAACCGATGCAAGCACCCCCTTTAACGGTTTTGAGAAGACAGGTACGGAACTTGTGCTCATGGCAAAGGCTGGAATGGACCCCATGGAGACCCTTGTTTCAGCCACCAGGGTGAGCTCGGAACTTATAGGTTGTAATGAGGACTACGGGACCCTTGAAAAGGGCAAGTTCGCTGATATGCTTGTCCTTGGGTCGAATCCCCTGGAAAACCTGGAAGAACTTTTGAAGCCGGAAAAGGTCTATAAGAAAGGTATACCTGTGGAAGCTTAGGACCCTGCGATCATAAGCAGGTCAGGGATCATCATTTCAACTATCGGAGGTTGTAAGATAATGCTGAAAGAGTTCAAGAAAACTGCAGAAGAGATCAACGATCAGGTCCTGGCCCTTAGGAGGCATTTTCACAGGAACCCCGAAATTTCATGGAAAGAAGTGGATACCACGGCGAAAGTTGCTGAGGTGCTGAGAGACATGGGTTGTGAGAATATCAGGACCGGTTACGGTGGTACCCCTTGCGGAGTTACCGCAGAGATAACGGGTCAGTCCGAGGGGCCATGTGTTGCCCTGCGTGCCGATATGGATGCTCTTCCTCTTGAAGAAGAGAACGATCTGCCCTACAGGTCAGAGAGGAAAGGTGCCATGCATGCCTGCGGGCATGATTCCCATACGGCTATGCTCCTTGGAGCGGCCATGGTGTTGTCCCGTTTCAGAAACAGGCTCAAAGGTAAGGTTCGCCTGATCTTCCAGCCTGCAGAGGAGCATGGTCTTGAATCCGGGGCTGATTACATGATCCGGGAAGGTGTTCTTGAAGGAGTGGGTGTTATAGGAGGACTCCATGTCTGGTCTCCAATGGAAACCGGCAAAATAGCTTACCGGGTCGGGCCGGTGATGGCCTCATGTGATGCCTGGGAAGCTGTCATAACTGGTAAGGGGGGACATGGTTCAGCTCCTCACAGGGCCATCGATCCCACTATCCCTGCAGCCCATGTGATATCTTCACTTCAATCGATCGTGGGCAGGGAGGTAGACCCCCTTGACACCGCAGTGGTGAGCACAGGAAAAATGGAGGCGGGTTCTGCTTTCAACATCATCCCTGAAAGAGTCAGTCTCCTGGGCACTACCAGGAGTTTTACTCCTGAGGTCCAGGACAGGCTGGAGAGCAGTATCGGCAGGCTTATAGAACGCGTTTCAGAGGCTTTCCAATGCAGGGCTGACTACAAATATACCCGGTATGTCCCCTCCACCATCAATGATGAAAAAGCCACCCTTCTGTTGAAGGAACTTGGGGAGTCCCTGCTTGGAAGCGAGAATGTGGAGGAAAGCCCTCTGATCATGGGTTCAGAGGATTTCAGTTATTTTCAGCGCCAGGTCCCCGGAACCTTTTTCTTTCTGGGGATAGGAAATTCTGCAAAGGGCACTGATATGCCACATCATTCTCCAAAATTCAATGTAGACGAGGACGTTCTTGTTACAGGTGTTACCCTTCTCTCCTCCTTTGCCTGGAAATGGCTTGAGGGAGAATAAAACCACTCTTCAGAACGATCTCGCCATGGAATAATTGTGGGGGAGGGCCCCGGATATTTCGGGGTCCCTCCAATTCCACTCATTGTGAAGTCAAAGGTGCCCCATTGGTGACAAAAGCGGCGATAAATATCTCTGTAGGCTTTTGTTGAGAGCAATGGAGTAAGGGGTTAATGGAAAACACAAGGTTAGACGAAATCCTTTTTTCTATCGAAAGATGTTTCAGATGTACCATCTCCCGGGACAGGAAAAGGGTGGTTCCAGGGGAAGGACCTGCTGAAACAGTTCTCATGATGATAGCCCAGGCTCCAGGCAGGGTAGAAATGGAAAAAGGAAGGATCCTGACAGGACCTTCAGGGAAGATTCTGGATGAACTTCTGGAAAAGGCCGGCAGTTCCAGAAAGAAGTTCTATTTAACCAACCTCATCAAATGTCCTCTCCCGGGATGCAGAAGACCAAAGGAATCAGAAAAGGATAATTGTATGTTCTTTATCCGCCAGGAGATAGAAATAGTGGATCCCCTGATCATCATAACCCTGGGTAAGCATTCCACCAGGGCCCTTCTGAAGGAGTACGGCCATCCTCTACCACCCAGGAACAGGGATATCCCCTTTCTTTTCGGTCAATTTTTCAGAAAAGCCGGCAGGGTCATCCTGCCTCTTCCACATCCTTCATGTATCCTCTACAGAAAGACTCTTCTGGAAGGAACGATCAGGCTTTACCAGGAGTCGATCGCGCGAATGCAGACAATGGCAGGTAGTCAAGGGAGAATGGCCTGAGTCCTTTCCATTTTCAGGCGGCCGGGGAAGGTCATGATAAGGTGGTTTAGTTTTACTCAAGCCAGCGATGGATGTTCTCCAGGTATATCTCCCTAAGTTTCAAGGTTATTTCCCCAGGTTTTCCTCTCCCCACCATCTGGCCGCCTATAGCTGTAACTGGAAGGATCTCCTTGATGGACCCAGTGATAAAGGCTTCCTGGGCGCAGGGTATCTCGGAAAGGAGGGGGCAGCGTTCTTCCAGGGGGAATCCCTTTTCCCTGGCCAGAAGGATCACCAGTTGCCTGGTGGTTCCCTGGAGCACTCTGTCCAGGGGTGCAGTGATGAGAGTACCGTCCTTTACGAGGAAGAAAGAGCTGTGGGAGGCTTCGGTGATCACTCCTCCAGGACAATAGAGGATCTCGAAGTATTCCTGGTTCTCCTGTCTGGAATGGGCAGTGAAGGATACCATGTAATTGATGGTCTTCGTATGGGGCATTATCCTTTCAGAATCCAGGGGCTTCAGGGAAACTCCATTTCTATAATTCTCAGTAGAGGGTTTTTTCACTGACTGGAAGATCATGAAAAACCGGGGAAAAGGGAATTTGCCGGTGCCATGGTCGAAAGTATCCCCTCCTGTTATGTAGGGTTTGATGACTACTTCGGACTCCATTTCCATCCTTTCTATTCCCGCCATGACCAGGTCTTTCATTTTCTCTATCGATAGAGGAGGGGTTATCCCGGAATCAAGGGCGGATCTTTCAAGCCTCTGAAGATGGGCAGAAAGACTGATGGGCCTTCTGTTATGGGTAGCTATGGAATCGAAGACTCCTACCCCTC
>Ga0272441_10009494_pt1 | contig 15003 bp, 12 predicted proteins | sample SSMProp6N_FD_193582 | JGI IMG/M metagenome (GOLD analysis project Ga0272441, IMG submission 193582) | Marine sediment archaeal communities from Little Sippewissett salt marsh, Falmouth, MA, United States - SSM-Prop-6N | ecosystem: Environmental > Aquatic > Marine > Wetlands > Sediment ... | reverse complement strand
AAGGCGAGTATGGAGGCCTCCTGGCCCGACAGGCGATCCTCGATGAGGACGCGGTCTCCGGCGGCGCCGAAATCGCGGGAGGTCATTATGCGGTCGACGGCGGCCTCGGCCTCCGCGGCGTCGTCGCAGACGATGACGCCCTTGCCCGCCGCGAGGCCATCGGCCTTGACGACCAGCGGGCGCTGCGCCCCGCGAACGTAATCGAGCGCCTCGTTCGCATCGGTGAACTCAAGGGCGCAGGCCGTCGGGACGCCGGCCGCCGTCATCACGCGCTTGGCGAAGACCTTCGAGCCCTCCAGCTGCGCCGCAGCCGCCGAAGGCCCGAAAACCGGGATGCCCTGCGCCGTCAACGCATCCGCCATGCCCGAGACGAGAGGCGCCTCGGGACCGACGACGACCAGGTCCACACCGTCCCCGCGCGCTAAGGCCACCATGCCGTCGATATCGGATACGGGCACGCCCTCCAGCCTCGCGCAACGGCCTATGCCCGGATTGCCCGGCGACGCGATGACCTCGTCGACGCTATCGCTTCGGCCAAGGGCCCAGCAGAGCGCGTGCTCACGACCGCCTCCGCCTACGACAAGGACCTTCATGCCTCCCCCTTCGGTCGAATCGCACACATCCTAGAAAAAGGTATGCCGCCCCCCACTCCCCCTCGCCCCCTCACCGGCCCCCGTGCCAGCCCCCGTGCCAGCCCGCTAGTCGATGAAGACGACGCCGCCGTCGCCCTCGCTGACGCGGCCTATGAGGGTGGCCCCTTCGCCGGAGGCGGAGAGATGAGCCATGCACTCGTCCGCATCCGCCTGGGGCACGATGACTATCATCCCGATGCCCATGTTGAGCGTTGCGTACATCTCGGCCTCATCCACGCCGCCCCGCTCCTGGACGAGCCGAAAGACGGGCGGGACCTCCCAGGCGGACCTGTGTATGTCGGCCTGCATGCCCGGAGGCAGCGCGCGCGGGACGTTCTTGGCGAACGCGCCCGTCGTCACGTGCACTATGCCGTGCACCTCCACGCACTCGCGGAGGGAGAGTATGGACTTGACGTATATGCGCGTGGGCTCGAGCAGTACGTCGGATAGGGGCCGGCCGAAGCCTTGGGGCGTATCGGAGGGCGCAAGGCCGGCCACGTCGAAGAGCACGCGCCGCACGAGCGCGTAGCCGCAGGAGTGCAGACCCGAGGACGAGAGGCCGATGAGGACGTCGCCCGGCCGGACCATCGACGGGTGCAACAGGCGGTCGCGCTCGGCTATCCCGACGGCGAAGCCGGCAAGGTCGAAGGCGCCGGGCTCGTAGACGTCGGGCATCTCCGCCGTTTCGCCGCCGAGGAGCGCGCAGCCCGCGAGCTGGCACCCCTGCGCGATCCCCTCGACGATCGACTCGGCCACGGGGACCTCGAGCTTGCCCACGGCGAGGTAATCGAGGAAGAACAGGGGCTCGGCGCCCTGGCAGATGAGATCGTTGACGTTCATGGCGACGAGGTCTATGCCGATCGTGTCGAACCGGCCGGCCATCTCGGCTATCTTGATCTTGGTGCCGACGCCGTCGGCGGCGCCGAGGAGGACGGGCTCGCGCCAGCGGCTGCGGTCGATGCAGAACGCCCCGGCAAAGCCGCCTATCTCATCTAAGACCTCGGGTCGGCGCGTGGCAGCCGCCAGGGGCAGGATGCGCTGAACGAGTTCCTTGGCGGCCTCGACGTTCACACCCGCGTCGCTGTACTTCATCATTTCCGCCTTTCGAACTGCTCCTTTGCGAAGTCGCGCCCCGGCGCTATGGGGTAGCTGCCCGAGAAACACGCCGTGCAGAAGTCCTCGCCCGGCAGCGGCATGGCGGCCAACATGCCGGGGAGAGAGATGTAGGCAAGGCTGTCCAGGCCAATGAAGCGGCGTATGCCCTCGATATCCCTCGCCGAGGCGATGAGCTCCCCGTGCGTGGGGAAGTCGATCCCGTAGTAACAGGGATGGCGCGTGGGCGGGCACGAAACGCGCATGTGGACCTCGCGCGCGCCGGCCTCGCGCAGTGACCTTATCCGCGCGCGCGACGTCGTCCCGCGGATGATGCTGTCGTCCACAACCACCACGCGCGCGCCCGCAACGACGTTGCGGATGGGGTTGAGCTTTATGCGCACGGAGAAGTCGCGGATGAACTGCGACGGCTGTATGAATGTTCGACCGATGTAGTGGTTGCGCGTGAAGCCGCTGTCGTAGGGCAGGCCGGACTCGTGCGCGTAGCCGAGCGCGGCCGAGTTGCCCGAGTCGGGTATGGCGATGACGAGGTCGGCGTCGGCCGGGGCCTCGCGCGCCAGCGTCGCGCCGAGGTTCTTGCGGACCATGTGTACGTTGTGGCCGAAGACGAGGCTGTCGGGCCGGCCGAAATAGATGTACTCGAAGATGCAGTGCGCCCGCCGGCCGCTCTCGGCAAACCTCACCGACCTCAGACCGCTCTCGTTGAGGAAGACCACCTCGCCCGGCTCGACGTCGCGCACGTACGACGCCTGCATCAGGTCCAGCGCGCAGGTCTCCGACGCCAGCACGTACGCCCCGCCAAGCTTGCCGATGCAAAGCGGACGAATACCCCACGGGTCGCGCGCTCCTATCACCTGCGACCCGTCCGTCATTACCAGAGAGAACGAGCCCTCGAGCCTGGCGAACACGTCGACCAGCGCGTCCTCCAGGTTCGCATACGACGGCTTTGCGAGCATGTGAACGATTATCTCGCTGTCCATCGTCGTCTGGAAGATGTGGCCGTACGCCTCCAGCTCGTCGCGGAGTATCCGCGCGTTGGTGAGATTGCCGTTGTGGCCGATGGCGATGGTGCCGCGGCTGTAGTTCACCATGAACGGCTGGACGTTCTTGGGCGAGGTCGAGCCCGTCGTGCTGTAGCGGACGTGGCCTATCGCCAGATGGCCGGACAGCGTCGCCAGCTTGGCCTCGGTGATGACGTCGGCGGCCAGCCCGGACCCGTGCTCGGAGACGACCGTGCAGCCGTCGGAGGCGACTATGCCGGCGGATTCCTGGCCGCGGTGCTGGAGCGCGTAAAGGCCGAGATAGGCCATGCGGCCGGCGTCCGGGTGACCGTAGATTCCGAAAACGCCGCATTCCTCACGCGGGCCCGCACAAGGGCAGAGGCCGCTGCCGGTCATAGGCCGAACCGTTCCAGTATGGCGTCGACGTGGGCCGTGTGGGCCGAAAGATCGAAGCACTCGTCGAGCTCCTCGGGCGAAAGGCAGCCGGAGACGTCGAGGTCGCGGCCGAGGCAGACGCGGAAGTCGACGCGCGGGTCCTCCCAGACGGCCATGGCCGAGCGTTGGACCCAGCCGTACGCCTCGTCACGCGCCACCCCTTTGTCGGCCAGGGCCAGAAGGACGCGCTGGGAGAAGACCAGCCCGCGCATCATGTCGACGTTGGCCCTCATGCGCTCGGAATTGACGCGCATGCCGCGCACGACGCGCGTCATCTCGTAGATCATGAAGTCGGCGGCTATACAGGCGTCGGGGAATATCACGCGCTCGGGCGCCGAATTGGAGAGATCGCGCTCGTGCCAGAGCGCCTGGTTCTCCAAGGCGACTAGGGCATACCCGCGCAGAAGACGCGCCAAGCCCGTGATGCGCTCGCAATGCCAGGGGTTGCGCTTGTGCGGCATGGCCGAGCTGCCCTTCTGCTTTTTCGAGAAGAACTCCTCGACCTCGAGTATCTCCGTGCGCTGCAGGTTGCGCACCTCCGTGGCGAAGCGCTCGAGGCTCCCGCCGATGACGGCCAGGGTCGTCACGAACTGCGCGTGGCGGTCGCGCTGGACCACCTGGGTGGAGGCGCGCGCCGGCGTCAGCCCGAGCTCGGCGCAAACCCGCTCCTCTATCCGCGGCGGACAGTGCGCGTACGTGCCGACCGCACCGGAGATCTTACCGACGCTGACGACCCCGCGCGCCTGCGTCAGACGCTCCAAGCCGCGCTCGACCTCGTCCAGCCACGTCGCCATCTTGAGGCCAAAGGTCACCGGCTCGGCGTGGACGCCGTGCGTCCGCCCCATCATGACGGTGGCCCGGTGCTCGTCGGCGCGCTGCGCAACCGCAGAGCGCAGGTCCGAGAGCCCGTCCAGGAGAAGGTCGGCCGACTCTCGCAGCCGCAACCCAAGCGCCGTGTCCTCGATGTCGTACGAGGTCAGACCCTTGTGAATGTAACGGGCCTCGGCGCCCACGTGCTCGGCCACGCAGGAGACAAAAGCGATGAGATCGTGGTCGACCTCGGCCTCTATCTCCTTTATGCGCTCGATGGTGAAGTCGGCCTTCATCTCGATGGCGGCAAGGGCCTGCTGGGGGACGACGCCCTCCTCGGCCCACGCGCGGCAAGCGGCGATCTCGACGGCGAGCCAGGTCCGGAACTTGTTCTCCTCGGACCAGACGGCGCCCATGCGCTCGCGGGTGTAGCGTTCGATCACGCGATGCCTCCGGTGGGTGGGTGTGGGGTCAGCGGCCCGGCAGCCCGTGCAGCCCGGCGGCCCCGGCGGCCCGGGCAGCCCGCGCAGCCCGAGCGAATGTTAGCAAAGGGTTGCGCGCTAGTCAAGGTGGGGCAGATCGGATGGGGCCGCTCAAGCCTCATTCGGGCCCCGACAACCGCCCGGCCCGCAGCCGGCAGCCCCCTGAGGCCTTGAAAGACGGGCCCGCCGGGGCTAGCATTGCCCCATGAACGCCAGGTGCCGGACGCATGCAGCCTCTGTGTGGCTTGCGGGTGCGGCGTGCGCCGCCGCGGCCGCGTCCCCCTCCCCCATCTTCAACGCCAACCGCCCCGTAGCCGTATGGGGCGAACGAGGGACGCAGGTCATCCGCTACTGGGGCAACTACTCCATATCCGCGCCCGCACTCGCCGCCGTCATGGAAAGGTGTGGGCTCGCCGCCGTCGTCCTCGGCGCGGATGAACTGGCCGAGCCCGGCCTGCTTCGCCCCGAGCGCTACCCGGTCCTTGTGCTCCCCTACGGCTCCATCTTCCCCGGTACGGCCGCGGCGGGCCTCGAGGCCTACCACGCAGCCGGGGGCTGCATCGTCGGGGTCGGCTGCCCCTGCGACCGCAGCGGGGAGTACGCCGAGGCCGGGCGAAGATCGGCCTGGTACGTGGGCGCGACGGCGGAGAGCTACGGCGCCCACGACGCCATCGGCACCGGCCTGCCCGCCTCCCTAGAAGGCCCCTGCCGCGTCTTCCACGCTACCGCCGACCCACTGGGCCTCTCCTACGTGGGCTGGTCGGAAATGCGCGCTTGGGGGCCCGCCGGGCTGGACATGCATAGCCTCGATCCGGCCGACGTCGTGAGGCCGATAGCATGGGCGGAGGACGCAAATGGGAACCGGCTGCCCATAGCGGCGGCGGTCGAGCACGGTTGCCCCCGCTTCGCCGGGGCGGTCGACGTCTGGGCGGGGACGCAGGCCCTCGAGGAGCCGACAGTGACCAAGTCGGCGGCGCTCGAACAGACCACCATCCTCGGCTGCGCGTACGCACTGCACAAGAAAGGCGTCATCGGCGCCCAGGACTTCGGCGAGGTGCGCTCCCGCGCCGGGAGGCGTTACCTCGACCTCCGCTGGCGGGAGCCCGTCGCCATGTCGACCGAGCGGGCCCGCGGGTCCGTCCCCTTCAAGTTCCCCCAGCCGATGCGTGAGGTGATCGTCGTCGAGTGCGACGATCGCGGCGATACACTCTGGTGGGCCGTCCTCAGCCTCCAGGGGCTCGTCAACCGGGAACACCCGCGCATCTACGTCATCACCGGGCCGGACTCGCGGGAGAACTGGTGGCTGGAGCAGTACGCCGAGCAGGGGCGGGTGGACTCAGTGGAGCGGATCGGGCCGGGGGAGTTCCTGGAGCGGTTCAAGGATGCGGCCGCCGGGGCCGTCATCCCCGACGAGGACCTATACGGCGGATGGATACCCGCCGCCATAGCCGCCGGCGCGCTCGACGCCGTCGTCGCAACGGCCGAGACCGCCCGTCAGCTCGGCCTCCCCGTCCTGGACGACCAGCGCGGCCGCTGGAGCGCGCTCCACCAGGCCCAGGCCGACGTCTTCGCCCGGCACAGGGCGCGGCTCCAACGCTCGACGCTGGTGTCCGTCCGCACGGGCTCGGGACAGAACCTCATCGACTACATCGTCGGCGCTCCGCTGGCCGCCTTCCGCATAACCGGGCGCGACGAGGAGCCGGCCAGGCCCGACTGCGACCCCCTCGCCAGCCTGCGCTGCGCATCCGAGATCCTCGCCGCCTACCCGCCGAATATCCCCGTCATCGGCGCGTTCGGCGGCATATACGAGATGGCCTCGGTCACGCTCTTCTCCGAGTACGGCAAGTTCACAATCCCCTGCAGCGGCGAGATGAACCTCTCCTTCCACACGGGCTACGAGCCGGAGACGAAAACGCAACCACTCGCGCCCGAGCCACAGCTCGACAGGGCCCTGGTCTACTGGTGCGTGAATATGTCCGACGGGGACAACATCAACGTGTGGCGGAGCCATCACCTCCGGCGCGGGACGTGGACGAGCCCGGCGCGGGGCAGCACCCCCGTGGGCTGGTCGCAGGCGCCGTGCCTGAGGGAGTGGCAACCCGGCGTGTACCGCTACTACCTCGATAGCGCCACGGAGAACGACGAGTTCATCGCGGCCGTCTCCGGGGCGGGATACTGCCACCCCGAGGTGCTCGGCATTGCATACGGGGAGACCGCACGCGCCGAGTGCGTGCGCATGTTCGGAGCGAGGACGCGCGAGATGATGCGCGGGGCCGGCCAGCGAGTCGTCCACACCATGCTCCACAGCCCCTGCGGCGCTACAAGCCCGGCGACGCTGGCCGAGATCGCCGGCGACGACGGCACCATACTCGGGATACTGGAGGGCTACGGAAAGAAGGCGACCGAGTACGGCGAGGCCAACTACACGGTGGGCGGGGGGACCGTCGTCCTGAGGTCGATGACGTCCGGCCCCGGCGCCGCGCTCGCCGAGGAGATCCGCGCCGCCACCCCCAAGACCCGCCCGGCCTTCATACACGCCTTCTGCGCAAACTGGACAACCGACATCGAGACCATCGCCGCGACCGCCGATGAGTTGGGGGAGGGATACCGCCTCGTCCTGCCCAGCCAGCTCGTCAGGCTAAGCGCCCGGTCCGGCACGCTCGGGCCGCAGCCCGAGTAGGCTTCACACCCGGCGGCAACATCCCCGTAGCGGCCCCGCCCGCGACGCGCCCTCACCCGGCGCGCCCTGCTACACCCTCACCCGACCCGCTGCGCACCCTCAGCCCCCTGCCAGCCCCCCTGCCAGGCCCCCTGCCAGGCCCCTAGTCGCCGAAGGAGGCGCCCACCGAGCGGGCGCAGGCTATCAGGTGATGGTCGGGCGGTACAAGGCGCTGGCGCCCCGCCACCTCCGAGAGCGGGACCGGGACTATCTCGCCGCAATGCAGGCCCACCATCACGCCGTGGCGGCCGGTCCCCGCGCAAACGGCGGCCTCGCGCCCGTAGCGCGTCGCAAGGACACGATCGGCCGAGGACGGCGTTCCCCCGCGCAGGAGATGCCCAAGCACCGTCACCCTCGTCTCCACACCGCTCGCCTCCTCGATCCGCGCGGCCAGTACGTCGCCAACGCCGCCAAGGCGCGCCGCATTCATGCTGTCCGCCACCTCGCACCTGACCACCTGACCGCCACCTTCGAGCTCCACGCCCTCGGATACGACCACGATGGAGAAGCGGCGGCCCGTGCGCGAGCGGCTCACCAGCCTCTCGCATATGGCCTCGAGGCTGTGCGGAAGCTCCGGCAGCAGAATCACGTCGCCGCCGCCCGCTATGCCCGCCTCCAACGCCAACCAACCCGCGTTGCGCCCCATCACCTCTATCACCATCGCCCGGTGGTGCGACTGCGCCGTCGTGTGCAGCCTGTCGATGGCCTCCGTCGCTATCTGACGCGCCGTGTCGAAGCCGAACGTCACGTCCGTCCCGTAGAGATCATTGTCTATGGTCTTGGGCACCCCCACGCAGGGAACACCGCACTCCTCCATCAGCCTGTGCGCTATCGTCAGCGTGCCGTCGCCCCCGATGCACACCAGGCAGGACAGATCCAGCTCCTTCACGTAATCGCGCACCAGATCGGACCTGTCCTCGAAAACCGTTTCGCCGTCGGCGCGGACGACCGGGAAGCCGAAGGGGTTGGCGCGATTGCTCGTGCCGAGTATGGTCCCGCCCTCGGACAAAATGCCCGAAACGTTGTTGTACGCCAGCGGCCGGCTGCGGTGCTCGATGAGCCCCTCGTAGCCGTCCTCCATCCCGACGATCTCCAGGCCGAAATCGAGGATGGCGGTCTTGGCGACCGCGCGTATGACCGCGTTGAGGCCGGGGCAGTCGCCCCCGCCGGTCAAAATGCCTATGCGCTTGGCTGCCATTGGCAAAAACCTCCCATGAGCTCGTGGGGGATTGTCGGAGCTATTCTCCACGGTATCGGGGGGCGTGACAAGAACTTCGGGCGTGGCTCGGGCGGGACGCTCTCCGATGCGGTCTTCCTATCGAAATGACCGAGGGAGCACCCCGCCCTAACACAACGCTAAGGGAGGCTAGTCGCTTAGCGGCGTTTCCATCTTCCCCTCCAACAGCGCCCGGAAGTCCGGGTCGTCGCGAAGGCAGGCCAGCAGCGGCTCGCGCGCCGCCCTGTACGCGATGAGACCGTCCGTCTCCAACGCATCGGCCAGCGCGTCCAGAGCCGCTTCCTCCTCGCCCTCCTGAGCCAGCAACAGGCTCTCGACGTAGCGGACCGTGGCCATCTCCTCGCCCAACGCAAGACCCTCGTCGATGGCCTCGCGCGCCTGCTCGAGACGGCCGTCACGCACGTAGACGTAGGCCAGCGTCGACAGGTGCAGACTGCTCTCCGGCCTGCGCTCGACGGCCTCCTCCGCCAAATCCACCGCGCGCTCCAACTCCACACCCATAAAGGCGTAATGGAGCGCCAGGTTCCCCATCAGCTCCAGGTGGTCCGGCTCGACCGCTAAGGCCGCCTCGTGATACCCGCGCGCCACCTCCTGCTGACCCACCTCGGAGTACGCCAAGCCCAACAGGCTGAGGAAGCGTATGTCATCAGGATGCATCGTCAGACCCTCGACGAGAACAGGGATCGCCTCGCCGTAGGCTCGCATGTTGGTCATCAGCGTGTAGCAGAGCTTCGCCCTCGCCATCGCGCTGGCCGGGTTTATCTCCAGCGCCTTCTCGAACTCGGCGAGCGCCGCGTCGTAATCGCCCAGCCGCCAGTACGCCGAGCCGAGATTCGCGTGCCCCGGGGCGAAGTTCGGCGTCAGCGATATCGCCCGCGTCCACGCCTCCGCCGCCTCCTCGTAATCGCCCATCCGGAAGCAGCAGGCCCCGAGCGAGTTCGCAACGTCCGCACTGCCCGGCCGCAACGCAGCCAGCGCGCGGTAGTGCACAAGCGCGTCCTCGTAAAAACCGACCTTCTCCGAAGCCTCCGCCGCCAAAAGATGCGCGTCGAAGAACCCCTCCTCCGCCGCGGCGGCCTCGCCATACTCCCTCGCCGCCTCTATCAGCATACCCTCTTCATCGTAGATAACGCCCAGAAGGAAATGAGCGGAGGCGCAGTCGGGATTGTAGGAGAGTGCGGTTGTCAGCTCTTCGGCCGCGGCCTCCAGGTCGCCCTCACGGTATTCGACCTTGGCCTTCTGCACGTGCTCGAGCGCACGCGGATCAGGCCCGTGACTGCAACCCGCAAGCCAAAGCGCAGCCGTGGCGATGATTACACCCGGATGCAATCGCATCGGTTTTCCTTTCGACCTCCCTGCGCGGTGCTCCTATGCTACCTCTGCACGCAAGGGACGTGCCAGCGGGGCCGCGCCGCCGGAAAGGCCCACACAGGCACAAACGGTCGTGCAACCAACCTGGACCGCACACCCATGGACCCGGGGCGGGACCGCAACCGGACGTTTTCGTCCCACACATTCGGCCCCGCCACCGCGCACTTGACACATTCCGTTCCACCCTCCACTATACAGTCGAAGTGGCACGCCGGACCGCCCGCACGGACGTGGATCGCGCCCGGCGGCCAATGCAGTGCTTACCGGATCCCGCTTCCTCTCGGCCGTCCGGTGCTGTGAAGGGAGAGGCAGGTGCAGGTGCAGCAGCGTATGTTGGGCAAAGTCAAGTGGTTCTCTGACGAGAAGGGCTACGGCTTCATTACACCCATGGATGGCGAAGAGGATATCTTCGTCCACTACTCCGCCATCCGCGGCTCCGGCTACAGGTCCCTCATACAGGGGCAGGAGGTCGAGTTCGACCTCATCTCCGGCGACAAGGGCCTGCAGGCCCAGGACGTCACCGTCCTCGGCTAGGGGGCTGGCACGGGGGCCGGGGGGGGAGCCAGGAGGCTGCCACGGGGGCCGGGGGGGGCGCCAGGGGACTGCCACGGGGGCCGGGCGAGGAGCCAACGGGGGGCCGGGGGGCGTCGGGAACGCTTGATGGGGCATCGAGGGCTGAGGCTCGGCCCGCAGCCTTGATAAGGGTCGTCTCGCACCCTCAGGGACGCATCGGGACCCCAGCCACAAGGTCACCGGGGGCGCTGAGAGAGCCGGAGCCGGGGGGCTGCCACGACGGGGCCCGGGGGCTGCTACGGGGGCCGCTGAGAGAGCCGGGGCCGGCTCGGCCAGCCGGCATCCATCCCCCCACTCCGCACCCGCTCCCCTATCGCCGCCTACGCCACCAATATCCGGATCTGCGCCGCAAGCTGCACGCCGCCCAACGCCGCCACCGCCACCGGCAGGTACCGCGCATCACCACCCACCCATCCCCAGAGCGCGCCCCACTCCGTGTAAATGAACGAGAAGGCCAGCGGGAAGCAGATCAATATCACCGAGAAGTACGCCTGCACCAGGCGCAGGAACCGCCCGTGGGTCTGCGATGACGCGATCGACCCCAGAGCAGCCGACGCGAAGTACGTGCACAGCAGAAGGCGCAGTATCACCTTCATCCCCTGCCCGCTCCAGAGACTGATGAGCTTCTGGGGGAACGCGAACGTCCAGATGACGTACTGAGAGACCGCCAGGGCAAACAGCCCACAGAGGAACACCGCGCTGCGAAGCGCCTTGTCAGAGGGAACCCACACGCGTTCGTCCTCCCCGGCTGCTTCTACTGAGGGGCTTCCCGGCCGATGAGATCGACCAGGGCGCCGAGCCTGCGCGCGACGTCTTCGCCGCCGGCCCCCTCGTCCGGCCCCGAAGCCGACTCGGCCCCCGCCAACCTCTCGGCGAGCCTCATCGCGGCCATCACCGCTATCTTCGTCGTATCCGCGGTGCCGGCTTCCTCGGCAACCTTGCGCATCTCAGCATCGACCAGGCGCGCCAAGCGCTGTACGCCCTCCTCGGGCTCGTCCGTCCGAAGCGAGTACGCCCGCCCGAAGATGCTCACGACGACTACGTCGCTCACGACCCACCACCCCCGTCGTCGCACTCGGACGCGGCCGCTGCGGCCCCGGCCTCGTCATCCGCACCCTCCTCAGCGCCCCCCTCCGCCGACAACTCCTCGACCCTCGCCAGCGCCCGCTCGCGCTTCTCCTCGGACTCCGCCAGCGCCAAACGCAACCGCTTCAGCTCCCCCAGCAACCGGAAAACACCCGCCTCCAGCCGCGACACGAGGTCCGCCAGCGCCGCGGGCCGGTCCTTCACGCGCGCAACTCCGCACCAAGACGCTCCGCCAGCGCGAACAATATCCCCTCGTGACGCTCGCCCACCTCTTCGTCCGTCAGCGTCCGGTCCGCCGCCCGATACGTGATGGAGAAGGCCAGGCTGCGATGACCGGCCGGGACCTGCTTGCCCGAGTACACGTCGAAAAGCCGCACGCGCTCGACCAGATCGCCGCCGGCCTCGCACACCACCGACTCCACGTCCGCGCAACTCACACCGGCCCTCACGACAACGGCAATGTCGCGCAGCGCCGCCGGGAAGCGCGGCGGGGGCTCCACCAGCGCGCCACGCTTCGGCGCCGCCAATATGCTCCCCGCGTTCACCTCCGCAACGAATACCGGCTGATCTATACCGTGGCGCCCCGTCAAGACCCCCTCCGCCTGACCCATCACGCCGAGAACGCAGTCACCCGACCGGATAAGCGCCGCCGTCCCCTCCGCAAGACCTTCCTCGCTCACGGCCTCGAACGTCACGCCGGACACGCCCAGCCGCGCCAGGAGCACCTCGACAATGCCCTTCAGCGCGTAGAAATCGGCCCGCCCACCACCGCCGCGCCACGACGCCGCCGGCCACTCGCCCGTGACCGCTATGCCGATGTGCCGCTGCTCCACCACAGCGCCGTCACCCCTCCTGGCGAATACGCTGCCTATCTCGAACAACCCCACGTCGGTCACCCGGCGGGATATGTTGTCCCCGACGGAGGAGATCAGCCCCGGCAGAAGCGCCGGCCTCAGCGCCTCCGAGTCGTCGCCGAGCGGGTTGTCTATCCGCGCCACAATCACCTCGTCGGAGGTGAACGGGAAATCGTCCGCATGCCCCCAGGAGAAGTTCACCGCCTCCGACAGCCCGCAACCCGGCAGTATCCGCCTGGCCTCCCGGCACAGCCGCCGCAGCGGATCGACGTGGCTGCTGAGCATGGGCACCGCCGGGCGCACCGGCGCGAAGGAGTCGTACCCACGCAGCCGCGCCACCTCCTCGATGAGGTCCACCTCGCGCCCCAGGTCCCGCCGGAAGCTGGGCACCTCGCAAGTGACGGCACCGTCCGGGCCCGGCTCCACCGACAGGCCCAAGGCGCCCAGGTAGCCCCCGGCCTCCTCCAGGCTTATGTCATCCCCCAACAGCAGGTCCACCCGCGACTTGCGGAGCGTGATCCGCACCGGTGCCGGGTCGCCGCAGCCGGCGTCGAACACGCCGCGCGCGAGCTCCCCACCGGCCAGCTCCAGGACGAGCTGCGCCGTGCGGTCGATCGCCGGCACGAGCCCGCCAAGGTCCGCACCGCGCTCGAACCGGTACGACGCCTCCGTCGGCATGCCCAGCGCCCGCGACGTCCGCCTTATGCTCGGCGGGTCGAAGTAGGCGCTCTCGAGCAGCACGTTGGTCGTGGCGAGCGTGACCTCCGAGTCGAGCCCGCCCATCACGCCGGCCACCGCCACCGGGACCGCCGCGTCGGCTATCACCAGCATGTCGGGGGAGAGCTTGCGCTCCTCACCGTCCAGCGAGGTGATGCTTTCCCCGGCCCGCGCCCGGCGGACGACGATGCGGTTTTCGGCCAGCTTGTCGTAATCGAACGCGTGGAGCGGGTGGCCCAGCTCCATCAGCACGTAGTTCGACACGTCCACGACGTTGTTGATCGAGCGCAGGCCCACCGCCTCCAGCCTGCGCACCATCCAGGGCGGCGACGGGCCCACCTTGCAGCCGCTTATTACGCGCGCGCAGTAGCGAGGGCAGAGGTCCGCGTCCGCTATCTCAACGCTCGTCAGATCCTCCACCGCCGCAGCGGACTCGGCCGCCTCAATCTCGGGCATGCGCAGGGGAACGCCGTAGAGGGCGGCCACCTCCCGCGCCACACCCGTCACGCAGAGGCAGTCCGGCCGGTTCGACGTCACCGCCACATCGAAGACGACCTCGTCGCCGAGGCGGATGATCTCCTCGACCTCGAGGCCGGCCATCGTCAGCCGCTGTGCCAGATCCTCCTCCGAGGCCGGAAGATCGACGTATTGTGAGAGCCACTCCAGAGATACTTTCATGGACCCGCCCTAGAACTGCGCCAAAAAGCGCATGTCGTTGTCGTAGAGCTGCCTGATGTCGGTAATGCCGTAGCGCAGCATCGCTATGCGCTCGATGCCGAAGCCGAACGCGAAGCCCGTGTAACGCTCCGGGTCGTATCCAACGCTTTCGAAGACCGCCGGGTCGACCATGCCGCACCCACCGAGCTCGATGAAGCCCTCCGTGCACACGCGACAACCCCGCCCCCCGCATACGAAACACGAGATGGCGAACTCGGCCGACGGCTCGGTGAACGGGAAGAAGTCGGGCCGCACCCTCGCAACCGCGCCCTCGCCGCCGAACGTCTCGGCGATCACATCGAGTATGCCCCGCAGATGACGGAAGTTTATCCCCTCGTCCACGAGCAGGCCCTCGATCTGATGGAACACAGGCAGGTGCGTCGCGTCCGCCTCGTCGCGGCGGAAACAGCGGCCCGTCGCCACAACCTTGATGGGCGGCTGCCTGCCCTCCATCACACGTATCTGGACGGGGCTGGTGTGCGTGCGTAGAAGGAGCATCGGCCCAAGGTAGAAGCTGTCGTGCTCGTCGCGCGCAGGGTGATCGGGGGGCGTGTTCAACGCCTCGAAGTTGTGATACTCGTCCTCGACCTCCGGGCCCTCCACGACCTCGAAACCCAACGACTCGAAGACCTGCTCGAGCCGCACCTGCGTCTCGATCAGCGGATGCGGGTGCCCCAGCGCCGGCGCTATGCCGGGTATGGTGACGTCGATGGCCTCCGCGGCGGCCGCCGCGCCGGCCAGCTCGTCCCGCCGGGCCGCCACCGCATCCGCCAAGACAGTCTTGACCCCGTTGGCCAGCTTGCCGACGACGGGTCTCTCCTCGGGCGGGAGCTTCGCCAAGCCCTTCAACAGGTCCGTGAGCAGACCCTTCTTGCCCAGGTACTTCACGCGGACGGCGTCCAGGGCGGCCCTGTCGGCCGCCGCGGTCACCTCCGCCAAACCCCGGCTGCGCAGCTCTTCGACTTTGGCCTTCATAGATAAAAGGTAACCTCCGGCCCGCATTATAGGTTGGGCCCGCCCGCGGGTCAATACGAGCCGGGCGCTTGGCGCCCCTACGCGCCCCCTACGCGCCCCCTCTGCGCTCCATCCGCGCCCTCCCCTCCGCCTCCCCCATCGCCCCCCCATCCGCTCCCCCATCCGCCCCCTTTGGCGTTGACCGGCCCGCTAACGCCGGTGTAACCTCAGCCCGCGAGGCGAAGCCGCCGCACGCCAACGCACCACCACGCGGCAAGGAGCAGAGGTCCCATGGAAGACGA
>Ga0272441_10009492_pt1 | contig 15006 bp, 11 predicted proteins | sample SSMProp6N_FD_193582 | JGI IMG/M metagenome (GOLD analysis project Ga0272441, IMG submission 193582) | Marine sediment archaeal communities from Little Sippewissett salt marsh, Falmouth, MA, United States - SSM-Prop-6N | ecosystem: Environmental > Aquatic > Marine > Wetlands > Sediment ... | reverse complement strand
ACGGGGACGGCGTGGCCGCCGAAGACCTTCAGCACGATGCAGGCGGCGGCGTAGGGATTGAGTCCCAACTCCAGCAGGTGCCTTCGCAGTTCGCGCTTGGGCATCTCGGCCATGTACTCCAACTTCACGTCGTAGGTGCGGGAGAAGATGCTATTGAGCACGCTGGTGACCATGACCGCCTTGCCGCGGCGGTTGGGGTCATCCTTGCTGATGCGGTCGGAGATGTCTTTGGGCGGGGCGACTCGCAGCTCGTTGAAGTCCACGAATTCGCGGGCGACCATCTCCAACGCGTCCTTGCCGGCCTTGCGGGAGGCGTCGGCCTCGAAGATGGCTGTGATGAGTTCGGCGATTGCCGCGTCGCCGGTGGGCGCCTCGGCGGCATGAGGCGCCTTGAGTTTGCCCAGGAGTTTCTTGACCTTCTTCTCGTAGGTGGATGCGTTCTTCATCGCGGGGTCCTATTCGCCCTCCGCCCGCGGGCGGTCGGGCGCGAGGGCGTCTTCCTCGTCGCCTTGTTGCGGCTGTTCCTTCTCGCGGATTTCCTCCATCGCCTGCTGGATGATCTCCAGCGTCTGGAGGGTCTTTTTGAATTTCTCGTCGGGCAGGAAGCTCAGCACCGGCGTGTTGCGCAGCGAGATTTCGCGCATCATCAGGTCCTGAAAGTGCCCGGCTGCGTGGCGCAAGGCATACAGAGTGCGCCGCTGTTCGGCGTCGGTGCCGATCACCGAGACGAACACCTTGGCGGTCAGGAAGTCATCGCTGACCTCCACGCGGGTGACGGATGTCCTGGCCGGGTCGATGCGCGGATCGGACGTCTTGGCCAGGAGGATCTGGCCGAGGGTGTTTCGTATCAGGTTGGCAACCCGCTCGGTTCTGCGACTCATGGCCATACTTCCGCCGTTGCCCGTCCGCCACGGCGGCGGGCGTTACATCCACTCGATTGTCTGCTCGACGAGGATCATGTCCCTGTGGGCGGCTGCGGCGTTGACGATCTGCTGCAGCACACCCTCGATATACCGCCGGTCGTTACTCACCATCGCCACCGCCAGCACTGCCGTGCGGTAGCTGTCCAGGCCGCCGACCTCGGCCACCGAAACGTTGAACCGGTGGCGGATGCGGTCCTTGAAGCCTTTAACCGATCGCCGCTTGTCCTTCAGGCTGTTCGCCTGCGGGACCCGCAGCTCCAGGTGCAGCACTCCCAGGTTGGTGGCCATCGCCGGTCCGTGCGGGGCGGCGCGTTACAGCTTGCGCGCCACCTCGATCTGCTTGTAGAACTCCAGGACGTCGCCTTCCTTGATGTCGTCGTACCCGTGCAGCTTGAGCCCGCACTCCATGCCGGACCGCACCTCTCGCACGTCGTCCTTGAAGCGCTTGAGGCTGTCCAGCGTTCGCTCGTCTTCGACGACGATATCGTCGCGGATGACGCGCACCTTGGCGTTGCGGTTGGCCAGGCCGTCGGTGACGTAGCATCCGGCGATGCTCCCCACGCGGGAGACCTTGAAGACCTGGCGGACCTGGGCTCGCCCGAGCACTTCCTCGCGGATCTCTGGGGCCAGGCCCTGTTCCAGGGCCTTGGTCACGTCGTCGATGATGTCGTAGATCACGCGGTAGAGGCGGATGTCCACGCCTTTGCTCTCGGCGAGCTGGCGGGCGCCGGCGGCGGGCACGGCGTTGAAACCGATGATGATCGCCCCGGAGGCTTCCGCCAGCGTCACGTCGCCGGTGGTGATCCCGCCGACGGCGGTGTGCAGCACGTTGACCTTCGTCTCCTCGGTGCCCAGCTTGTTGAGCGACCCGGTCAGCGCCTCGATGGAGCCTTGTACGTCGGCCTTGATGATCAGCGGCAGCTCGTTGGCCTCGCCGGCCTCGATCTGCCCCAGCAGGGCTTCGAGGCTGTGGGTCGGCACGGCCGCCAACTCCTTGGTGCGGATCTCCTGGCGGCGCTGTTCGGCCACGGCGCGGGCCTCATCGAGAGTGGCGACGGTGAAGAAGCGATCGCCCGCCTCGGGCATTGCGTCGAGCCCGGCCATTTCAACGGGGGTGGCCGGTCCGGTGGAATCGACGTTGCGTCCGCGGTCGTCGCGAATGCTTCGCACGCGGCCGAGGCCCTTGCCGGCGACGACGATGTCGCCGACCTTCAACGTTCCGTCGCGCACCAGCAGGCGCGAGAGCACGCCAAAGCCCGGGTCCATCTCCGCCTCGATGACGTATCCGCTGGCGGGGGCGTCGTTCTCGGCCTTGAGCTCCAGCAGTTCGGCTTCGAGGCTGAGGGTCTCGATGAGGGTGTCGACCCCCTCGCCGGTAATCGCGCTGGTCTGGATGACTTCGACGTCGCCGCCCCATTCGCGGGGGCTGAGCCCGTGCTCGGCGAGTTGGCCCAGGGCTCGCTGGACGTTGGCGTTGGGCACGTCGATCTTGTTCATCGCCACCACGATGGGCACGCCGGAGGCCTTGGCGTGGTTGATCGCTTCGACGGTCTGGGGCATCACCCCGTCGTCGGCAGCCACCACGAGCACGACCACGTCGGTCATATTGGCCCCGCGGGCGCGCATGGCCGTGAAGGCTTCGTGCCCGGGCGTGTCGAGGAACACCACGTGGCGGTCGCCCTGGTCGAATCGGTAGGACCCGATGTGCTGGGTGATGCCGCCGGCCTCGCCCTCGGTGACGTTGGCGCTGCGGATGTGGTCCAGCAGCGAGGTCTTGCCGTGATCGACGTGTCCGAGGAACGCCACAACCGGGGCGCGGGGCGTCAGTTCGCCCTTTTCGCGGGCCTGGAGCTTATCGAGCATCTCGTCCTCGGCAGTCTTGGCCTGTTTGACGACCAGTTCGATACCGTAATCGGCCACGACGGCCTCGGCCATGTCGCGATCGATCACTTGGTTGATGGTGGCCATCACGCCCAGGCCGAGGAGCTTCTTGATGATGTCGGCGACCTTGAGCCCTGCGGCGGCAGAGAGGTTCTTGACGGTGATGGGCTCCTCGATCTCAACGCGTCCGCCGGCGGTCGTCGGCCCGCCGTCGCTGTGGCGTCGCCGGACATTGGCGCGGTGGCGGCGCAGGCCTCCGCCGGCGGCGGCCAGACGCTGGCTACGCTCCTGGAGGTCCTGGTCGCGCCATTCCTTGAGGCGCTCGCCGCTGTCGGCAGTGCGTCCGCCGCGGCGGCGCGGACTGCGGCGCTTGCCCTTCTTGCCGGGGCCCTCCCCCTGCGGCGCGCCTCCGCGGCGCGGTCCACCGCTGGTAGACACCGGCGTGCCGGGCTCGACAGACGGGCCGGGCTGACGGCGCGGGCGCGGTGCCTGGACGAAGTCGGGCTTCTCCACGCGCACCACGCGCGGGCCCTTGAGGGTGGCCGGCTTGGGCACGACCTGCGGGCCGGCAGGTCCGATCTCCTTGGGTTTCTCGGGCTTCTTGGGCTTCTTGGTTTCTTCTTCCTCGCCCGGCGCCTCGGCGACTGGCTGGGGCTCTTCGGCCGGCTCTTCGGCCGGCGCCTCGGCGGGCGGGAGCGTTTCGGCGGGCGGCGTGGGTTCGACTTCGGCCTCGGCGGGCGGGGCCGCGGGCGCTTCGGGCGTCTCGACCGGGGTCTCGGAAGCGACCTCGGCGGGCAGTTCTTCGCCGGGGGAGGGGGCTTGGGCGGCGGTCTCGCTCGCGGCCTCGGCCTCGGCTGCGGGTTGGGCCTCGGTCTCGGCCTCTACCGTTTCAGCCGTTTCGGCAGCTTCGGCAACTTCCGCGGCGGCGGCCTTGGCGCGGCGGCGGTTTCGGGCGGCCTGCTTGCGCGCAGCGGCGAGGTCCACATGCTCTGCCGTCTCGACGGCCGTGCCGGACTGGTCCTCGCTGAACCATTCGCGGATGGTCGCTTCCAGGCCTGCCGACAGCGTGGCCATGTGGTTCTTAATCTCGATGCCTTCGGCGCGGCACTTTTCCAGCACGACCTTGCTGGTCACGCCGAGTTCTCGAGCCAGTTCAAATACGCGCGTCGCCAAGAGTGCCTCCCGGCTTTTTCACCGTGCGGGCTTCGGCGGACTCGGCCGGCTGAAACGCTCAACCGGGGTGTTGGGGCCGCCACTGGCCCGTGAATACGTCAGTTTTGCTCTGGGTTTTCCTCGCCGCCGCCAGCAGGCGCCTGATCGGTCACTTCGGCAGGCGGGGCGGGGGTCTCGTCTGTGGCCGCTTCGCCCGTCGGGGTCTCGGCGGGTTGAGCGGTTTCGGGTGTTTCTTCGGTTTCGGCTGCCCGGCGGGACTCCTGCCGCGCCTTGGCCTGCTGATCGGCAACGCGCTTGGCCTCTTCGGCACAGCGCACCACGATCTTCTGAGCGAGCGAACGCTCCATTTCGATCTCGTTGACCAGTGGATCGGGCCCGACCTCTTCCACGTCCAAGACGTTGACCATGCCCATTGCGATAACCTGGTCGACGACCGTGGAGTCCACGCCTTCGACCTCGCGCAGGGCCTTTTCCAGCACGTCCAGGCCGGCGTTGAACTCGGTGGGAGTGAGGATGTCGATGTCCCAGCCGGTCAGCCGGGCGGCCAGGCGGACGTTCTGTCCCCGCTTGCCGATCGCCAGTGAGAGCTGGTCCTCGGTAACCACCACGGTCGCCCGCCCCAGCTCGAAGCACAGAGCGATCTCGGCGACTTCGGCGGGTTTGAGGGCGTTGGCGATGAGGATTTTGGACGAGTCGTTCCAGCGGACGATGTCGATCTTCTCGCCACCGAGTTCCTCGACGATGCTCTTGATGCGGCTGCCGCGAACGCCCACACAGGCGCCGACGGCATCGACCTTGGCGTCGAGGCTGTTGACGGCGACCTTGGTGCGATAGCCCGCCTCGCGGGCCAGGGCGCGGATTTCAATGATCTTCTCGGCCACCTCGGGCACCTCCAGTTCGAACAGCGCCCGGATGAAATCCGGGTGGGTGCGGGAGAGGATGACCTTGACGTTGCCCGGCTGCTCGCGGACGTCCAGGACCATCGCACGGATGCGCTCATCGGGCATGTGCGATTCGCCGGGAATCTGCTCGCTCTTGGGCAGGACGGCCTCGGTGCGTCCCAGTTCCACGACCAGCCCGCCGCCTTCCCACCGCCCGGTCTTTCCGGTGACGATCTGTCCGCGGCGCTCGAGGTATTCCTCGTAGATGCTGCCGCGTTCGGCCTCGCGGATGCGCTGGATCATCACCTGCTTGGCGGTCTGGGCGGCGATGCGTCCCAGTTCGCGGACGCTCATCTGCTGTCCGTTGAGGGTGGCGGTGATCTCACCGTTTTCGCGGTTGATCCGCACGACAATATCTTCCGTCTCGGGGTTCTGCTTGTGGATAGCGGAGAACATGGCCGCCTCCAGGTCCTCGAAGACGGTCTCGGCATCGATATTTTTGTCGCGGGCGATGCCGTCGACGATTCTGATCAGTTCCTGGTTCATCGCTATCTTTTGCTCCCGCTCGTATTAGTTTCACATCTCCGCCCGGTGCGGCCAGGCAACAAAAAAAGTGGGTCCTTAGCCCACTTTGCCACAAGCCGCGCCGTGTTGGACGGTCATTTGCCGCCCGGAGGCCCCTGCGCAAACTGTCGCGCGGGCCTCCGCGCAGCCGACCGGCCGCCCCGAACGCTGCCGGGCGGGCCTGACGCACCCCAAAGGCCGGGGTGCGGCACAGCCATCATGAGGCTATGCCGAAACACCGGCGTGAACCTTGACCAGGCGGATCATCACTGCTGTGACTCCTGACCTGAGACGCTTTCCGTACTCATTGTCACTACGTTCACAACCATTCCATTTCAGGCAGCTACGCGCCAAGTGTTTTCTTGCAAGATGGTTACAGACAACGGCAATGCCAACAACCTCCCCGTGCGCGCCACCGGAATCCTGATGGAGCGGCACGGGCGCAGCAGTGCCCGATACGCTAAGTATAGCGATTATAGGAGCCGGGCCAGACCAGTCAAACAAAATCCCGCCGAGTAGCGGATGGACCGTCCGCCTGCGACGCCGGTTGCGCCCCCTATAATAGGGTTGCGAAGAAACCGGCAGACCTCGGGGTAAACAACGATGAAGCATACGATGTTAGCGATGGTGTGTGTTACGGCGGCGCTGACCGGTCCGGCCGGGGCCGAGGTACGCGGCCAGGAAGTGATCTACGCCGACGGACAGGTCGCCCTGGAGGGCTATCTCGCCTGGGACGATGACATCGAGGGTCGTCGCCCGGCCGTGCTGGTGGTCCACGAGTGGTGGGGGCTTAACGAATATGTCCGCATGCGAGCCCGTCAACTGGCGGAGATGGGCTACCTCGCTCTGGCGGCCGATATCTATGGACGCGGCGAGCGCGCCGAGACGCGCGAGCAGGCCGCGGCGCTGGCAGGCAAGTTCCGCAAGGACTCCGCGCTGCTCCGCCGGCGGGCGCAGGTCGCGCTGGACCGCCTCAGGGACGACGCGCGGGCGATCCCCACGCGCGTCGCGGCCATCGGATACTGCTTCGGCGGCACGACGGTGCTGGAGTTGGCGCGCAGCGGGGCGGACCTGGCTGCCGTGGTGAGCTTCCACGGCGGGCTGGCGACGGACGACCCGGCCGGGCCGGGTGAGATCACCGCCGCCATCCTCGTCTGTCACGGGGCGGACGACCCGCATGTCAGCAGCAAGGACCTGGCGGACTTCATCGAGGAGATGCGCCGCAGCGGGGCCGACTGGCAGCTCAATATGTATGGTGGCGCGGTGCACACCTTCACCAACCCCGACGCCGGAGACAATGCGTCGACCGGTTCGGCCTACAACGAGCTGGCGGCGCGGCGCTCGTGGATGGCGATGAAGCTGCTGTTCACCGAGACGATCGGCCTGCCACAGGCCGCGGGCGAAATGACCGTGGGCGAGTTCTTCAAGGACTACGTTGCCACGCCCGTCGGCAAGGCGGGCAAAGCTACCGGCAAGGCGTTCAAGCGGGCATACGAATGGTCCAAGGAACAGGTGGACTAGTGATTTCCAAATTCCGATTTCCGATCTCCAATTGAGCAAGGCGCCAGTGGCCAAGGTTCTGCCTTTGGCAGCAAGGGGAAACTGGAACTAGGAAATTGGAAATTGACGCCAGGTTTTGTCCTGCCCTCTAATTGCTCAACGTAACCCCTGACCTTGTTCTGCGGCGAGGAACGCAATGAAGAGAATCCGGCTGAGCAACAGCGACCTGGAGGTCTCGTGCCTGTGTATGGGCTCCGCCCACATCGGTCCCAAGGACATGGGCGAGGAGATCGATCAGTTGTTCGGGGCGTTTCGCGATGCGGGGGGCAACTTCTTCGACACGGCCCACTGCTATTCGTTCTGGCGCGACGGGCAGGAAGGCGGCAGCGAGCGGGCCATCGGCGATTACTTCCGCCGAAACGGCGGGCGGGACGCGTGCGTGGTGGCCACCAAGGGCGGACACCCTGGGCGGGCGAACTATCGCAAGGTCGACTGGTACATGTCGCCGGGTCGCGTGGCGGCCGACATCGACGAGAGCCTTGCCCGCCTGGACTGCGACTGCCTCGACCTGTTCTACCTCCATCGCGACGATCCGCGAATGACGGTGGGGGAGATCATCGACTATCTCAATAACGAGATCGCCCGCGGGCGGGTGCGCTACCTCGGCGCCAGCAACTGGACGGCGGATCGCCTGGCGGCCGCCAACGCCTATGCCACCGAGCACGGGCTGCACGGATTCGTTGCCTCGCAGCCGGAATGGTCGCTGGCGGTCCGCAGCGAGCCGCCGGGCGACGCGCTGCACTTCTTCAGTGCGGCCGATGCGGCCTGGCACCGCAAGAGCAAGCTTCCGGTGATCCCGTACGCCTCGGCGGCGCGGGGGTACTTCGCCTCGGGCGGAGTCAAGCACGAGCCGGTGCACAACGACGCCAGCGGCGCGCGTCTGGCCCGGGCGCAGCAACTCGCCGGCGAGCTCGGCTGCACCCCGGGGCAGGTGGCCCTGGCGTGGCTGATGAACCACGAGTTTCCTGTCATCCCGATCATGGGCACGGGCAATGTCGAACACCTGCGCGAGGGCCTTGCCGCCGAGAGCATTAAGCTCACCGGCGAGCAGGTGGACTGGCTGGCGGAAGGATGAAGGCGATTTGTGATGTCTGATTTGTGAATCGGACGACACCGGCTGTTGAAATCCAGAATCACAAATCGCAATTCACAGATCATTTTGTCCATCGCCTCAATTTGCAGGTAGACTCCTCCAAGGCCAAGACAAGGAGCATCTCATGCGAATCGTCTATTTCGACATTGACTGCCTGCGGCCGGACCACTTGGGTTGCTACGGCTATCGGCGGCCGACGTCGCCGGCGATCGACCAGATCGCCTCCCAGGGCGTGCGTTTCGAACGCTATTACTGTTCGAGCTCGCCGTGTTTGCCTTCGCGGACGGTCTGGTCGTCGGGGCGGTTCGGCATCCGCAACGGCGTAATCTCCAATCACGGGGCCGGCGCGCAGTTTCACATCCGTCAGGGCAACTACGGCGGTCCGAAAGCGGACAACGAGATGCTCACGCGCCAGCTCCGCCGGGGCGGGTACGATACAATCAGCTTCTCCAACTTCGCCGACCGCCACAGCGCGTTGTGGTTCATGTGCGGTTGGAGCGAGTATCACACGCCGAACCTCATGTGCGGCGCGGAGACGGCCGAGCAGGTCAACGCCCCGCTGATGCACTGGTTGAAGCACAACGCCACGCGCGAGAACTACCTGCTGCACGTGAACTACTGGGACGCCCATCGCGTCTTCAAGATGGACGCATCCTGGGCGGACCGTTTCGCCGGGATGCCGGCGCCCGCCTGGCCGGACGAGCCGACCATCGCCGGCCAGCAGGACCTGTCCGGGGCCTTCACGCCGCAGCACCTGCACTGGGGCGACGGGGTGAGCCAGTGGCCCCTCATGCCGGACAGCATCTCCGGCCGCGCCGATTACGAGCATCTCGTCACCGGCTACGATGCAGCGATCGCCTACGTGGATCATCACGTTGCGCAGGTGCTGGAAGAGCTCGACCGCCAGGGCGTGCTGGAAGACGCGGCCGTGATCATCTCCGGCGACCACGGCGACGCGTTGGGCGAGCACGGGATATACAGCGACCACGTCTGCGCCGACGAGTGCAACCATCACATTCCGCTGATCGTGAAGTGGCCGGGCGTGACGCAGCCTGGCCGGCGGGACGAGGCGATGCTGTACAACGCCGATCTGCCTCCGACGCTGTGCGAGCTGCTGGGCATGGAGGCACCGGGCGACTGGGACGGCGAATCGTTCGCCGGGAACCTGCGCGGCGACGACCGGCTGGACCGCGAGTACCTGGTGTGGGACTGTGCGCTGTACGCCGTGCAGCGGGTGGTGCGTACGCGGCAGCACCTGCTGATGGAGACCTATGATGACTACGGGTATCGCTTCGAGCCGACCGAGCTTTACGACATGGCGGGCGACCCCTACGAGACGCGCAATCTCGCCGCCGAGCGGCCGGAGTTGGTTTCCCGTCATCGCGGGATGCTGAGCGAGTGGCTGGGCGAGCAGATGCGCAAGCCGCACTGGCGCGGCGACCCGCTGGGCGAGGTGCTGCGGGAACGATCGCAGCAGTAGCGGGCTTCGGCTGCCCTGGGGCCAGCTTGCCGTGATAAGGCGGGCTACTCGCGGACTTCTGCGAAAGAAGCAGACCGAGAGAGAATCGCCTATTCTCGCCATTGCCCTGTGGGGGCGATTCGGCTAGACTTTCGGGCTTGCGGCGGCGCAGGCTGCCGCGGCGCGAGGCAGTCGGGCGAGAAAGGCCCACCCAAGGATTGGAAAGGAAATCCCCATGGCGTATCGTTTTGCAGTGATCGGCGGCGATGGAACCGGCCCGGAAGTAGTGGCCGAGGGGCTCAAGGTCCTGGCGGCCGTGGCGAAGAAGGTCGGTTTCGAGTACACCACCAAGGACTTCAACATCAGTGGCGACCGCTACCTGGAAGCCGGTGGCGACCCGAGCGTGCAGTCCCTGCCGATCGTCCACCCGCACGAGGTGGAGGAACTCAAGACCTTCGACGCGATCTATCTGGGCGCCGTCGGGCATCCGGACATTGCCCCGGGCATCCTGGAGAAGGGGCTGCTGCTGAAGCTGCGCTTCGAGATGGACCAGTACATCAACCTCCGCCCGGTGAAGCTCTACCCCGGCGTGCCGACCCCCCTGGCCGACAAGAAGCCCGAGGACATCGACTTCGTCGTGGTTCGCGAGAACACCGAGGGCATCTATACGGGCATGGGCGGCATCCAGTACTACGGCACGGCCAATGAGGTTGCCACGCAGATCAACTGCACCACCCGGTTCGGCGCGGAGCGCGCGATCCGCTACGCCTTCGAGCTCTGCCGTCGTCGCGGCAACAAGAAGAATCGCCTGACCCTGGTGCACAAGACCAACGTGCTGACCTTCGCCGGCGGCACCTGGTTCCGCACGTTCCAGGAAGTCGGCAAGGAATACCCGGACATCGAGAAGGATTACAACCACGTCGACGCCTGCTGCATGTGGTTCGTCAAGAACCCCGAGTACTACGACGTGATCGTTACCGACAACATCTTCGGCGACATCATCACCGACCTGGCGGCGGTAATCCAGGGCGGGCTGGGAATTGCTGCGGGCGGGAACATCAACCCCAAGGGCGTCAGCATGTACGAGCCCATCGGCGGCTCGGCCCCCAAGTACACCGGGCAGAACGTCATCAATCCGATTGCCGCCATCGCCTCGCTGGGGATGCTGCTCAGCGAAACCGGCAACAACAAGGGCGATGAGAAGCTGGTGGAGGCGGGACGCCTCGTCGAAGAGGCCGTCATGCGGGTCACGCCGAAGATGAAGACCCAGTCGGCCGGGCGGATGGGCTTTTCCACGACGGAGGTCGGAGACCTGGTCGCGGACGAGGTCGAGAAAGGCTGATTCCACGAGGGACACCCGAAGAAGTGAGTAACCGGTAATCGGTAACCAGTGGCGTCGCCCGGTCGTGGCGTTGGGCTGTTGACCACGGTTGCTGGTTACCGATTACGTTTTTCTGACATGAGCGAAGCAGGCGACAATTCCCGTCCCCAGCCCAGTGACGCAGCCGGCGGCGCCGCGGTGAAGTCCGTGACCCGCAACGAGGCCGGGCAGGTCATCGTGAAGCTCGCCGGGCGCGACGAGCCGATCGTCGATGCCCGGGTGGTTCGCTGCTTTCCCTGGTCCATGCCGGAGAGCTTCGTGTCCATCCGCGACGCCGAGGGCAAGGAGGTCGCCATCCTCAGTTCGCTGGACGAACTGGACGCCGACGCCCGCCAGGTCGTGGGAGAGGAACTGCGGGACAAGAACTTCAACCCGAAGATTCTCCGCGTGCTGGACTTCAAGCACGAGTTCGGCGTCACGTCCATCCATGCCCTGACCGACCGGGGCGAGGTGAGTTTCCAGATCCGCGGGCGAGACGACATCCGCATCCTCTCGCCCACGCGGGCGCTGTTCCGCGACGTGGACGGGAACACCTACGAGCTGGCCGACCTGTCCGCCCTCGACGTGGCAGGGCGAAAATACCTGCAGCGGTATTTTTGAGCCCCAAGACGACGCGACACGGAGGCTCAGATAGAACGGCGGCATGAAAAAAGCCCGGCAGTTGAGAAGCTGCCGGGCCTTTTCGTTTTGAATTGCGCCCAAGTCTACTTGTTGTCTTCGGGGGCTTCGGTCTTGGCCGTCTCGCCGACGCCGCGGATGGCCCAGCGGGCGAACTTCATTCGGACGTTGCTGGTCTCGTCGACCTTGACGGTGACTTCGTCTTCGCGGACCTCGATGACCGTGCCGACGATCCCGCCGATGGACGTGACCTTGTCGCCCTTCTGGAGGCTGGCGAGCATTTCGCGGCGTTTCTGTTGCTGCTTCTTGCGCGACCGGCTGGACCAGAACCACAGCAGCGCCAGCCCGCCGAACATGATCACCAGGAACATCGGGTTGTCGAACAGCGTCCGGGGGCGCTGGGGGGGCACTTCCTGGCCTTCGCCATCGGCGGGGGCCCCGTCAGCGGGGGCGGCTTCGTCGGCGGGAGCATCGGCCAGGGCGACCTCGCGCAGGGCGGGCTGACCGTTGGCCGGAGCGGGGGTCGTCTCCTGGGCGATCGCGGGCGTCGCAACCAGCGTCGCCATGGCCAGCGCCACCGTCAGCAACAGGACTCGCTTACGTTCGAGCATGGGGTATATCCTTTCTGTACCGGGAAGCAGGGGTGCGTAACATCCGGCCATCATGGCGGCGCCCTTGGGGCTTGTCAAGCGTCCTCTCCGTAGAGGGCTTCCATCCAGGTCCGGCAGCGGGCTTCGAGCTCGCCGGCCTCGATCGCCGCGCGGACGGCCGCCAGCAGCTCGGCGAAGAAGTGCAGGTTGTGGATGGTCACCAGCGTGGGCCCGAGCATCTCCTTGGCCACGAAGAGGTGCCGCAGCGTCCCGCGAGAGTAGTTGCGGCAGGTGAAGCAGGTGCATGTCTCGTCGATGGGGGCCGTATCGCCCGTCCATTGGGCGTTTCGCAGGCGGATGCGCCCGCGCCAGGTAAAGGCCTGGGCGTTTCGCCCGTTGCGGGTGGGCAGGACGCAGTCGAACATATCCACGCCGCGGGCGACGGCGGCAAGGATGTCTCGCGGCTCGCCGACGCCCATGAGGTAGCGCGGGCGGTCGGCGGGCAGTTGCTCGTCGAGGTGGTCCAGCACGTCGCACATGGCCTGGTGACCCTCGCCCACGCTTAGCCCGCCCACGGCGTATCCCGGCAGGTCCAGTTCCACCAGTCTCGCGGCCGACTCGGCCCGCAGGTCCGCATGGACGCCGCCCTGCTGGATGCCGAACAGCGCCTGGCCGTGACCCTGTGCGGAAGTACGGCCGGCGGCTTCCCAAGCCTGCTTGCAGCGGTCGGCCCAGGCGGCGCTGCGGCGCACCGCCGCGGCGACGTGTTCGCGATCGGCGCGGCCGGGCGGGCATTCGTCAAGCTGCATGATCACGTCGGCCCCGAGCCGTCGCTGGATGTCCATCGCCGAGGTCGGATCGAGGCGGGCGGGCGAACCGTCGATGTGCGATTGGAAGACCACGCCCTCGTCGTTGATCTTCCGCAGGTGCGCCAGCGAGAAGACCTGGTATCCGCCGCTGTCGGTCAGGATGGGACCGTCCCAGGCCATCATCCGGTGCACTCCGCCCAGGTCGGCGACCGTCTCGGCGCCGGGTCGCAGCATCAGGTGATACGTGTTGGCCAGTACCATCTGCGCTCCGGCGGCGCGAAGCTGGTCCGGCGTGACGCCCTTGACCGTCCCGGCCGTGCCGACGGGCATGAACACCGGTGTCTCGACCTCGCCGTGATCGGTCGTCAGCAGCCCGCGGCGGGCCTTGCCGTCGCGGTGCGTTGTCTCGAACGTAAACATCCCGTCAGGATAACCGCCGGCGGGCTAATTGTGATTCGTGAATTGTGATTTGTGATCTGGGATTTGCCCGCGCAGCTGTCCTGCCGCGTCTCGCCGGGGCGGCGCCGGTCAGGTTCTGGCGGCCGCGTCGAGCAGTTCGCGCACGGCCAGGCCGAGTTGGTCGGGCTGGAAGGGCTTGGTCATGAGTTGATCGAGCGGGCCGCGCAACCCGTCCTGCATGGTGGCGCGTTCGGCGTAGCCGGTGAGGAACAGCACGGGGATGCCCGGGCGGCGCTTGCGCAGGCGGGTGGCGAGTTCCGGTCCGCTCATGCCGGGCATGACCACGTCGGAGATCAACATGTGGATGGGTCCCATGTAGTGCTCGCCGAGCGGCAGGGCCTCATGGGCGTTGCCGGTCTCCAGCACGGTATACCCGTGCTGGCGGAGCAGGCGGGCGACGAGCTTGCGCACCGACTCGTCGTCCTCGGCCAGCAGGATCGTCTCGCTGCCGCGGAAGTCCACCTCGGGGCTTTGCCCGTCGATCTGGGGCGCCACGTCTACGCCCACGCGAGGCAGGTATATCTCGAAAGTCGTGCCCTTTCCGGGCTCGCTGCGGACCGTGATGTGCCCACCGCTCTGGCGGACGAAGCCGTAAACCATCGCCAGCCCCAGCCCAGTGCCCTTGTCCACCGGCTTGGTGGTGAAGAAGGGTTCGAAGACGCGCTGCAGCACCGCCTGGCTGATGCCCACGCCGTTGTCGGTAACCGCCAGCATTACGTGCGGGCCGCGACGGGCATCCACGTGGCGGCTGACGTACTCATCGTCCAGCGTCGCGTTGCGCGTCTTCAGCACCAGTTTGCCGCCGCCGGGCATGGCGTCGCGGGCGTTGACTACCAGGTTCATCACCGTCTGGCGGAAGTGGATCGGATCGGCCTTGGTGTTGCCCAGCTCCGGGTCGGTCGCCAGTGACAGGTGAATCTCCTCGCCGATGATCCGCGTCAGCGGGTCGGCCAGCTCGTCCAGCACCGTGTTGACGTTAAACACCTCCGGGCGGAGGATCTGCTTGCGGCTGAAAGCCAGCAGTTGCCCGGTCAGCGCCGCGGCGCGGACGGCGGCCTTGTGGATCTCCTCCACCGCGTCGAGGGAGGCGTCGCCCGCGGGCAGCCGTCGCATCAGCAACTCGCTGTAGCCCTTGACCACGGTGAGCTGGTTGTTGAAGTCGTGGGCGATCCCGCCGGCAAGCTGGCCGACCGCCTCCATCTTCTGGGCTTGGCGGAGTTGCTCCTCGACGTTGCGGCGCTCGGTGATGTCCAGGCCGATGGATAGCAGACCGGTGATGTGCCCGTCGCTGTCCTTGACGGTCTTGTTAAACCACTCGATCTCCCGCTCGCTGCCGTCCTTGAGCACGATCGAGTTGATCGTGCCGCTGGACTGGGCCTCGTGGATCGTCTGGCGGAAGACCTCGGAGATTCGCTTGCGGTCGCGCTGCGGGACGAACGTCTCGACCCAGTCCTTGTCCTGCATATCCTCCAACGGGTAGCCGCTGAGCTCCTCCATGAAGTGGTTGTAGCGGATGATGTGCCCCTGCGTGTCGAGCACCAGTACGATCATGGGCGTGGTTTGAATGAGGCTGTTGGCGAAATCGCGCTCCTCGCGCAGGGCTTGTTCGGCCAGT
>Ga0272441_10009491_pt1 | contig 15006 bp, 20 predicted proteins | sample SSMProp6N_FD_193582 | JGI IMG/M metagenome (GOLD analysis project Ga0272441, IMG submission 193582) | Marine sediment archaeal communities from Little Sippewissett salt marsh, Falmouth, MA, United States - SSM-Prop-6N | ecosystem: Environmental > Aquatic > Marine > Wetlands > Sediment ... | reverse complement strand
CCCACTGGTTGCCCCACGGATACTTTCGGCCGTCCGTGCCCCGCGCCGCCTTCTCCCACTCCAGTTCCGCCGGAAGCCTGAGGCCCGCCCACTCACAGTACGCCTGGGCCCCGTACCAACTCACTTGGACCACCGGATGGTCAGGCTTGCCCCCGTACACCTCGTAGCCCGCGCCGCTCGCGCGGACGAAGCAGTCGTCGTCCAACAGAATCCACTTCTCAAGGTCCGACGCCCCCGGCCTCATGGCGGTCAGGAACTGAGCGTACTGGGCGTTCGTCACCGGATGGATGCCCACGTAGTACGCCGGCAACTCCACCTCGAACTTGTCATCTCCTGCCAGGAACGTGCCCGCCGGAACCAGCAGCAGGAGGCTGCCGTCGGTTGGGTTCTCGATGAGCCACTGTATCTTGGGCGGCGTTTCCGCCGGTTCCGGGAACAGCGTGGTGACCGTGGACACGCGCCGCCTCCCTATTTGCCGCCGCTCTTGCCCTTGCTCGGCACGGACCCCGCAACACCCAGTTCTTGCTCGACCAGGGCCTCGACCCACCGCTGGATCGAGGTGTCCTCCTCCGCTACGCGAATGCGTAAGGCCCTATGCGTTTCGTTTGTGACGCGGACGATGATCGTCCGGCTGGTTTCCGTGTCACCGGGTTCGTAAGGCATCTTCTGGACTCCTTGTACTCTGCGCGGCCCCGTTTGGGCCAAACGCGTACGTCCCCCGTTCACCATGGAGTATAGCACGCCCGGGCGGTTTGTCAAGGAATAAAATTTATCAAGGAAAAAGTTTTATCGGAAGTGGGGGCTGCCGACTGGACGTGTTCGTCTCTCGCTCGAAATCGGCAAGGCGACGCCGTTGGAGAACTCCCTAGGTGATGGCTGTTGGCCTGGACAGCCAAAGGCCATCGGCTGTTGAACCCTCAGCCAACGGGCATTGCAGCGTAGCCCCATTCTGAAACAACAACCACCTTGCACCGGTCTTACCCCATCACCCCCACCAGCACCTCATCCTTCTCCATCCGCTCAGGCCTTGTGTCTTTCCGCCACTGGTCGAATCTGTCTGCCAGTTGACGGAGGGCTGTGCTCATTCTACTCGAGAGCTTCCAGCCTGTCCGGCCACCGTAACGGCTGTTCATCCACGAGACGTGCTCGATCAGGCCGAGGCGGGCCAGTTTGGCCCGGGTCCGCTGAAGGATGCGGCGGGAGATACCGTGTTTATCAAGAAGGAACGCCAGGTTAGGCACCATGGAGTTGGCCTGTTTCAGAGCCAATAGAATACGTGCGGCAGCGTGCTGCTGGTTACGGTTGCCGGGGAAGAGGATCTCGACGAGGTCTGTCACGTCCTCAAGCCGCGAGACCCGCCGGCATGAGAATGAGATCTTGGTGGAAACGGTCACGCAGCTCAGCCCCCGCCTTCACCATGTTCCTGCTCTGCTGCCAGCTCCGAGGCGTCCTGGAATGTCCCGAGTCGGGCCTCTTGCCTGAGACCATACCGCTCCTTGCTGATCCGGATAGCATGCTCCCGAAGCCCTGTGCCGAAGGTCCTCTCGATGAAAAGGATCGTCTCGAACGCCGAGACATAGATGTCGTTGAAGAGCCGCCAGAACCGCCAGCGCACTCCCTGCCGGCTCATCCGAAAAGCCTCGTGGATCGTCTCCCCGTAGGTGCCCTTGAGCACCATCCTGCTAGGCTGATCAGGCCTGAGCTCGACCCAGAGATCCTTGGATTCCATCAACTGCTTCAAGGTCTCCAGAAACGTCTTGTCCTTCTCTGTCAGTTTCACGTTGCATCACCATGATGGTCTGGCCATCTTGCCAGACACGAATCAGTCCCGCATGGGCCATGAATACGGCCGCGATGAAGCGCCATATGAGGTCCTTCCTGGCGTCTTCGCCAAGGGCTGGTATCTCTCCCAGGCCCAGAGGAAAAGCCCTGATATGGGCCCGCAAATGCCTCTGATAGCGCTTCAGGTCGAAGCCCTCCTTCGGCCGCCAATGGAGGGCTTCGTTTGTGCTGGCAACCATGCAGTCAAGGGCCTCGGCAAGCCCGGGCACACCTCTGAGGTCGCAGGCCTCCGGGAGCAAGACATGTGACCGGCTGGCGGCCAGCATCTCCCGCACTTGGTCCCGCAGCTCTCTCTTACGACGCCTTGACTCGGCCATCTTCTCTCGGAAATACTCCGCGTCAAAGACAAGTCCGTCGAAGAGGAACCGCGAGGTCACTTCCATGCTACAGGACTTGCACCGGTACCGCCGCACGACCAGCCGGAGCCTGTCGCCACAGTTCGGGCACCGCTGAAAGGCCAGCGTCGGATCGAGGGTGTGGCCGCATGACTTACAGCGGCATCTGCCCTCTCCCAACATGACCAGTCTGCCAGCACACTGGGGGCATGAATGCCCCATAAGCATGACGGCATAGTAAAGTCTGCGGGCCCTCTCGGCGAAGGTTTCGACCCGTGCCACCAGCCTGAACGCGAGGCCTATGATGTCCATTCCTGATCGGGCGGCGGCAGCATCTGGCCGAGGTTCTCGGCCGGCTGCGGCTGTGGTTCAGCAGCCGGCTTGGCTTCTGCGGTTTGCGGTCTCGCGTCAGCCTCGGGCTCTGGGTTCGCATCATTCTCCTGGGGCACATCTTGTCCCGGCATCAGTGGCTTCTGGTTCCTGGGCGTGAACTTCCTCTTACAGGCCTTGCAAAGCCGAATCCTCCGGTTGCCCATGGTCTTGGTCTTTCGGACGCCCTTGCTCACGGTGTCTGTGGCATCGCAGTACGGGCACTTGTGGGGTCTTCCCATTCAGCATCACCTCACGGGACACACAAGAGGCCCGAGTATTTAAGGCTTTCGATTCAGGCAGCCCCGCAGGAGGGCCTGACGCCCCAAGGAACCGCAACCTTTAAATACTCCATGCCCAGCCTGCCTCTCATGGCCCTCAGGAATCCTCTCCTCGAATTCCCCCTCAGGGAGTACTTCGAATCCTTGCTGCCAGACTTCGTCCTGGCATTCGCCTTCTTCACAGCCCTCGTTTACGCCGTACTTGCAAAACGCTTCGAACACCAGCGTCCGGCGGTGGCCATGTCGGCTGCCCTCGGCTTTGCCTTGTCGATCGGCCTGGTCTGGTGGGAACAACGCGCCGGCCTCTCAATCCGCGACCTCGGACCGTTTGCCGTAGGCCTTGCGATTCTCTTTCTCGCGGCAGTCATCTACCAGGCCATCCGACAAGTCGGCGGGACTTGGGCAGGCATCGGCATCGCGATCGGCGCCAGCCTTCTGATCTCCGCTATCTTGGGCGTAGACTGGCCGGTCGCGTCCGAGGTCCTTCAGACCGTCACAACCGTGGCCCTGGTCATGGGCATCCTCGCTTTTCTGGTTCACCACCGGGGGCATCTCGCCTACGCCGCCCCACCCAGCAGGGAGACACGCAGGGTCCGCCATGACATGGGCGACCTCTATCGGGACGACCTCATGTCGCACCGGTTGGACCGAGGCTTCAAGCGACTCAAGCGCGAGGCAGACCTCCTGCACGAGCATCCCCAGGATGCCCAGAACGTGCTCCTGCAGCTCAAGCGTATGCTGCCGGCCGAAGGTTGGCTCACCGAGAGACTGGCGAGGCTGCGGGTCCAGGCATACAGGGCCAGGCAGGGCCACGTGGCCCGCATCGAGGAGATTCGCGACCTCATCAAGGATCTGCCGCCCGAAGCCAAGAAACAGGCCAGCCAGCAGCTCAAGGACTGCTACAAGGAACTCAATCTGGACCTGCGTCTTGAACGCCTGGACAAGGCCGTGGCCATTAACGAGAAGAAGATCCGCGAACTCACGCGGGCAGCTGAGCAGTACACGGCCCGCCACGAGCACCGCAAGCTCCATCAGGTACTGGAGGAAGCCGAGCAACTCCAGAAGCACAACAGCCGGCTCTTTAGGACCATCGAACGCACCGAGGAGAAGCTCCAGAAAGCCGCCAAGCGAGTTGCCAAAGACGCCCGCGGGGTGAGCGATGCGTGAAGGTCAATGCCCTGCGGCTCGAGGACAGGCTCGGGCCGCACGAGCCAGCCTACAAGTCCCGCGGCGAGGCCCAGGTCGGCCGGCTCCTCGATCGCTATGGCATCCCCTTCTTCTACGAACACCCGCTCATTGTGCATGACCGTGGCGAGTACCGCATCTGGCACCCGGATTTCATGCTGCCGAGTTACCACCACCTGATCGTCGAGTACGCCGGCATGCCGGACGTGCCGGAGTACATGCAGGGCATTCGGCACAAAGAGAAGGTGTACGAAGCGAACCGCATCCCGGCACTGTTTCTCTATCCCCAGGACCTTGCGGGACCAGAGTGGCCGGCGCGCGTGGTCGAGCGGATTGAGCGATATGGTAGAGCGGACAGCGGCAAGAGGTCTACCTTCGGGTACCATGCCCCACGGCAACCGTCCGGCTACCGATAAGCGTTCAGTCCGGTCAGCTCATATTGAGATCCTGGAGCGATTCTGGTCGTATGGCCCGGAGCAGAACACTTCGAGAAGAGGCGGCTCCGGCGACGCCGGGCCATAAAGACCATGACCTATCGGTCAAGGCCCGGGTAGAATACGGACCGGCCTGATGTAACGGCTTCGTTCGCTTCCGAGGTCCATGCCATGACCCGCGACACAGACGACCAACGGGACCGCGGTCAGAATCCCTTGAAGCAAGATCCGGAAGGCGCATCGGTCTCGCGTCTGCGCGAGATCATCCGCCAGCACAATCTCAGTGCCGAAGGCCTGGAACTGCTGCGTTCGATCCTTCGGGAATGTCTCGCCGCGACGGCAACCGACGAGGAGTTCCGCGACATGCTCAGGATGGCAGTGGCCGAACTTCAGCGCCGATCGCGCCGGCTCAGCCGTGAATCCCCGGACTCAACCCAACATGGCGGAAGCCGCCGGGGGGCATGAAGAACGCGACACACAAGACCGCTCTGGTCATCATCCCGCCCGATGAGATTTGGGGCCCGATCCAGGCCATCCGGCAGGAACACGACCGCCACGTCCGGCGGTGGATGCCTCACATCACGCTATTCTATCCATTCGTACCGGTCTCAGAATTCGACGCGGCCCACCGCGAACTCGTCCCGGTCTGCCGGCGGTGCCAGCCCTTTGACGTCACGCTCAGGCGCTTCGACGTCTTCGATCATGGCAAGGGCCATCACACGGTCTGGCTGGCTCCGGAGCCCGAGGAGCCCCTTCTCGACCTTCACGCGACGCTGTGGGCGGCCCTCTGCGAACCCGACGAACTGGAGCGCGGTCTCCGGCGTTTCATCCCCCATCTCAGCGTCGGCCAGGTCCGCGGAAAGGCGCGCGTGGCCGAACTGATCGAGGACCTCCAAGCCGAGTGGGCGCCCGTCCGGTTCCGCGTGGACTCGGTGCGGTTCATCTCGCGTCGGGAACCGCCTGACGACGTTTTCCGGATAGAGAGGTCGCTCAAACTGCACGGACGATGACCAAGGCTGGCTACGGCCTCGGCCGCTCACGACACGTCCAACCACGTCAGCACCTCAGCCTGGCCCTTGCCCCGCGGGTCAGACCTCTCGACAGCTCTGTGGCACTCGGCAACGGCTGCCGGCGCCGTGGCCACCAGCACCACGCGGTCGAAACCAGCTTTGAGGGCATTGGCCAGGTTGGTCTTGACGTGTGACTTGCCGGTCTCGACCTCCACGGCCACGCGCTGACCGGGCTTTTCGGCTAGGATGTCTACTGCGCCGTTACCCTTGATCGGGTGCTCCCGCGACACCTCGAAGCCTTTGCGTTCGAAGTGCTCGGCTGTCCGCTTGACCCAGTACCGGTGTTCCAGGCTTTCGCGAGGACGAGGCCCAGGGTCGACGCCCAGGCTTCGACAAACGGTGCGGCCGAAGTCGGTCAGTTGATAGAGGACGACCTGGCCGGAGCGGGTGGCGATACGCACGTGTTCAATCAGGCCACCTTTCTGCAGGGATTGGCGGACCGCGTTGCCGCGTCTGCGGGAAAGGTGCAGCCGTTCGTATCTCGACACGGTGGCCGAAAGCGGCCGTGCGGCCACGTCTGTAAGGAAGCGAATCTCTTCCCTGGACATCTCTGGTTGGGGTGGGTTCGGGTCGGGATGCCTGTCTGTGTCAGGATGAATCGTCAGAGATTCTCTTGACCCTTCCTGGGATGGTGGGTGGGATTCTTCGTCTTTCTGTCTGTTTTCTTCTTTCTTGTCCAGAGGCGGAACAGGTGGAACTGCTCCCGCCTGTCTCTGTTGAGAGCTATTCGGGGCGGACTTCGCGGAACAACCCGCCATTCGGGCTCGAACAGCCGAATCAGAGACAGAGCCCTCCCGGATGGGGAATCGGGGCACTTTCAGCAGGAAGGCCTCGGGATGCTCGTCCGCGAGCCGCACCACGGCCGTGCCCACGGGCAACGTGGTGAGGGCGTCCCGCTGTTCGTCCGTCAGGTTCATCGCACCCGAGATGGCCTGGATGTCGGAGCGGAGTTTCTGGGACAAGGCGAGGGTGGCATAGGAATTGGCGAAGGCGACCTTCGAAAGGAGCGACGCGCTCTGGTCCACGAAGATGTAGCCCAGGCCGTACTGCCTCACCATCCGAATGCTCGTCTCGAGGACGGATTCCCGGGCCTCGGTGGATTTCTTGAGGAGCAGGTTGTGGGCCTCCTCCAGGACGATGAGGTTTGTCAAGCGGCCCTTCGGGCCCTGAGCGAGGCGGTAACGGTAGAGGTACAGGGTTAGGGCCTCGGAGAAGAGGGTGCGGTCGGAGTTGCTCGAAAGGCCGTCCATTTCGAAAACCACGTTCTCCTTGAGAAGACCTGGCACATGGCTGTTGTTCCCTGTGCGGAGGACCGTGCCGAACTCGCCGTAGGTCATGGCGAGGAGGATTCGTTCGGCCGACGCCTGCCACATCGCCGCCCGTCCTTTGAGTTTGCGGGTGCGGAGCCATGCCAATAGGTCCTGGATCGTCGGCCATCGTTTTGGTGTGCCTTCGAAGATGCCGAGTTCCGTGTAGAGATGGTCCAGGCCAGCCACCAGCAAGCTGATCACGCCCTCGCCGCCGAGGTAGGCCGACGCGATGACGTCCACGATGAGCTTCACCCAGACGTGCGGCTCACAACCAGGAGGAGGGATCAAGGGGTTGAAGCGGAATGGCGAAACCTCTCGGCCGATGGTGTAGACCCGGAGATCGCTTCGCAGGCTGAGAAGGTCGCGGTAGGCGCGTTTCCAGTCGAGGGCCAGGACCTTGATACCGCGTGCCATGGCGCCGTGCATGAGGACGAACGTGAGATTCGTCTTGCCCGAGCCACTCCTTCCTGCAACAAGGACGTGTTCCTTGAGGCGATAGCTCTTGAGGCAGAAGGGGTACAGCTCCCGGCCGCCGTAGGAGACGCTCCCGATCTGGACATCGCCGGCCTTCGCAAAAACCTTCTCCGGAGGGGGAAATGGAGACCGGTCCGGTTGGTAGTCCTGGCCCAGGTGTTTGGCCGCCAGGAGCTCGAGGGTCTGTTCGATGTCCGCCTTGCCGTCCGTGTCGTCGGCCAGGTAGGCCTGCCAGAGCCGGTCGATCTTCTTCCCGAGGACAGGCCGGAGCTTGCGGCAGAGCTCCTGGGTGCGGGAGATCAAGGGTCATCACCGCCGCTGTCCTCGAGTAGCGCCAGCCTGCGATACGATGAGAGGTACTGCTGGGCAGCCTCCGGAAGGGCCATTCTCACTCGGAGGACGTCCTGCCAGAGCCTGACACGCTCGTCGCGCTCCTGCTCATAGAGCTCCCGGAGCGTCTTGGTCAGGCTGTAGGATTCGCGGCTGGAGGCCCGGACACCCCCACGTTCGGCGATCAGGCCGAGCTGCGAGCTGATGGCGTAGCACTTCCCGAGTTCGATCTGGTAGACGTTCCGCTCGTAGACCTCGTATCGCTTCCGGATCTGGCGGATCGCGTCCTCCAGACCGAGCCAAGAGGTCTCCTTCTTGTCCGAGATGAGGGCGGTCTCGGGCTGGCCATAGGGCACGGCGAAGTAGCCCCGGGCGACGATCTGCTCCACGGTTTGAGGATAGGGAGGGGGCCCTATCGGACTCTGCTGCCTGGAGAAGTCATACCGGCTCAGGGAGCCGGCGTAGTGGGAAAATGGGCTTTGGGTTGGCAGCGTATAAGACCGATAGAGCCCCGCCTGATAGAAGTATGGAATATAGGGCCCCTCGAAGACGGGGCCGTTGGGGACTTGATATGGTTGCATTCGTTTCACCTCCGAATTGCTTCTGGGAGGTGGTAACGGACGCTACTATTTAAAGCTTTCGGTCTTCGTCGCTACTCAGGCGTGGGAACGATACGCCGCTGCTCGATCCGCCGGTTGGCGTCCGGGTTGTCCGTGAGCATCTGGAGCCGCGGCCCCGTGCCGACGACGTCGTTGGCGAGGGTCAGGACGATGCCGCGGGCGTACGCGTTGTTCGCGACCTCGTACCGGGCGCGGTTCCGCAGGATGCGGCGGACCTCGGCGCTGGCGGCCGCGTCGGCCGAGAGGCCGTCGGCGTTGGCCCAGTGCCGACGGTTGTCCTCGGTCGTCTGGGCCGAGTCGAACTTGGCACGGAGCATGCGATAAGCGAGTCCGCGGCCGTCGCTCGCGCGGCGGCGTTTGGCGGAGGCCCGGATTCGCTTCAGCCAGTCGAACACGTTACGCTCCCGGCGGGACGACCTTCGTCACGCGAAAACCCCTGCCCTGCCGCATGGCGGCCTTGGAGGCGAGATAACGGTCGGCCTCAATCTGGTCCATGAGGTCGTGCTGCCGCACAGACACCGAATCGCCTTTGGCCTCGGCGGGCCCCTGGGCGTTCTCGCGAATGGTGTTGTCGAGGGTCTCGGCCATCAGGTTGCCCGTACAAGGTCCGGTCGGTTCAGAAGCACGTTCCGCCGCCGCCAACGCCGTTCGCGGCGGGCGAACCCCTTCAGGGCCCGGATCGGGTCCAGACCCGCCAGGTAGGCGAGCCACGACTCCTGGACCGCATCGTCACGGTCCGCCATGGGGAGGAACTGGAGTTCCGCCTCGAGGCGGTCCGCATCACAGGTTGGCGGCAGTGCGCGCGTCATTCACCCTGTACCGACACGAAACGGGGTGTTTTGGACGCGAAAAATCTGGCGGAGGGAAAATCGTTCCAGATCTAGACACGCGCGGCTGTCACATCACCCATGGGTGCGATCTCGACGGGTACTTGGCACCAATCACTTGAAACGCGGTGCCGCGGGAGAATAATAGGTAGATCTGGTTCTGAAAGAGGGATCGGCGATGACAGACGAAGAGAGAAACGGCAAGAGCCCTGAAGCTGATTCCTCGTCGACAGTGTTCATCTCGTATTCCCATGATACCCCCGAGCACAAAATGTGGGTTGCGGGGGTAGCCACCGATCTTCGACGCAGCTCAGTTGACGCCATCTTGGATCAGTGGCGCCTCCGCCCTGGCATGGACATCCCCTGGTTCATGGAGCGGGGAATCCGAGATTCGAACCGCGTTCTGATTGTATGTACACCGCAGTATGCGCGAAAGGCAGACGCCGGGAAAGGCGGCGTTGGCTATGAGAAGATGATCGTCACCGGGGAGTTGTACGAGAACTTAGGGTCGGACAAGTTCGTGCCTATTCTGGTTCAAGGGGATGAGGGGGATGCGCTACCGTCCTTCCTGAAGGGTCGCTACTACGTGGACTTCCGGAACGCGGATCAGTACGCCGAGAAGATGGAGGAACTCCTTCGAGCACTTCTTGAGATTCCAGAGAATGCTGAACCGCCTCTTGGCCCGAACCCTTTCCAGCAGGTTCCTGAAGATGACACTCTGTTTTCCGAGTCGCTGAAAAGCGAACCGGTGGACCTCCACAGAGCCGAGGCTCTATCACCGGAAGAAGTGTACGATACCTGCCAGAGGCTCTTCCGCCGAGGCGACGCCGTAGGCTGGAACGAACTCGTAAAGTCGGTCAGAACCCCGATCGAAGAGAGCCTCCTCAGGTGGCGAGAACACTATGCCGAGCGACGAAAGACAGAAGATGTCGATCTCTATTCCACCGTCGACGAAGGAGTAGCCGTGGTCGCACCCTTGTTCGCCCTGGCCTTGGCGAGTGTCGAGTCACGGCAGCCACAGTTCAGCGATCAACGGAGCGTGCTGGACGAGTTGGTCCAGATCGAATGGCCGCGTCGTGGCAGCAACCTAATGATGGTAGCCGGCATGCCGGAAGCCCTGGCCTATTTGTACCATTATCTCCACGGAACAACCTGTTTGGCAACGGACCAAGTGGGTGTCGCCATCAGATTCGCCACCATGCGGGTCCGCTACGCGAGTCTTGTTGCCCCATTGTGGCAGCAACGGCTGTTGGTTGGGTGGCCCACCGGGTTTGAGGGCAACTGCAAGAAGGCATGGGGCTACACGACCCAAGCCCTGGATCGCCTTCCTTGGCTATCGCGCATTTTCCCCAAGCCCTCCGGCTATACACAAGCTTTGGCCGCTTATGGTATGGTTTTGACTGCGATGGAGTGCGCGGATCTTCTCTCGAAGCCCGAAGACACAGAGAAGGTCTTCGGCGGTCAGGTTAAGGTCCGCTTTTATGTCCCACCATTGTTCGCATACCTGCCCAGAGAGATGCTGGAACGCGGTTTCACGACAGCGTTCCGCGATGCCAAGGTCGTCGACCGCATCGCGGAGACAAGCTCGATTGACCCACAACTCCTTCGCCGTCACTGGAAGGCTTGGATTCAAACCATAGTCAAGGGATTGCCGCCCGCCGCCGGCATTTGGTCTCTTGGTTTTGATGACGTGTGGGTAGGCGAGCTACCGTGAAGAGACACGCAGTGGCTCAGGCCGGCTCGTGTCATCGCTAGCAGCTTGGCGAAGGGGACCGATAGCACCTTGCTGGCTCAACTCACGTATGGTGTGGCGACCTCCCGCCTCCGGAGCCGCCGTTGGCCCCGGGCGAACGTGTTGACGGCCCGGGCGGGGCTCCGCCCGGACAGGTGGGCGAGCCAATCTTCCTGCACCGCCTCCTCGCGGTCAGTGTGAGGGACTAGAACGAGTTCAGCCTCGAGTCGCGGGGCATCACACGTTGGAGGGAGTGTCTGCATGGGCAACTCGGCACTCACGAACCGATGGAGGGTCACCCGGCCACCTTGTCACAACCTACTGTCTCACACCCGGCGCCGCCGCAGGGCGAGTCCCAGGCCGCCCACAGCCAGCAGGGCAAGGGTGGCAGGCTCAGGGACCGCCTTCAACGTCAGGCTGCCCGGGCCGTCCAAGTTCTCGTAATGCAGGTCAAACGAGATGTCGCGGTCCGTGAACCAGGCGTCTGTCACCACGTCACCGAAGGCACCGTCCAATCCCACGGCCCACGTCATGATCACGAACTCATCACCCACCTCCGGCACAAAGTCGTTCCACGGAAGAATCTCCAACGTCGGCTCGCCCACGAGCAGAATCGTCCCGTCGTCCACGATCTGGTCGTGGTTGTCGTCCCCGAAGCCCGGCGTCGTCCCACCGAGTTCGACCTGCACCGTCCCGCCGAAGCCTTGGTTCGTGCCGGAGGTGATGGCCGGGCTCTCCCCTGGGGCGAACGTCCCGAGGATCAGTGTGTTCTCGAACGTGCCCTTACCGGTGACGATCCAGGGCGCGTTGAAGATGAGCCGTTCGTCGAGTCCCGTACCGTCGCCGATGACGTGGCCGTGGTTCTTGTAGTTCCCGTTAACCTCGCCCCGGCCGACCATGTTCTTGCCCTGTTCGAGGAGGAAGTGGGCGTGCGTGTCGGAGGGGTTGGCGGTGCCGGCCGTCAGCGTGCCCCCGCTGACGCCGTCGCCAAGTTCAGTCAGCGACCCGAGGACAGCCTCGTTGCGGTCGTAGATGGTCACGGTGTTGGCGCCGGTCAAGAGCGAGCCGTCGCTGAAGAAACCATCGTAAGCGTTGCCGTCGCCCAGAGACAGCGAGCCCGTCGCCTCGATAGTCGAACCGAAGCCAGCGGCAACTTTCGCGGCCATATTTCCCCAGCCAGACAGGTTCTCGCTGACTCCCAGGGCGACCCCGTTCGGCGCGCTCAATACGCCCCCGCCTATCTCTGTCAGCACACCCAGATCAGCAAAGCCCTTTGAGTTGACGGTAACGGCGTGAGGCCCCACAGAAAGCGTCCCAAGTTGGCAAAAACCATCGTAGCGACCAGTGGTGCCCAAGGTCGCGTCACCTGTAAAGACAACTTGCCCATTCCTCCGCACTTCGACTCGCCCATCTACCATCCCCTCGAGATGCAGCAGCCCGCCATCTTCAATTAACAGTTTTCCTGTTTCAAGTGTCGCTGACGACAGTTCGAGGAAGCCGTTGTTTTGAATGGTGGTCATACCTGTTACTACAACCGTCTTATCCGAATCAAGAAGTAGCGCGTTCCCAAGCCCCGGCTCCGACCATACAGTAAGGTCACCAAACGTCGCGGTCTGGCCGGGCTGAAGCTCGTCCACGTCAAACCAGCGATGAATCCGGCCATGATCTCGCTCCGGCACGTAGACATTCCCGGTGCCATCAACAATGATCCAGTCAGGGAAACCGAATGGCAAACCCAAGGTATACTCGTGCGAGACACTTCCCTCCGACTGCACCAACTTCTGTACTTGATCATGGTGGCTGTCGGCAACGTATAGGCTTGTGCTCAGGGCCACAGTGATTCCGCGGGGGTAGTCAAAGCCACCTGGCCCTCCATAGTGCCCCCCAAAAGACCACTCGTGTGAGACACTGCCGCCGGATTGGCTGAGCTTCTGGATCCGGTGATTGCGACTGTCTCCGACGTAGACATTCCCATTGCCGTCCACGGCAATCCCATAAGGGGTGCTGAACTCACCATCGCCACCCCCAGGAGCGCCAAACGACCACTCATGCGAGGCACCACTCCCTGACTGACTCAGTTTCTGGATGCGGTCGTTGTGTGCGTCAGCCACGTAGACGTTGCCGGACGAGTCCACCGCTATGCCGAGCACACCGTCGAATTCCCCGTCGCCGCTGCCCTCACTGCCGAAGGACCACTCGTGTGAAACAACACCGCCTGACTCACTCAGTTTTTGGACGCGGCTATTACCGCCATCCGCCACGTAAATGTTGCCGTCAGAATCCACGGCAACTCCGGCGGGGCCGTTAAACTCTCCAGGACCTGTGCCTTCACTCCCAAACGACCATGCATAGGTAGGGGTTCCGCCGACTAAGGCAAATTTCTGAATGCGATTATTAGCGCTGTCCGCAACATAAACGCCGCCTGCCGAGTCCACTGCCACCCCGCGGGGGTTGTCCAACTCGCCGTTGCTGCTGCCCGCGCTGCCAAAAGCCTCCACGTAAATGGGGTTGGCCGAAGCTGGCGGCCCGACGGTTACCAGTAGTGAGGCCACCAGAATCACGAAGAGAACGCATGAAACAGTTGAGCCGCCTGAAAGTCCTGCTGCAGTCTTCACCGGAACTCCCCTTTCTGAAAGCGTTTTGTACGTGGCCTCGCCCCAAAGCGCCACACACGAACAAAACGGGGCCGGCCCGCCTATGGCGGACTGGCCCCGGGTGCTCCTCCCTAACTCACCGGTACTCTACCCCAAGCATTGCAGAAGTCAAACGACTTGCCGCCCGAAACGGCACGCGCAGCCCTCGTTCAACCACTGGCCTTCTCCCAGGTAGTCATTCGTTTACCACAGTATCGACACTCCCGCCGCCGCACGAGCCGGCCGCCCAAGGCCCGGCGGGTATAGATGACGCGGAAATGCCGGCAACCGCAGTGACGACAGACCAGGCCCTTCTGGTCTGAAGCCTCCCGGCCCTTCTGCTTCTCCTCCGGGCCTGCCATCAGCGCTTCCTCCGCTGGATGTCCGAAAGGCGCACGCGCGACCGCCGCGCCTGCTCCCGCACCTCGGTGCCGAACAGCACCGCCCCCTGGATCGACCCCGCCACGGCGCAGCCAACGAGGCAGTCGAACCAGTGGTTGTCCGGGTTGCCGGCGCGGGGTTTCCACTCGTCCACCGTCCGCCCGCGCCCCTCGGTCTTCACGCGGTACTCGGCCGTCAGGTGGTCGGCCAGGAGACGGTGGTCCGTGCCGGACGCGCGACGTCGCGGGCTACCCGGGCCGGCAACCCCAGAGCCTTTCCCCGCGTTCCCGTCGTCCCCGTCCCGCGAACCCGGTCGCAGGGCCTTCCGGCCGAAGAGCGACAGGCACCCCGGATCGCCCATCGGCACGGCCAAGCGGGCGTGGACGAACGACTTCCAGTAGTTCGTGTCGATCACCGCGTGGCGCTCGGCATGACGCCGGCGATCTTCTTGCCGGGCCCGCCGAGACCCAGGACGGCACCGGCAACGATCGACTCGCGTTTCTGGCACTGGGCGGCGCTTCGGGCCGACTCGTCCGTCTGCGGGTCGTCCAGGATGACGAGCGACGGCCGGACGCTCGCCCCGTCGGGCCGCTTGAACTTCATGCCGCGGATACGGCCCTCCAGGCCCGCCACGCGGATGACGGCCCCGGAGGCGGGGCTGTCCGGAATCGTCGGCAGGACGATCTCGCGGGCCGTCCAGCAGATATGCGTCCGGCGGCCATGGTACAGTTGGTGGGTAAATGGGCCCCGGCAGCCTCATGGAAGACGCTCGTGCCTCTCGGGGCCGTCCGCAGAGCCGAGAAGGACAGCGATCTGCTCAGGCAGCCGGTGGCGGTTGGCGGCCGCGACATTGAGGAGCCGGACGTCGCTTCGTCGGCGGAGGGCGTCAAGGAACGGGTGGCGGTGGACGGGTATCGTCGCCAGGACTGGGTGCCTCGAGTCCAGGACCTCGGTGACGACGTCCGCAAAGACCATCGAGTAGAGCTCCATCTTCCCGATCTCGTCGATCACGATGCACCCTTTCCGGTCCAGGGCCTCGTGCAGGGCCCGGACGCCGACGCGCTCGAACGCAGGCACATCCACGCCGTACTTCCCTACCCGCGGCCCACCTTTATGATCACGATGGGCAAGAATCCCTTCCCTGCCAGTGTGGATATCCATCACAAGGAATCAGACACGCTGG
>Ga0272441_10009490_pt1 | contig 15006 bp, 10 predicted proteins | sample SSMProp6N_FD_193582 | JGI IMG/M metagenome (GOLD analysis project Ga0272441, IMG submission 193582) | Marine sediment archaeal communities from Little Sippewissett salt marsh, Falmouth, MA, United States - SSM-Prop-6N | ecosystem: Environmental > Aquatic > Marine > Wetlands > Sediment ... | reverse complement strand
TAATACGTATTGCCGCTCTGCGGGGTATGGTCACCGTGGCCGGAGAGGATGTTAGCGAACTATTGATTAACATCCTCAAAGGTGATGATAAACAAATGAAATCGGTAGCCATCGGGTTGGTCAGTGAAATTCCCGGAGAGAAAATGACCCGTGCATTGACGAAGGAACTGCCGAGCCTGGCTCCCTTGGGGCAGGTACAACTGTTGTCGGCGTTGGCTCAGCGCGGTGATGCCGGCGCGCTGCCTGCCGTTATCAAAGCCGCTAAAAGTTCCAATAGCGAAGTTTGCCAGATGGCATTGCAGGTTCTGGGGGTGTTGGGTAATGAATCTACCGTCATGTTATTGGCGGAAACGGCGGCGAAATCCAGCGGTGCCGAACAGGATGCGGCCCGCGAAAGTTTATATCGTTTACGGGGTGAGGAAGTGGACAAGACGATCCTGGCGAATATATCCCATGCCGCCCCCAAAGTTAAATTGGAACTTGTGAAAAGTATTGGGCAGCGCGGGATAAAAGATTCAGCACCGATACTGCTGCAAACTGCCCAGGACTCAGATAAAATGGTGCAACGGGAATCTTTTAAGGTTTTAAGTGATATTGCCCAGGCGGAACATCTGACTCCATTGATTGATTTGCTGGTCAAGTCAACAAGTTCGTCCGGCCTGCGGGAGGCGGAAAAGGCCGTCGTTGCCGTTATTCGTAAAACTGAAAACGAAGGTATAACAGAAGTGTTGAAAGCCATGCGCTCTGTAAGTGATGTCAAGGTGCGCTGTTCTCTGCTGAGTGTATTGGGTAAGGCCGGTGACGCCCGGGCTTTGCCGGAACTGCGCAAGGCCCTCAATGACTCGAATACGGATGTAAAAAGGGCGGCAATTCTGGCCTTGACCGAATGGCCCAATGCCGATGCGGCTTCTGATCTATTGGCCGCAGCCAAAAGCGAAACAAGTACGGCCCGGCAGGTATTAGCCTTACGCGGATATATTAAGCTGGTGTCCCTGCCGAGTAAACGTTCAGCGGCCGGTTCTGTAAAAATGCTGGCTGATGGTTTGGCGCTTGCTAAGCGCGACGACGAAAAAAAGGCGGTACTGGCCGCCCTGCCCGGATGTGCCTGTGAAGAAGCCTTGAAATTAGCGCAGTCCCTGGAGCAGGACCCGGCCTTAGCGGCCGAGGCCAAGTCGGCGGTTGAGAAAATTAAGGCCAATATGGCAAAGAAATAAAAAGTAGCAAACAATGCACAAGTAGTATAGGATTATAAGCTGGAGTTGGTTGTAAACGTCAACTAAACGCAAATGTTAATAATTAGGAGAACAAAGACTGTCATGGCGAAAAATGCAAAACAAAACCAAATGTCAATGGGGAAAAATCACGGAATTAAAATTTGGGATATGGGTTTATTGCTTTTAGTGGCTCTGATGATGTTCTCATGTGCCGGGTCCGGCAAGAAGCATAGGGCCGCTGAGCAGGCGGAACCTGCGGATATGTATATGGGAGACATGCAGGGTTCAAAGTGTGAAGTTGACGGGACCAAGACATCTCTGGCGGGACAGGTGATTGCCCTGGGGGATGATAAGTATCAGGTCAATATTCTCAGGGAATTTGACGCACGCGATGCCGTTATTGCCGTATTGAATGGTACGGCTGTGCAGGGTCAAATCATTGTTGACGGAACAGGCAAAATAGAATACAGCGACAGCATCTGGCGTGGAACTATCAGGGGAGATTCTATTATAGGATTTTTCTATGGCCGCAAAAAGGGTACTTTTGTGATGCAAAAGGTTGAGAGACTTTCCCCCACATTGGGTGCCAAACCGCCCAAAAAGGCTATTGTACTTTTCGACGGCAGTGATCTCGATCAGTGGCAAAACGCCAAAGGGGGAGGACCTGCAAACTGGATCCTGCTCGACAACGGAGCTATGGAAGTGAACGTGAAAAAAGGTTCGATTGTCACCAAAAAGAAATTTAACGATTTTAAGCTGCATCTGGAATTTCGGACACCTTTTAAGCCCAAGGCCCGCGGCCAGTCGCGGGGCAACAGTGGTGTATATATGCAGGAGCGGTACGAGGTACAGGTTTTGGACAGCTATGGCCTGGAAGGTAAGGACAATGAATGTGGCGGCATTTATAAAGTCGCCGAACCGCTGGTGAATATGTGTGCTCCCCCTTTACAATGGCAGACGTATGATGTATTGTTTCATGCTCCGCGTTTCGACAAAGACGGCAAAAAGATCAAGGACGCCGTCCTGATGGTCAAGCAAAATGGTGTAGTGATACACGACAATCTGGAAATACCGGGGCCGACCGGTGGTGCCGGCGGGAAAAATGAGAACCAGCCGGACGGTATTCTGCTGCAGGATCACAATAATCCGGTGCAGTACCGCAATATCTGGATATTGCCACTAAAGGAATGAGTTCCGATAACTGCATAGTAAAAAATGGCACTATTGGCCTTGAAATATAGGTATTAATAGTGTTTAATATTTCCGTAAAATTGTCGAAGTCTATTAGTTACAGGTAAGGAGTTGACTGGAGTACCATGGATAAGCAAAACACAAAAAATAGAATTAACAGACGTGGTTTTCTGCGATCATCGGCGGCTGCCGGGGCGGGAATGGTGTTTACACCCCGGATTTTAGCCCAGGGTACGAGCAAAACCGACGATATTAACGTTGCCCTCTTGGGGGCGGGGGCTCAGGGTCAGGTATTGCTGGATGCCTGTTTGGCCATGGGCAAGGATTCAGGAATTCATTTCAAAGCAGTATGTGATATCTGGGAGTCCTACAATCTCAAACGCGTGGCCCGTATGCTCAAGGCTTATAAGCATGATAACAATGCCTACGTGGACTTCCAGGAAATGCTGGCCAAAGAAAAGGACCTTGATGCAGTGATTATCGCCACCCCTGATTTCTGGCATTCTCCCCAAACGATAGCATGTCTGAAAGCCGGCCTGCACGTCTATTGCGAAAAGGAGATGTCCAACACGCTCGAAGGCGCCCAAGCCATGGTTAAGGCCGCCGAGGAAACCGGTAAGCTTCTTCAGATCGGTCATCAGCGTCGCAGCAATCCCCGCTATATCCACTGCCATGATAAACTGCTTAAAGAAGCTAATATTTTAGGACGAATTACAACCGTAAACGGCCAGTGGAACCGGGCCGCCAAACCTGATTTGGCCTGGCCCAAAAAAGCTGCCCTCGATCAGGCTACGCTGGAGAAATATGGCTATAAGGACATGCATCAGTTCCGTAATTGGCGCTGGTATAAGGGATTGGGCGGTGGCCCCATTGTTGATCTGGGTTCCCATCAGATCGATGTCTATAACTGGTTTCTTGGTGCCCATCCCCGCTCGGTTATTGCCAGCGGCGGTACCGACTACTACGAAAAAAAGACACACGAATTGTATGATACGGTTATGGCGATCTATGAATATCAAACTAAAGGGGGCGTGGTAAGGGCCTTTTATCAAACTTTGACTACTAACAGCGTCAACGGCTATTACGAAACCTTTATGGGGGATAAGGGAACCTTGAATATCTCCGAATCGGCCAGCCGGGGGGCGGTATATCCCGAACCGTCTGCCGGTGATTGGAGTAAGTGGGTCAAGATGGGTTGGCTGACAGAACCGGCCAAAGAAGAAGAATCCGAAGAAAAAGCCTTACTTGATACTCGGGAAAGTATGGCTCCGGAAGCCTATGAGATTCCGGTAAAAATGGAGAAGAAATATCATCAGCCGCACCTGGAAAATTTCTTCTCCGCTATTCGGGGCAAGGCCAAACTCAACTGCCCCGCTGAAGAAGCCTATGTTTGCGCCGTCAGTGTCTTAAAGGTAAACGAAGCGATAGAGGCGAATTGTCGTCTTGAGTTCAAACCGGAAGAATTCAAAGTTTAATTGAGTTAGTGCAATAACAAGAATTTGGAAGATGAGCCCGAGTTAAAACCGTGGGTTGCGTATCGTGGTGAGCCTGCCCTATTATAGGGTGGCCCGTACCCCGCTATAGTAAAGACAAAGGTTAAATTAATGTTTAGAAACTCAAATACCAGAATATTAATTATTGTCTTGATGGGATTTTTTATTGGTGTTTGGTCATTATCCCTGCCGGGGCAGCAGGCCCCTCCCAAGCTCGGTGACCAACCCGATGGCAATCGTTCTCTTCCTGTACATGTCATTAAATTGCGCGGGGAAGCTGCCGAAGGCGAACAGGCAAGTGTAATTGCACCGGATGACGAGCCGGTTCTGCCCTTTTCCCTGCGCCAGACGTGCGGAGAGTGTCACAGTTATCAAAATATAAGTAGCGGTTGGCACTTTAATGCCCTTGATCCTTGCGTGCCGGCCGGCCGCTGCGGTCAACCCTGGATTCTGGTCGATCCCTTCACTGCAACTCAGCTTCCCCTGTCCTATCGGCCCTGGCCGGGAACATATAACCCTAAGGATATTAATCTTACGGCCAAGAAGTTTGTTAAACTGTTCGGGCGGCATATGCCCGGTGGTGGTGTGGGTGACATGATCGGCGAACAAAGCGATGATCCCGATGCCGTCTTACGGGCGCTGGTCACGGGCAAAATGGAAATCAACTGTTTAAGCTGCCATAACGGTGAACCGGCTCACAATCAGGAGGAGTGCGCCAGCCAACTCGCCAAGGAGAATTTCCGCTGGGCCGCCACGGCAACCTGCGGTTTTGCCGAGGTGTCCGGTTCTGCCAAGGATATGCCCGATATGTGGGATCCGTTTCTGGGCGAACCTCCCGAAGATCCCAAAAAGATACCACCCCAGGTTGAATACGACCATAGCCGTTTTCTAAAGGACAACAAAGTCTTTATCGATGTCCGCAAAAAAGTTCCCGCCCAGCGCTGTTACTTCTGTCATTCCACCGCAGATGTTACCCATGCGGATCATGTAAATGCGGATGAAGACATTCATATGAAAGCAGGGCTTACCTGTGTGGATTGTCACCGCAATGGTCTTAATCATGCTATCAACCGCGGTTTCGAAGGTGAACAGCTAGCTCACGATAATATGGGCGCTGCGACTTTGTCCTGTAAAGGCTGTCACCTGGGAGATGGCTCATCCGAGAAGCCTATAGCCGGTCGTTTAGGCGCCCCCAGACCGGAACACAAAGGTATTCCCACCGTTCACTTTGATAAGTTAACTTGTACAGCCTGCCACAGCGGGCCCCGGCCTTCCCATACGGCTCATTACGTAAAGACCTCGCGGGCCCATGGCTTGGGAACACACGGGATAAAAAAGGACAAGGAAACCCTTCCCCATATTATCTCCGGTGTATATGCCGAGGGTTGTGATGAAAAAATCGGTCCACACAAACTTATCTGGCCCGCCTTCTGGGGATATCTCCAAGAGGGGAAAATAACACCCATCCTGCCGGACACTGTTAAGGATCTTGCCGGTAAGGCACTACCTGAGGTGAAGGCCAACCTCGAACAGCTCAAGGCCGGCAACTGGGCGAATTTCACCCCGGAACATATTACCAATGTATTAAAACAAATTGGTTCCGCGGAATCTGATAAAGGTGCGCCGGTTTATATAAGTGGTGGAAAATTGCACCGCCTGGACGATGCCGGCAAAATAGTTGCAGAAGAGCACCAGGCGGCCCGTCCCTATACCTGGGCCCTGGCCCATGACGTCAGGCCCGCTTCTCAATCCCTGGGGATTGACGGCGCCGCCGGCTGTGCCCACTGCCATACCGCCGATGCCGCGTTTTTCTTCGCCCAAGTGCCGGTGGATTCCCCTATGGAAACAGAACGCACCGGCGGTATCAAAATGGTTGAATTACAGCCCGGTATCGATGCCCTGGGAATTTGGGCGTTTAATTTTTCGTTTGTCTTTCGACCGATGATGAAGACCACGGTTTTGCTGGCCGCGGGAATTTTAGCTCTTATTTTGTTGTGGTATGGGATGCGGGGCCTGGCTCATCTGGCCAAAGTGTTTTCAGGTAATAATCAGTAATTTTTCAACAGAAGATTATGTGGTGATATAATGTATCGAACATTTTTACTAGCTGGTTTGGCAATTACTTTGGTAATTATTCTAATCCATCTTGCGGTTACCAGAGGCAAAGTGTCTGTTTCGGCTCCGGCGGTCAAACCGCGTAAGGGCTTACTGGGTCTTTTGCTTTGCCTCATTTACCTGGTGACGTTTCTGTGTTTTGTGGTGTTGTCCGTTACGGGTTTTTATCCCGTTCTTTGCACAGGCGAACCATTGTCGGGATATCCCCTTATGTTACATGCCACGGCCGCCCCGGTATTTGCCGTCTGTGTGGTTCTGGTCGCGCTGTTGTGGGCCCATCGTAGTCGTTTTGATGAAACGGACTGGAATACATTCCGTTTGCGCTGTGGTAAAGCGCAGCAGGAAAAGTCCGACTGCTCCTGCACGGTGTTCTGGCGAAAAATCTTTTTCTGGTTGATGGTGCTGCTGACGATTCCCGTAATCCTTTCGATTGCCTTGAGCATGTTCCCCTTGTTCGGAACAAAAGGGCAGATATTTTTATATCATATGCATCGCCTCTGTACGGTGCTGCTGGTGATGGCGGGTGCTCTTTTCGGCTATCTGGCCCTCGTCTCGCGGACACGTCCTCAATAATAAAAATAGTTTCACAAACAGATTCGTAGTGCTTGTTTTTTAATAGGAGAGCAAATTATGAGCAGTCAGACACTACCGGATTACCTGAAAATGGCGCGGCCCAATCCCATGGAGAACCGCGCACCCTGGTACAAAAACACCGCCCCCACTTACGCCGGCATATTTCTCTGGTTTGTTTTTTGGAGTCAAATGGCTGGTGGTGGTACGGATATACCCGGTGGCGTTCTAAGTCAGGGTTTGTTTACGGCTCTTCTGGGCCTTGTTATCGCTGCTTTATTGTGTCACTTACTTTTTTATTTGGTACCGGGTATGTTGGGTCTTAAGACGGGGCTACCTCTCTATATCGTTGGCACCTCAACCTATGGTGCCCAGGGAGGATTTGTAATGCCGGGTTTCCTTATGGGGCTCCTCCAGTTCGGCTGGCTGGGAGTTAATGCCTTTTTTGCCTCTTTGGCCCTGGCCCCACTTTTCGAAAATTCTCCGGAGGCTCAGAAAATAATTGCCGTTGTTTGGGCTGCTGCTGCGGCTTTTATCGGTTTGAAAGGAATCCAGTATGTGGCTAAAGTTGCCACCCTTCTGCCTCTTATTCCTTTGGTTATATTGATCATCATGTTGAGCAAAACTGTCGGGGGTCTGGGTGATTTCAATCCGGATAAACTCGTAGTTTCCGGTGTGGTAGTCTCCGAAGGTAAGATGAACATGGGGCTGGATTGCTATGGGGTAATTGCTTTGTGTGTTACCTATATCGTTGGTTTCTTTGCCACGGCTGGTGCTGCCGGGGTGGATTTCGGCATGAATAATAGAAATGCGAATGATGTTCAGATGGGTGGCCTGGTGGGTATCACCCTGGCTACGATTGTGGCTGGTGGGGCTGCTATTGTTATTGCTGCTGGTGCCTTTGGTGCCTCTGGGAACTATGCCCTCAATACTGCTGATGTAGGTTTCATGAGTGGGTTAATGGGCTCAGACAAGGCTGGTAAGGTCATGGGTTTATTGCTGGCGGTTGCCGCCTTTCCGCCTGCCTGCTTCTCTTCGTTCATTGCCGCCAACAGCTTCAAGACAACCCTGCCCAAAGTTAATCCTTTCATCTCGGTTGGAATCGGTGCGGCTGTGAGTATTCTCCTGGCTGTCACCGGTTGGGCCGGTGATGTCATTGGTGTCTTTAGTGTTATTGGCGCCTCTTTTGGACCGGTTTGCGGTGCTATGGCGGCGGATTACCTGTTGTCGGGCCGGAACTGGTCCGGGCCACGCAGTGGTTTCAACCCGGCCGGCTGGATCTCCTGGATAGTCGGCTTTGCCGTGGGTATGGCTCCTCTGGTCGGCCTTGCCGATATCCCCGCTGCCCCGCTGGTGGCTTTCATTGTAGGTTTCGTTCTATACTATCTTCTGGCCAAGATAGGCCTCCAGTCGGCAGTTGTACCGTTGGATAGTGCTACCGCAGCTTCAGCTCCCGTAGAAGATACTTCCAGTGCGGAAATAACGGAAAAGGCAGACTAAAATCAAGGGCTTATACGTCATTATTGTGTGATTGCTGAGCCTGAACCGGTACCTGATAAATACTCAGACTACTTTGCAGCGGAAAAACCTCTGTGTCTTCAGGCTTGACATGAATTTTAATCTTGTTATATTCATTCTTTCGCGTTCCCGGTGCGAATGAGCAATTACCGGGTGAAATCGTGAATATGTATTTGGATTAAATGTGGTTTTTATGAGGACAGCAGAAAAGATGAGAAAGGATATTATGAAACTTAAAGTTAGTGTTTTGGTACTCGTTGCCCTTTGCTTAATGATGCCTTCGTGTAAGAAGGATGACCAGGCGTGTGGTTGCAAAAAGGATACATCGGCAAAGACCTGTGAAAAAGATACCAAAAAGTGCGATGCGGCCCCCAAAGGTCAGACTAAAAATGGTGGCGATCAGATGGTTGCATTACCATTTGAACTGCCCAAACCGATGTTTGAGGGAACTCCACAAAACATTAAAGTGGCGAATCTGGAAAAACCAAGGAGCGAACCCCGTCCTCCTATGCTGGCCCCCAAGGGAGCTACCAACCTTGCCGCTGGCAAACCTGTTACCGGCTCTGACGATGAACCTATTATAGGTGATATGGAATACATTACCGATGGTGACAAGGCCGCTTCCGACGGCAGTTATGTTGAATTGGCCCCCGGCAAGCAATACATCACCATCGATATTGGTGAGGAATGTAACATTTATGCCATCTTGTTCTGGCATTTCCACAAACAGGCTCGCGTCTATTTTGATGTGGTGGTTCAGGTTGCCGACGATCCCGATTTCATCGAAAACGTCCGCACGCTGTTCAACAACGATATCGATAATTCTGCCGGGCTCGGCGTTGGTAAAGACATGCACTATGTGGAAACCAACGAAGGAAAATTAATTGATGCCAAGGGTGTCAAGGCCCGCTATGTCCGTCTCTACAGCAACGGCAGCAACCAGAACGAATTGAACCACTACATAGAAGTGGAGGTTTGGGGCAAACCGGTCAAGTGACATGCCCAAAAAATTTTGTGTCCTCCTGATTGTAGTGATTGCGCTGGGCGGTGCTGTCCTGCGCGTCCCCTGTCTCAAGCAGCGGCCCATGCACTGCGACGAAGCTGTGCATGCGCAAAAATTCGCCGCCTTGCTCGAAAAGGGCTACTATGTATATGATCCGGGCGAATATCATGGGCCAACCTTGAATTATTGCACCTTGGTCCCGGCCTGGCTGACCGGGGCCCAGACCTATCAAGATATTACCGAGTTTACGCTGCGCATCGTCCCTGTTTTTTTTGGCATACTGTTGGTGCTCTTGCTGGGGTTTCTGATTAGTGGGCTCGGTTGCTCGGGAGCGGTAATCGCGGCCTTCATAACAGCCGTTTCTCCTGCTCTGGTCTATTACAGCCGCTATTATATCCAGGAAACGCTGCTGGTCTGTTTTACATTCGGGGTGATTATCTCCGGTTATCGTTTTTCGCGCAGGCCCAATATCGGCTGGGCTATTATGCTGGGGGCCTGTCTTGGTTTAATGCACGCCACCAAGGAGACCTGCCTCATCGCCTATACCTGCCTGTTTACCGCCCTGGTAATCCTGTTGTTCATACGCCGTCGGGAAGGAATTCCTTTGGCCGCCTCGCTCAGCAGGATCAAACTTCGTCATATCCTGGCTTTGCTAGTTGCCGGAGGTGTTTTTGCCGAACTCTTTCTGTCTTCCTTTTTGACTAACTTAAAAGGAATTCCCGATTCCTTTAACACTTTTCTGAGTTATTTCGATCGGGCCGGAACAAATCCACTGCACATTCATCCCTGGAATTTTTACCTGAAATTATTGCTATTTTCGCAATACGGTGACGGTCCCATCTGGAGCGAGGGATTAATTATTATTCTGGCCCTCGCGGGAGTTATCGCGGCCCTGAGAAAAAAATCACTGCCGGGACTCAATCATCAACTGCTCAGATTTTTAACCTTTTATACTTTACTGATGATTCTGGCCTATTCGGTAATTCCCTATAAAACCCCCTGGTGTGTGCTGGGCTTTTTACATGGCCTTATTCTTTTGGCCGGTGTCGGTGCTGCAACTCTTCTGAAGTGTGTTCCCGGTTTTACTTTGAAATCGCTTGTGGCGGTTTTGCTGCTGGCTGGTTTGGGACACCTTACCTGGCAGGCCTATCGGGCCAGTTATACCTACTCCTGGGATCCCCGTAATCCCTATGTCTATGCTCACACCTCCGCCGATGTTTACCAGGTTGCCCATAAGGTCAACGGCCTGGCTGATTTTTATCGAGCTCAATATGACCAGCCTTTGCCCGTGCAGGTGTTTTTCCCGGATAATTACTGGCCGCTTCCCTGGTATTTTCGATCGCTTAATCTTAACGTGGGATATCCCGTTAAAGTGCCCGAGCATGGCCCTCTGGCCCCGGTGATAATTTCCTCCGTCGGCGTGCAAGACGATTTGATAAAATGTATTTATGATGAACAGATACCGTTCCAGCAGCGGGAAATGTATGTCTCGCTGTTTGGTGATAAGTATCTCCAGCTTCGTCCCCAGGTCGAGATCCGGGGCTTCGTGAAAAAGAGTCTCTGGGATAAATGGCGCGAATCTGAAAAAGACACAAGCAAATGAACCAGGCCCAGCCCGATCCAACCTTGTATACAAATCCTGAGTCTATCATTCCCAACCTCCAGCGCTATGGACACCCGGCCATGGCTACCACGTTTGAGATTTTTCTTGTTCATCCCGATCTCCAATATGCTCAGGGAGCGGTCCGGGCCGCCTTCGATGAGCTTGATCGGATTGAACAGGATTTAAGCCGTTATGTAGAGAATAGTGACATATCCCGTTTAAATGCTGTGAAAGCGCACCAGCCCTTGCGGATGGGAATATCCACCTTTGAGTGTTTACTGCTGGCTCAGCAGGTGTATGAGCAAACCGGAGGCGCCTTTGATGTAACGATTGGTAGTCTATTTAGGTGTTGGCTTGACCGGGATAATAAATTGCATCAACCCACTGCCTCCGAGCTGAAACAGGCTCGACAGCGAACCGGTATGGACCTTATCAAGCTCGATCCGGAGGAGTGGACGATTTTTACTGAAGTCCAGGGCGTACAAGTTGATCTTGGCGGTATTGGTAAAGGTTATGCAGTGGATCGTATGGCCAATACTCTGCGGGACTGGGACATTGAAGCTGCTTTGCTTCATGGCGGCGCCAGTTCCGTTTTGGGTATGGGCGCGCCTCCGGATCAGGAAGGTTGGCCCGTGACCATTAGCGATCCCGAAAACCGCCGGGATACTCTCATCTGTTTGAACCTAAAGGACCAGGCTCTGGGTGCCTCCGGTCTTCTTAAGGGGCGGCATATTATCGATCCGCGCACCGCCGAGCCTGTTCAAGCCCATATAGCCGCCTGGGTCCATCTCTCCCGTGATGAAATCCCTGCCGGTGATATAAAACGCAATCACTCAAACTTGGATAATAATGAACCGATTATTAGCTTACCTGATTCGGTAGGGTCCCATCCCATTACTACCTTTGCCGACGGCCTTTCCACAGCTTTCATGGTGATGTCAACGGAGGAAATTAAAGAGTATTACCACAGACATAAAAACATTCGCGCCCTGATCGTGCAATCCGGTGAGAAAACCTCCGAATTTCAAAGCCGTTTTTTTCTTTGCGGAAATTGGCCCAAACCCGAATTAACCGAGAAGCTTATTCCTTAGCCATTGTCTGCTTGATGGCGAATAGCTCTTTTAATACGCTCCGAAAGCTGCGCACCGGACTGAGTCGGCTGTCCCGATCGTTGGTCCATTCTACCGGGAATTCCCTGATCCTGTAGCCCATTTTCTCCGCCCGCACAATCGTCTCTATATCGAACATAAAACCGTCAATAACGCATTGACTATATAAATTCCGGGCAATGTCTCCCCGATAAACCTTAAAGCCGCACTGGGTATCAGTATATTCCGGCGAGATGTTCATTGTGTAGATGACCATCCAGTGAAACATACCTGAGCATATTCGGCGGTAAAGGTTTTGTTTCTTTATGATATGACATCCCTTCATCTTTCGGGAACCGTGGGCGATTTCACATTCTCCCTTTTTAATCATGCTCAATCCCGCTCGAACGTTTTCGTAGGGCACGCAATAACCGCTGTCGGCGAACATGCAGTATTCCCCCTGCGTTTTGATCATCCCGCTGCGTACCGCATGGCCTTTGCCTCTGTTTTCTTCCGTGTGTATAACCTGCAGGATTATATTTTGGGGTAGAGAGGTGGTTTGGGCTTTTTTTTCGGTATGATCGGTACTGCCGTCATCAACGACGATTATTTCTCCGCTCAAGTCCTCTTTTTGGAGAAATTCCGCTGCTGTCTGAATGTCCAGCTGAATCTTTTGGCTTTCATTGTAAGCGGGTATTACGATCGATAAATCCATTTAACTCGGCTCTCGGATATATAGACATTGACAGCAAGAAAACCAATATTATAATAAAAACTAATTGCCTGACAAGTATGGACTTGAAGTATTAGAGGAGTTAAATATATGGAAAACACCAACCGCGTTAATCGTCGTTCTTTCTTAAGGCAATCTGCCCTAGCCCTTGGGGCCCTGGGAATCCCCCAATTTGTCCCTTCTTTCGCCCTTGGCAAACAGGGGGGGGTTGCTCCAAGTGAACGGATCGTTCTGGGATTCATTGGTACCGGCAAACAAAGTAAAGGTCTCATGAACGCCTTTCTGAACAAATCGGACACCCAGGTAGTGGCCGGTTGTGATGTCGATAAACTCAAGCTCGCTAGAAGCAAAAAAATTACCGAAGATTTTTACGCCAAAAAAACAGATAAGCCCACATTCAAGGGATACGAATGTTATGGGGATTTTCGCGAGCTCACTGCCCGTTCCGACATCGATGCTGTAGTGATTGCCACCCCCGATCACTGGCACGCTCTTAACACTGTCCAGGCTGCCCGCGCCGGTAAGGATATATATTGTGAAAAACCCCTCTCCTGGTCTATTGACGAAGGTAAGGCCATGGTCAAAGCGGTGCAGCGCTACCGCCGCATTTTCCAAACCGGCAGTATGCAGCGCTCCGATGAGAAATTCCGTTTTGCCTGCGAACTGGTTCGCAATGGTTACATCGGAGATATCAAGCATATAATAGTCAACATTGGCGGCCCTCCCGGCCCCTGCGATCTGCCCGCCGAACCGCAGCCGGATTATCTCGATTGGAACATGTGGGTGGGGCCGGCTCACTTCCGGCCGTATAACCATGTCCTATCACCTCATATAAGTGAAGACCATTATCCGCGCTGGCGAGATTATATTCCCTTCGGTGGAGGCGCTATGACCGACTGGGGGGCCCATCATTTTGACATCGCTCAATGGGGTCTGGGGATGGATCGTAACGGACCCGTGGAAGTTGTTTCGCCCGACCAGAGTGATTTTAAGGTGTTGACCTATAGATATGCCAACGGCGTGACAATGGTCCGGGACGATAAATATGAAGGTAAGCCCGTTAAAGGGGTATTATTCATTGGATCTAAAGGTAAAGTCGAAGTCAACAGAAGCTTTCTGCGTACCTGGCCCGAAGAACTAATCAAACAAAAACTTAGCTCCCAGGACATTCATCTCTATAAGAGTACCAACCATCAACAGGATTTCCTCCAGGCCATGCGCACCCGCAAACAGCCTATCTGCGATGTGGAAATAGGGTTTAGCACCGTGGTAGTCTGCCATCTGGGCAATATCGTCTACCGCATAAAACGTTCCTTGAAATGGGATCCGCAGAAGTTACAACTCGCCCAGCCGGACTCCGAGGCTCAGCAACTTTTCGGCCGAACCATGCGCTCCCCCTGGCGCTTGTAATCCTGCATAAAGACAGAGCCGGCATGCTCAGGCGTAGCGGTAAAAATTCCTTGCAAACTTGTGGAAATAGTGCTATTTTTATCACCGTACCATAACGCATAAATATCCGTGATAAACACAGATACTGGGGAATAGTGTAATGGTAGCACGACTGACTCTGGATCAGTTAGTTGGGGTTCGAATCCCTATTCCCCAGTTCCCCCCGAAACCTATAAAACCGGGTAAAAATCGCCATTACTGAACGATAAACAAGGATTTTTTCATTTTCTTACTCTGAAAAATCAATATGTCATAACTGCACAATTTTGCACGTTTTTGCATATTCAAGCACCCTGCGCGCTAACCAGGGCGCTGCCATTATTTTTAGCCTTTGAAAAGTTTGGTAGCTTTGCCAGGGCTTCCCGCTCTTGTTCATTGAGAACGTGAGTATAGAGCCCCATCGTCAAGTTAATGTCGCTGTGTCTCATCAATGTTTGGGCAACTTTAGGATGAACACCGGCTGCCGCCAACAAAGAGCCGGTGCAATGTCTAAGGCTGTGAAAGTCGGCGTAGCGTTCTGATTTGACGTAAGGAATCTTTGCGTCTTTCAGGTCTGCCTTAAACATCTTAACCACCCGGTCAGGCTTCGGCATATTGAATGCGGGGGTCTTCGCTGTTTTGTTTTTCAATAAAGCCTTTAGTTCCCTGGTAGTATCCGGCAATAATGAAATCACGTCTTGCCTTCGGCGTTTACTATAGGCCGCCTGTACTACCAGAAGGTTATTTTTTAGGTCAAACGATGATTTCACCAGGCTTCGCAGTTCCCCGGCCCGCAAGCCGCTTTCGACGGCAAGCCGATATAACAGGGCCCGTTCCGGGCCTGTCATTCCAAAACGGGCAGGGGCCTGGAATGTAGTCGCAAACAGCTTTTTAAGTTCCTTTTCCGTTAAAGCCCTTCTTTGGTGGCGCGGGTCCTTTTTAACATTCAGCTTTTTTATTGCCGTCATCGGATCAGTTCTTAGTCTTTCCATGCGCCAAAGCCAACGGGTAAAACTTTTAAGGGCCGTCAGGCGAGCGTTTATTGTCCGA
>Ga0272441_10009489_pt1 | contig 15007 bp, 8 predicted proteins | sample SSMProp6N_FD_193582 | JGI IMG/M metagenome (GOLD analysis project Ga0272441, IMG submission 193582) | Marine sediment archaeal communities from Little Sippewissett salt marsh, Falmouth, MA, United States - SSM-Prop-6N | ecosystem: Environmental > Aquatic > Marine > Wetlands > Sediment ... | reverse complement strand
ACGGCGCCGGGTTCAAGTGTGATATCGAGCGTTCTCACATCGTGATCTATTTCCGTCATCGCGGCTAAATTGAGTCGTTCATGTCTTGCCTGGATATAGCGTGGAATTTCTGGTGATCCCCACTGTTGAGAATTGTAATGGATCACATATTCTCCCTCGTCGTCTGAGATGAAATTCTGTGGAGACGGCGGGATGAGGTTCAATTTCACGCCTTCTATCGGTCTGCCTTTTTCATCACGCACGATACCTGAAATTGTCTTCTGGTTCGTGTAGTCTCGGTCGGTAGGCGTTGTATCGGTCGAAACAGCAGTTGCTTGCAGGCTCTCTAAATTGGCTATTTTGAAATAATCAAATCGCCCGGTTTGGTCATTGTAGATCAAATCAAGGCCGGTGCCTACCTTCTGCTCGCCTTTGGAGACCAGGCGAACCGGACCGGTGGATGTGAACCGTGACCGATCGTCTCGAAGGGTGAGATTATCAAGATACAGAAAACTTTCTTGAATGCTACCGACGCTGTCGTCGACGATATGAATAACAACGTTCGAGTTGAATGTCACGTCTTGGGGTGTCGTACTGCCCGCCACTGTCTTGATCTTGACTTCCCCCTTGTCGGCAGTGATGTGATACGTGGAATTGCGATGATACGCGTTCATATAGGGCTTTTCGATCTCCCAGATATCTTCTGTTTTATGCAAAAGTTTCTCGAAACCGAACTCGAATTCGAGGCGCTTGGTCTCTGAGTCGAAGGAGGTGTACCTAGCCCTTCCAACAGATCCGAATTCCACCTCGCTGGGCCGGACCATCTCATTCCCGGGTGTCGCATCGTTGCTGTCGCCTCCCGTTTTGGCGTGTTTCAGCCGCCTGGGATCTGCATTGTCGATCTTTGGTGATGTGCCCAGATAGGCATGGTTGCCATTCGGGCTGATGTCGTACACTATTTGACCTTTGGTGCGTTCAAAATCCCAGCAGGCGATGAGGTTCGGTTCGCTGCCGGTCAATGCTGTTTGTGCATACGGATTTGGATCGGAACGTGTGAAAAGTTTGTTCCATATTCGAACCTCGGCGATCTGGCCTTTGAAGGGTTGCAGAACAGGTGATTTAATCGCCTCTCCAATAACGAGCGGTTCGTCCGGAACAGGCATATACATTTCGCTTCGCTTGCTGCTCATAGAGACATGAATCCATTCTGGTTGTCCAGATTCAGATCGTTTACCTACGAATAAATCCTCCTGAATGAGTATCCCATTTTTCGTGCCGAGATAGAGACTTCCCGAGCAGGAATTTTCTGGCTTTGACGAAGGATGTATCACCATTGCGAAACCGCCAGCTTGTGTTTTTTCTTTGTCATGAAGTATTTTACCTTTGCGCATCAGAGTTAATCCGGCTAATTTCTCTCCGGATGCTTTTAACCGCTTAACTTCTGATAGATCGGGTTTAACCCACATCTCGATTGTGAACGGCGGTTTCAACGCCAATGTCGGACTGGCCGGGACGTGTAAACAGTCATCGACACCATCGAATAACAGCGCATGCTTGCCAACCGGAGCCCCTGCCGAGGGATTAAATACGTCAGCTTCAGTATCTGTGATCGGTTCAATTTCTTTTTCGTCTTCGGTTGAAGACTTCTGCTGTTTATTCTTCGGTTTTATTTTTATAGCAACCAAATTGGGTTTTGTAGCATCCCCTCGTATGCCTAAATACAATTTGGCTTTCCATGCATGAATACAGAGAGTTGTCGGCGAGAAACGACCGTTGCCCATAATTGTATCCGGGCCGGCGAAATAAGCATCCCAGTTATTGTGTTCGAAGAACGAGCCCCTGGTAAAACGCTGCGTTGAAAGTTTTAAATCGATGTTGGATCTGATCTCAAAATCGATAGTGCCGGCATAGGCGGGAAAGTCTCTTGCACTTTTGCCAATTTGACTGGTATCAACCTGCTTAAGTTTAGGTTCTCTTGCGTTGCTGTCTTTGATTTCGACATACTGGCCCGGTTCCAAATCAAGATCAAAGTAGATTCGTATTAACTCATTTGTTTTTGAACCTATTGTAGCCACGTTAAAAGATGAAGCCTTGGAGTCAATGTCATCGTTTCGTTCGGCCGGGGCAATCGTTGTTTTTATAAGAATGATTTCATTCTTCTCTACTTTGATCTTGGATACTGTGTTAAAAAACTGACCTATAAAAGGTATATGTCTTAGTATGGGTGTGCCATTTTCTACGTCTCTAAATGAAACCAATTTTCCACCGAGTATAAGCAATGTATGATCATCAGAGAGCAGTGCTTGTCCCGTATTCCTCTGGTGTTCAACAACCTCGGATTCGGATACATCGTTCTGATCGATTTTCTTGTTAATATACACATCAAGAAACAAATTAAGGTTTTTAAACTGCCGCATCATGAGTTCGCAATTAACATATGTGCCTTGGCCGTCCTGTGATAGTTCAGGTCTTATGTTGATAACCCTGCCTAATTTCTGCGATTTGAAATCATAGCCGTTGTTATTCTTAATCATCGCTTCTCGGCCGGACATGCCCATCATGAAAAGACGTGATATTGATGAAGAACCTTCACTTTCAGCTACGTTTTTCAGGAGCTTTTGTTTTGTTTGGGAATCGATGACAAACGAAGAAAGATTGTTTGAATTATCAACTCGATGCGGCCCCCACGAATTGGGATGTTTCAGCGAATCAGCATCCAGTCCGACTTGTTCCAGGAACTCATTGGTTACATGTAGGGTTTGTGCTTCGATGAGAATTTTTGTGCTGGAATCATTCTTTTCAATAGTTGACGGTTCAGTTTCAGATGTGTTTGTATCTAATTCGGCTGTAGGAAACATCTCATTTTTAGTTAAGGCAAGCGTTGTGGAGATAGCCAGGGTAACAAGTAATAAAACGACAGTGGCGGCGGGGATCCAGCTAAAGTTTTTTTCGGATGACTCTTTACCGACGAGGCGGCGGATGCGCCCAAACAGATTGCCCCCGGTGGCGGCGACGGCTAATTCGTTCCGGCCGGATCGGATTTCTTCCATTGAAGCCAAAGCCCGGGCGTAGCGAACCCGGTCGCCGCAAATGCCGACGGCCAGGTCGTCGCAGCAATTCTCGCGCTCGACGCGAATTTTGTGCGAGATCCACCAGACGGCCGGGTGATAGAAGCCGAGTGTTTCCACGATGGTTTGCAGGATATTGATAAGATAGTCGCATCGTCGGATATGGGCCAATTCGTGCGTCAGGAGTGCTTCGAGCTGCTCGGGAGTCAGGCCGGTTAGAGCGCTGGCGGGTAAAAGGATCACGGGGCGCAACCAGCCGACGACGGTGGGGACCTGGACCAATGCGGATTCGACAAGCCGGACCGCCCGGCTGATTCTCAATCTTTCAGTCAAAGCGTCCAGTTTGGTCTGTAATGTGTCATCGACGGGCTTGACCATATGCCTTTTGAGCCGCTGCAATTGGGCCCAGCCGCCCAGATGCCAGAGCGAAAGCCCGAAGACGCCGATCAGCCATCCTATGACGAGATAGGGGTGTGATGCTTCGAGTTTCTCGGTCGCGCGCTGTTTCCATGAGACCTTGGGTGCGGCCTCAATGCTTTCTGCCTGCATCGATTCCTCGAACTCTATGACTCTCGCCACAGGTGTTTCTATGGTTGTCGTTTGCACGGATGCAATCGTGGATTCAGGCGGCGGTTCGATGTGGATTGCCGGTTGCGGCGCTGAGGTTGGGACCAGCGACATCGTCACGAGGGGCAGCAGAACGATCAGCCCCAACGCCACACACGCCACGGCGTCACGGACGTTGGACGAGGCTTTTCGCAGTGCAACTAACAGGATGGCTAATAAAAATGCGATGGCCGTCGCCTGCCAGACAAAATGGAGAAGCGTCCAGCCTAATCTCTGGATCATGTCCTGTGAAAGGATACTTTCCAATGTCATGGTTACTCTCCCAATTCATCGAGCATTTTTCTGATTCGTTCCAGTTCTTTCGATGTAATCTTCTTGGCCGAGAGCGCCCGCATCACGAGTTTCTCCGCCGAGCCGCTGAAGACCTTGTCGAGCAGATCGCCGACGAGTTGCTTCTGCGCCTTCTCCTCGGTCAGGGCCGGCCGATAGACGTGTTTGAACGTGGATTCGTCTCGTGCCAGCAGGCTCTTTTCGGTCATGATCTGCATGAGCTTGAGCGTGGTCGTGTAGCCGGTCTCTTCATTTTGACTCATCACCTCGTTGACTTTTCGCACTGTGCAGGGTCCCTTGTCCCACAAAATACGAAGGATGGTCAGCTCGCGGTCGGTTGGTTTTAGGCTTTTGCGTCGCGCCATTTTATTCTCCTGTTGTTTCTGTGTCCTTTAGAGTTCTGAAAAATTGAAGATTAGGCATATATTATTTCAGAAAATCTGCTTCACGATTTTCTGAAAATAATCAGTTTCTCTATGATCACACTTTATCAAGCAAGACATCAAATATCTCGCTTTAGAAAGAAAAAATCAAGAAGACGGATTTTTTCTTTCCAAAAGTATGCCTAACCTTCAATTTTTCAGAACACGCTCGTTTACATTGCCTTATCGACCAAGTGTACGAAGCCTTTCGTATAAATCAACGAAAAAATTCGTAATTTTTGAAAAATATTTCTTGGTCGGAGGTTTTGAGGCTACTGACTCTATCTTTCAGCGGGTTTGCGGGGTTTGAGTTTGCTCCATTGGTCGAGATTCACCCGAAGAATGATATCTTTCGTTTCGCCTCCGATGACCGTTCGGGGATTTCTATGATCCGCCAGGTTGCCGGAGCGGATTTCCAGGTTATATTCTATTCTCGCCATTGTGCTGAATGTGAACCGTCCGTTTGCATCGGTGAATTTGTCTGCATCGATCCATGTTGTCGGTTCGCGCAACCGGTAATCTTTCGCCATGGCATACACTTTGACTCCCGGGATCGGCCAGCCGGTTTTGTCATCGATGACTTGCCCCGTGACGACATACCCTTTTTCCAGTTGGATCACCGTAGGCCCATCAAAGGTTTCGACGTCTTTACGGACGGGTCTGTATCCAGGGACATCTTTGACAGTCAACCGATACACACCCGGTGCGTTGGGATTTAGACGTTCGACCCTCACCTTTCCTTCGATATCCGTATAGCTGGGCTGGCGAGAAAATCCATGGCCCTTTTCCAAATCAAAACTCATATCCACAGGCGCCGAAGGAATGGGTTTTCCGCGTTCATCAACGACACAAATCTCAAACGCTTGTCCCTTTTCCAGCGTCATATTGAGCTGACGGATCGGTTGAGTGTCATTCAGCGTGATCGGGTCACTGACCTGATAGAAGTCTTTCGTGTGCGCGACGATGGCATACGTTCCGTCTAATGGAAGAGGTGAAATGACGTAACGCGTATCGAGGTCACTGTTACTTGCGGAATTCTTACCTTCCACGTTCAGAAATGGAGATTCACCCATGAGCGGCGACTTTCCAACAACCGCGACGCCTACGAGGACATTTTTTGCTTTCGAGCCGTCATGTTCGAACACTTCGCCGTAAATCGATCCGGCGGGGACCGCTTTGATGGTTATTGTGCAAGGATCTATTGCATAAGGAATTTTGATCCCGGACTTTTCCTCGAACCAATACCCGGCGATGCCGGAATTATCGTACGCAACTTTGCCGGGCGTTGGAATCTCAAGTTTTCCTTGTCCATCCTCAATCACCAGGTCAACATTCTTATACGTATTGCTTGCAAATTCGGGATCGATGTATTTGAACATGATTGTTCCCTGGGGCGCCGGCGAACCTTCGGGAGTGTCGAATTTTACGATGATTTCACGTTGCCTATAGTTTTGTCCATCTTTTGTGGCCGGATCGGTCAAGTCGATCAAAAGAGTCTCAAGTGAATCGTTTTCGATATCCAAACTTTTTCTGTAGCTTCCCGAACCGATACTCACCCGGTTTCCCAGGAGTCGGGTTATTTCGAAATAACCCTGACCCTCGCGTATGTCCACGATGGCTTTTTCTGACGAAGCCCAGCTACTATGATGGTCATGACTGATACCAAATGAGTACCTGATCGCATAAGTCCCGTCTTTTTGTTTAAGCTTTTCCAGGGATCCTTCCACTCGTCCTTTGATACGATATTCATTCGGCAGCGTGACTTTCAGATCGTTCTGTCCGGCCAGAACGTCGTACAGAATCCGGTGTCCGAATCCCTCGGCTTCGATGGTGAGTACATACCGGCTGTCGCTTCGAAGTGTATTTAGAACGAACCGACCCTGATCATTCGAAATCGTCAGCGTTTTTCCCTCATCCGGTCCGTGAGAAAAATTGCTTGATGCATTCTGGATCATGAGTACTTTGATCGCAGCGCCGGGAATCGGTTGGTCTGTTTGTTCTGAAAGGATAACGCCCGTTGTTTCTTTGGCGCGTGTCAATTCGAGTACAACTGGATGTTCGGGATTCAGTTGGAGGTTTGAAAACGTTTCGGATTCGTATCCCTGTGCCGTGACTTTTAGCGTCACCGGTTGTTGGGAGGCATGTTGGATAACGACCAATCCGTTTGCATCGGTCGTTTGTTTGAGAGAATGGCTGTAAGAAGATGGACGGACAACATAACCCCCAACAAGTTTTGCACTACGAATGGGTTCATGATCTTTATTGACGAGTTTGATCGTCCCCTGGAAGCCTTTGTCGAGGATAAAATTGAGATCTTTGATTTTTCCGCCGGGTTCGGTTTGTAAAGGACCCGCAGATACCGGTGCATAACCCTGAGAGGTAATCTGAAGCCAGATAATACCATATTCTTCGTTCAGCAGGATTGTGCCGTCATTCGAAAGGGGCCAGTTTTCCTGATCGGATATACCGATGGATTTAGTCATGCCGCCCCCGGGACCTTCACGATAGATTGTCAGGGTCGTTTTATGATGAAGCGGTTTTCCGTCGATGGTTGTAACGTGTCCGGAAAGGGTGATGTTGTCTTCTTCCGTATATTCTTTTTTGGCGAATGTTAGATGAGTTTGTTCGATATCGGATATTTTATCAATGCGCTGTTGTGGTGTCAGCAGTTTACCCGCCAGAGCGACGGTCATCGTCGTGCCGCGCCAGAGGCCGATGAGAATGGCAACGGAGAGGATCAATGTGATCGTTGCAACGTACCATGAAACCCTCAGCCTGGGGCGATGTCCGGCGACGACGATCCTTTGCACACGTTCGATAAGCCCGCTTTTATCATTCGACTTGCCGAATCCTATGGCCGGCGTAGCGATATCGATGTTTTCCCCTTTCAACCTATGTGCCCAGTCAGCGAGTACCTCGGCATATCGAACGCTTTGGCCCGTCGCGGCGATGCCGGCCTGGTCGCAGCAGGCTTCACGCTCGAGTCTGACCTGTTGGCTGATCCACCATACTGCGGGATTGAAAAAGAAGATCGCTTCAATCACCATCTGGCAAAAATTCACCAGATAATCGTATCGTCGAATGTGCGCCAGCTCGTGGGCGAGAATGGCGTGCAGATCGTCCATCGGGACGCCGCTAATCATCGAGGCGGGCAATAGCAGGGTGGGCCAGATACAACCGACCACACCGGGGACCGAAATGTGTTCCGAGATGGCAACACGAATCCGCCGGGTAATGCCGACAGACTTGCGTAATTGCTCGAGGATAGCCAGGATTTGCTCATTTTCCAAAGGTCTGCATTGTCGTCGAAGTCTGGCGCCGCCAACCATGATGTGACCGGCTCGCAAAAGCATAACAGCAACGCCGATCAACCAGGCTCCGATCGCCCATGTCCGCCAGTTGGATCGTGTTGAATTATCTGAAGAGTTGTCTGGGGCAAATGCCTTTGCGTCAGTCCGGGTATTCACGAAAACGGGTTCTTCGGCTGAATGCATTTTGAAAGGTGCTTCTGTCGTCGCCGGAGGTTCATACTGAAGGACGGCCCACGTGAATAAACCGCAAAGCAGGATCGTTGTCAAAGCCGTCAGAGCCGCCGTATATCGTACGTTGGAATTTTGAGCGGCTTTTCTCTTTAGGAAAAGCATCAGTATGCCCGCGATGACCACCGCCTGCCATAAAGTATGCAGCAGGGCCGCTAGCAGATTCGTGCAAACATCGCTATCGAGCAGTTCAATGAGCCGGTTCATTTTGTCTCTCCGTTTGCAGCCTTGGCCTGCTCCAGCAGTTGATGTATCCGGGCCATCTCCTCGTTGCTCACCAGCGTTTCGGTCAAAAGGGCCTGCATCATCGCCGAAGGTTTTCCGCCGAAGACCTCGTTGACGACTTTGTGCATGAAGGGCCGTATTATTTTTTTTCGAGGGATCGCCGGACTGTACACATGCGCAACGCCGCGGTTGGTATGCTTGAGCAGGCCTTTTTTCTCCATCACCTGCATGACCGAAAGAATCGACGTATAAGCTCGTTGCTTACCGTCCGGCATGGCTTTCAGCACTTCTCTCGCGGTTGAAGCGCCTCTATCCCAGAGCACCGACAATATCTGCATCTCCATATCCGAAGGTTTACCGGTTTTCATTGTACCTGTCTCCTATTAAAATAACAGTACTATATTCATAGTATATACTGTAATTACAGTATATTCAATAAGAAATAATAAATTTTCGAAAAAATCTATTGATAGGGGATCGCGTCACATTTTACTTCGCTGAGGGCTCAGACGTTGATTTCGGAGAGAATTCCCGCTTAAACACGTTCCAGAGGGGATTGTCATGCCGTTTGATGAGGGCTTCGTGGTCGATGCCTTTTTCCCGCTCTTGCCAGTATTTCCAGCCTAACTTCTCCGTGCCCAGCTCGTAGTCCAGGCCGTCCCAGTCGGAGCTGCGGAATGAGTAGAACGCCCAATGCCACTTTTGCTCGTTGAACGCGGCGATCACATCTTCAAGATAATCTCTGGCGCCGATTACCCGCCGGTCGCATCCGAATTCCTCGGCGACAATCCGGGAGGCGGGTATATCGTGTCGTTCTGCCCAGTCGATCACGGGCTGCAAACGTGCCTTAAGATCGGCCTCGGTCCACGGCGCTGTCGCGCCCGATCCGGCGGGCATTTTATCCGGATAGGAGAATCGCCCCTTGTTGACGCGATAGGTGGTGAAAATCCACGGATCGTAGAGATGGAACGCATACAGCACGGCTTGGTCGTCGATGGGATCCAGGTACAGGAATCCGTTCGGCGACGAATGGAACCAGCAGTTAAGGACGATGGGTGTCTCGGAATCCACGGAGCGGATCGCCTTTACGATTCGCCGGTTGAACCGGTTGAGATCAGCGGTCGTGCCTCTGTTTCGGGCCAGCCACTTCTTGAAGCCTTTCTCATTCTCGCCCTGGTGGCCATCCTTTCGGGCTGGGTGCGGCTCATTCAAGGGATTGTACCCTACGATAGCCGGATGGTTCTTGAGTCGGGTGGCCAGTTCCTTCCAGAAGGCAAGGGCTTGCTCCTGATATTTCTCGTCGGTCCAGAGGCGATAGTCAAACTTGTAGTCGTTAAACTGGCGATTGCGCGCCCCGGGCAGGCTGAACATGGTCAATACAATTTTCACACGATAGCGATGTGCGGCATCGAGCGCGGTTTTGAGCTTCGCATCATCTCGCTCGGGAATCCCGGTGAAATGATCCGCATTCCCGAGCAGAAAGTCCCGCCCTTCGCCTTCCCAGGCCGTCGGAGCAAGGCGAATGAACTCGATCCCGACGTCCGCCGCGGCTCTGAACCACGCATCCGGATTCTTGGCATCTCCGTTCGCTCCCTTGCGTTGCACGTTCCAGAACGCCAGCTTTTCGTTCGCCGCCGGAGCCGTTGAGGAAAGAAATACTGCAATAACTACAATCAGAAGCCCTCTAATCGCCCTTGTCGTCACAGGTCACCTCCATGTCAATTCAGTCGTCCGAGATCTCATGATGGAGACTATTTGAAGTCCCGACATGAGTATCATAATCGGAGAATCTATGTTCTGCTACTATGCAGATCAGTTTTCCGTTGTTTCCGTGACAACCCAGACTTCAACGGGCTGAGTTGTCACTTCGAATTGCAGTTCGGTCTGTTCGGTCAGATGGTCGAGCATTAGACGCAGCTTGCGGGCTCGCTCCTGCTCATCCGGCTCTCGGAATGTGGCGGAGGAGCGGTGGTGGCGGAAGGGGATGCTTATCTCTTCGATCGGCTCGGTCCGGTCGATCACCGGAATGTTGACGCGATTGCCCAATGTTTCCAGAAACTCGGCCAGTGAGTCGTCGGTGCCCCCGCCGGACCTTTCGTCGGGATCCACTTCGTCGGCATACATGTGTACGGAGGTACTCTCATAAGTTCCGACCGGCGGATGGAACTTGAAGCGACCTGAAGCGATGATGACTTCACGTTTTATGGGCCGCTTCTCGAACCGGATATTGCGCCCCAACTCCGCTTCAATCAAATCCTCCAATGCGGCCAGTTTTGCATCCTGGGGCATTTCGTTGCGGATGATCCAGTCGCCGGGTAGTTCGAGATCTAACAGTTCTTTCGGCCCATTGTACTCAAAACTCTTCAGTTGCAGCACATGGTTCAGTACTCTGCTGAGCGCTAAGACTTTACCAAAACCCATGCCCCAGCGCCGCAGCTTTCCCTCCCAATGGAAGATCATACGGTCGGGGCCTCTCGGGATCGCTTCCGCTTGGCGGGTGTTGTCCGTTTTGTAGTAGGTCATCCGTTCGGGAATGAACGGCGGAGCGATCCGTTTGAGAATCTGATCGTCTTCAAGACGGTAGACGGTTTCGAATACCACTCGCCAGGCTTCGGGTTCCGGTTCCTCGAGACTTACATCGAGCATGGTGCTGATCAATTCTTTGGCATAGTGCAGGTTGGGTTGGCCTGCGATGTTACCCTCGACATCAATGAGAACGCTGGTGGGACTGGCCGTGATGTCATACTTTCCATACGTCGCGCCGGGCCTCTCCCGTCCGCTCCTTTCGTAGAATGTGGATTCTCCACCGTCTATGGCCATGCGGAAGGGAACTTCTGTCACGCCGCCAAAGCGCTGATGAACCGCATCCCAGTTGCGATCCAGCTCTTCCAGTGAGGCGCAGTTATAAATAGCAATAATCGTTAGCCCCTTATCTGCGAGTGCTTCGTGCAATTTGACCAAACGCGGCAAATCCCTGCGGGTGTTAGGAGTGTCCCAGTCGAAGTAAAGATAGACGACTTGGCCTTTCAACTCCGCTAAGGTTACCGCTGAGCCATTCTTCCAGGCCTTGATCGGGCCGAGTTCCGGCGCCGGCTTGCCGATCATCGTCGCCAGTTTCGTCGGATGCATTTCGATCACACCCAGATCGAGATCGCGCTGATCCGGTGGTACCTCGAAGGTTGTAGTTTCGTGCTTGGTGGAGGCACTCAAGCGAGGCGGCTCCTCGTCCTTTTTATTTGATCCGCCCCCATAATAGTTCAATTCGTAGCGACCCGGCGGCAAAAGAAACGTAAACTGCTTTTCTCCCTCCTTTCGAAGAAACATTTGCTCAAGCGGATAACGTCCGTTCCAGCCGATGTCGACGATGGCCGTTGAGAGAGGCATACCAATAGCATCCAGCGCAGGACTGTCGAGTATACCACGAACCTGACAGACCGGGGCCAGGGATACCTCGAACGTCTTACCCGCATCGCGGCGTTCCAGTTCCACCATAGCCCCGAGCCTGCGAGCTTCGTGCAGGACGTAGAAAACTTCGTAGTCCATTTGAGGCCGAAACTGGTCGTTAATATTGAAGAAGACCGAGCCGTTTTCGTCGGACATTTCTGCACGATTCCACCTGAGTTGAGTACCCAGCACGGATCGATCCTGGACGCGTACGCGCATAGACACCTTTGCTGCCTGGACGGGTTGCCCATCGGGATCGATGAGTTTCAGAATGATGTTGTTAGATTCGATTGGAGTTTCTATGGCAAGTTCGGCAGTACTACGTGTTTCGGATTCGGCGGATTCGGCCGGCCGGGTTTGTGCGAGAGCCACTCCAATCGCAACACAAGCGGCAAGAATGACAGCCGTGATGCTCCAGCGCAAGCCGCTATGCGGGCTGGCGTACTGTTCTTTTAGAATCCGGCCGACCCGTCCGGCCAGTCCCTTTTTCGTACTGACGACGGCGGGAACGAAGGCCATCTGGCCCCCGGGCGCTAAATCGAGAAGCGACTCGGCGTAATCCGTGCCGGACTGGCCGGAGGCGATCACCCAGTCGTCGCACGCCTGTTCGCTCAGGTCGATCAGCCGGGCTTTAGCCAACCATAACAATAGCTGCCAGGGCAGGATGCACACGATCAGTTCCGCCAATAATCCGAAGAGATGGTCCCGCCGTTTGTAATGGGCTAACTCGTGACACAGCACGCCCGTCCAGTCCATATCCGATTGCCCGGCGCGGTTCGGCACTAATAGGACGGGACTGCGCCCCCAGCACCATATCACCGGGCTGCGCACACGCCTATTGCCATAGACTTTCACATCCTTGTTGATTCCAAGTGTCACTTTGACCCGACGTACCGTTTGTTCGATTTTCTCGCAGTCCAAAGGGACCGCCCGGCCAAGTAAGCGAGCGCCCCATATGAACGTTACGATCAACCGCCCGGCAAAGATCAGACTCGCTGCGATCCAGCCGTACAACATCACCAACCGCCAGGGGAATTCGTCGTCGCGTGAACCGGTCGAAGCCGGTGCTGGGGTCTTTCCAGTTGGAACCGGTTGGTGTTCGGTACTTCCAGTCGAAATGATTTCAGGCGCTTCGTAACGACTCGCCGGAAAGTCTTCTGTCGACGATTGAATGACAATCGGCTCGGCGACAAAAACACCCCATTCGTAGTGCTTCACTAAGATGGTGGCCGCCGGCACGACCACCGCGCCTATCATGGATAGAAGCAGAACCTGGTGGGCCCGTGACGAACGGTGCTTGAGGATGAAGCTGCCCACCAACCCAAGCACGGCGAAGATCGTGCTCTGCCATACACAGGTCCACAGCAAAGGGCTTCCAAAAAGTAACTCACTTTTCATCGTTTCCTCTCCTTTCTTTTTTCGTCGACCATTTTCCGGAGCTCTCGCAGCTCTCCGTCGCTGAGTGTGCTCTGACGCATCAGGTGTTGAAACATCAGCAGGGCGTCCCCATCGAATGCCCGCTCGATAAATTTTCGCGCCGAATGGGCGCCGGCCTCTTCACGGGTCCGCGTCGGTACGTAGATGTAGACCTTGCCCTCGTTCCGGTGCCGGAGCCAGCCGGCCTTCTCCAGTTTTTGCATCGCGGTCAGAATCGTCGTGTACGCCGGCTTCTTTCGGCGCGTCAGGTGTTTGCGAACCTGGTGAACGCTCGCCTCTCCCAGATCCCAGACCGCCTCAATCACCGCCCGTTGAAGCTCGCCCAAATCATCCAGCCGCTTGTCGCTCATAAAGGCACCTCCGTATCCTGATTAAACTCGGTTATAATTACGCCACCCTAAAGTACTATGGACTGTAGTATTAGTCAATAAGAAAATATAATTTTTTACATTTTTTTTCGCCATCAAGGCAGGTTCATTGACGGTCTGCTGGCGAATCAAAAGGGATTTGAGACATCACTTTAGGGATTTGTCAAAATGCGTCTGCCAATTGTTCGGCAAGAGTTCTCGCAGCAGTTGTCTGTCTCCATCACCGGTAATGACCTCAGTATCCAGATTCGACTCGTCAATCTGATACATCATTTCCCTGCACCTCCCGCATGGAGGCAATACATTCCCTTCGGCGGTAGTCGCAACAATTTTTCTTATTTTTGTCTCACCATTTTTGACCATTTCCGCTACGGCACTGTGTTCGGCACAGAATCCCATTCCACAGTAGAGCTCAATATTGATTCCTGTAAAAACGTTCCCTGCTTCGGTAACCAACGCGGCTCCCACATATCCCATGAACTTCCAGCCTTCTCTTGTTTCGGCAACTTGCCGGGCCTTCTTGGTTGCTTCAACAGCGCGCTTTACAAGAACCTTATCACTGATTTCCATTGTGTGACCTCGATCTATATTATTCAAAACCGATTTTTCCTTTTCTGACGGTTATTCAAGAATATATCATGGATCTTCATTGCCCTAATAATGTAGATTACTTGAGGTCGGCTTTTATGATCAGCAGCTTGGCGATGCCTTCGTCCAGGTTGGCGCCGGCGATACAGGCCTGCCCTGCTTGAAGCACGATGCCGCTGGAGATCTCGAACTTTTGCTCGATGCTTTCCTCTTCTTCCGCCTCGTCGCCCGAGAAGAATCCTTCTTCGGACATGTTGCGTTTGTATGTAAATCGAGCGGCCAGTTTGTTCCCTTCGAGAATCTCTGCTTCCAGCCAAACGGAGACTTCCGCCTCTCTCTGAGCCTGTTCGCCGGTTTCTTCTTCGTTTTTCGCTTTGCGTTTCTCATGCTCCACGACGGCCATCTCGGCTTCAATGCCGCTTACGGCGGTCAGTTTGGTCTGAGAGATGATTTCGGCGCCTCCCTCTTCCTGCATGCACCGACCGATGATCTCCAATGAGATCGCATCCAGAACCGGGACGTCCGAATCGTCCATATGTTCCTGGAGCGTTTCGCGTTCGATACGTACGAGAATGAACTGAACGGAGGCGCTTTCGATATGATCGGGCCCGGACGGTCCGGCCGGATCGTCGTCCGCGCTGTAGAGCCGCGTGCCGGGCGAGATGCCCAGGAGTAATCCGGACAGCCCCAACAAGATTAATGTCTTCAATTTTCCCTTCATGGTACGCTCCTTAACTTAACGATGATTTCGAGTTCCCATTGAACTTCAACAAGTCATTTTCCGTGCGCTGTGATCATTTTTCCAAAAATGCGAATACACGTTGATCACTTTCATATGAAAATCTCAACCATTTTTCAATGATCTTTCTAAAGATTCGGCGGATCATCAAACAGGACATAGAGCCGTTCGAAACGGATGGCGTTTATTTAAAAATTGTGTCCCTTTACAATTTTAAATGTTGTTTTCTATAAAACCGGATTCCGGATCTGTCGATAATTGTAAAGGATGAAAGAACTGTACGGATTTATGGGACATAATC